>Ga0209769_1000479_pt1 | contig 15679 bp, 14 predicted proteins | sample LauGreSuBDMM15DN_2_FD_187569 | JGI IMG/M metagenome (GOLD analysis project Ga0209769, IMG submission 187569) | Freshwater lake microbial communities from Lake Michigan, USA - Su13.BD.MM15.DN (SPAdes) (version 3) | ecosystem: Environmental > Aquatic > Freshwater > Lake | place: Lake Michigan, USA...
CAAAATTTGCATTTAAGAATCTCGAAGCTGTTTTTAAGTTCGGATTTGTTCACTCAGGTAAATATATTGATCATGTGGCTTTCTTCTTCCTATGGGAGAGCGAAGCTGGATATGAAAAATGGAAGGTTGAATCTACCCACAATAAGGAGTTTCAAGAGTGGCTTGCTATGGTTCAAGATGGTGGCGAGAAACATAAAGTGGTTGATACCGACATAATTCATCTCTTTAATTAATTAAATCCTAGAATTAGGCAGTTGCTTCTTTTATACTAACTTCATGAAGTATTTGATTGTGGATATTGATGTCGCATAGTAAAAAGCAAGGTGCAAATAGAGTTAAAGAATTAGCAACAATTAAGAAAAAGATCTCCACAATAGATCCCGCCTTTCTGCCAGCAATAAAGAATCTAGAACCCTGCACATTCGGTTTAGTTAAACCCAAGCTTTCTCAATATCAATCTCTGATTCGGGCAGTGATCGCTCAGCAAGTTAGTACCGCTGCGGCAGGAACAATTTCTGGAAGGCTGGAAATCAAGTGTGCGGGAACAATTACCGCCGAGAGGGTCGGGGCACTTTCGGCTAAGCAACTGCAATCTGTCGGATTAACGGGTGCAAAGGTGCGCACAATTAGCGAGCTGACAGCTGCTGCGCTATCGGGGGAGATTAACTTTAGAAAATTTACACATATGTCTGATGAGGAAATAATTCAAGAGCTAGTGCCGTTATTTGGTATTGGTCGCTGGACGGTAGAGATGTTCTTAATCTTTCATCTTGGACGGTTAGATGTGTGGCCGGTAGATGATTTAGCTGTGCGTCGCGGCTGGGATAACTTGCATGGAAACTCAGAACCCATTAAACCTAAGGCTCTTCAGGGATTAGGTGACCAATTTATTGGGATGAGAAGTGTTGTTGCTTGGTATTGCTGGAGAGCTTCCTAGTAAGTAGTTACTATGGGGGCTTACTAGTAGCGATGGGAGGCTTTGCGTGCTTGAAGCCTTAATTCTCGGCATCGTTCAAGGCCTGACAGAATTTTTACCTATCTCCTCAAGTGCCCATATTCGCATCGTTGGTGAGTTCATGAATAAAGCTCAAGATCCAGGTGCCAGGTTTACCGCAATCACACAAATTGGCACAGAGTTGGCCGTGCTTATCTTCTTCCGTAATGACATCAAAGCAATACTTGTTTCTTGGTTTAGCCAGGTTGTAAAGCGCACAGAGCTAAGTACAGAGGAAAAAGGCCAAGCCCGAATGGGTTGGCTGATCATCATTGGTAGCGTTCCAATCGTTGTGCTTGGTTATTTCGGCAGAGACATCATTACAAATGATCTTCGTTCACTGTGGTTGATTGCATCTGTGATGATCATCTTTGGTGTGATCCTCGGTATTGCAGATAAGTATGGAAAGAGTGAGCGTTCTTTAGAACAACTAAGTACCAAGCACGGTGTTCTCTATGGAACAGCACAAGCCTTGGCATTGATTCCTGGGGTTTCACGATCTGGTGCAACTATTGCGATGGGTCGTTTCTTGGGATATTCCCGCGAAGCTGCCCTTCGCTACTCCTTTTTGTTAGCCCTGCCTGCAGTTTTCGGAAGTGGGTTTTATCAGTTAAAGAATACATTTTCTTCAGATGCTGCGCCCAATGTGTTTTCCATTCCAGAAACGCTTGCGGCTACTGCGGTGGCATTTGTCATTGGCTATTTAGTGATTGCCTGGCTTCTAAAGTTTGTTTCAACCAAGAGTTTTATGCCATTTATCATCTATCGCGTAATTCTAGGTTCTGCACTTCTTGTGCTCTTAGCAACGGGTGTTATTTCAGCATGAGCAATACCCTAGAATTAGCCGGTGTTTGCCTTCCATAACTTTCCGCTGACAAAGCCACTTGCCGATAAGTTTCGCGAGATTGTTTCAGGCTCGAAAGATGGACGACCGGATTGGGTCAACACGATCGCAATTGGTTCAGGACCTGGGTTATTTGGCCCAGGTAGTGCGGTGTGGCAGGTGCATGGATGTATTGCAACTTTAGTTGGTGGAGTCCGCGCTCTTTTATTACAAGCTGCACACCCCGCTCCTCTATCAGGAGTTGCAGAACACTCCCGATATGAATCTGACCCATTAGGTCGATTAGCAGGGACAACTCGTTGGTTAACTGTTACAACATTTGCGGCCACTGAAGTGATCGATCGTGAAGCAGCCCGAGTCAATGCGATGCATGATCATGTTAAGGGTGAGTTTAAAAATAAGCAGGGGCACGAACAAAGTTACAAAGCCAAAGATCCTCGCTTCTTGCTGTGGGTTCATTGTGCTTTTACTGACTCATTCTTAAAGGCACACCTTGCTTTGGGATACCCCATTGATCAAGGGGCAGATACTTATGTCGCACAATGGAGCAAGAGCGCTATTCCGCTTGGCTTAACTAATGCGCCTATGTCAGTTGCAGAGCTAGAAGCTGCACTAGATGATTTCCGCAAGAATGACTTAGCAACGGTGGCCCGCACAGCAGAAGTGGTTCGCTTTATTTTGAATCCACCATTTAATGGTGCTGGTGCCTTCTTTTATAAAGTTATTTCAAATGCGGCGATTGCAACATTAGATCAACATGAATTAACACTTCTGGGACTCGAAAAGAGATCAAAGTTCTGGCTGAAGATTTCGCGGCTTAGCTTGGATCTCTTCTTAGCTATTTTGGGGCCTGAGGCACCTGCGGTACTGGTTGCTAAAGAGCGCGTATCACGGGGAAATTAGACGTTTTCTAGCTTGTATCCAAGTCCGCGGATAGTTTGAATAAGAACTGGATTGGCAGGATCTGCTTCAATCTTAGCGCGAAGGCGCTTGATGTGAACATCTAAAGTCTTGGTATCGCCGTAGTAATCCCCGCCCCACACACGGTCAATTAACTGTGAGCGTGTGAGAACGCGACCAGAGTTACGCATTAAGAACTCGAGTAGCTCAAACTCTTTAAGTGGCAATGAGACAGGTGAGCCGTTGACGGAGACTTGGTGCTTTCCGATATTGAGTTTTACTGGTCCAACTTCCATTAAATCTTGATCTTGGATTGAGCCATCATCTGTAATACCTCGGCGCAAAACCGCCTTGATGCGTGCGATTAATTCTCGTGATGAATAGGGCTTAGTTACATAGTCATCTGCGCCTAGTTCAAGTCCTACGACCTTGTCGATTTCAGCATCTTTTGCTGTCAACATAATGATTGGAACTTGTGAGGTTGTGCGAATTGTTCGGCACACCTCAACACCTGAAACTTCAGGGATCATGAGATCGAGCAGGATTAAGTCAGCACCTTCTTTGGCAAAGATTTCAAGTGCCTTGCGACCATCTTCGGCCACCAAGGTCTCAAATCCCTCTTTGCCCAATAGAAAAGCTAGTGCTTCTGAAAATGATGCTTCATCTTCTACGATGAGAATCTTGGACATTAGTTGGCCTCCGCTTGTTTGTTATAAATGGGCAAAAGTAAGGTGAATGTGCTGCCGATATTTTCTGCGCTCCAGACCTTCACATCGCCGCCATGCTTTGAGGCGACGTGCTTAACAATAGAAAGACCCAAGCCCGTGCCACCTGTTTGGCGAGAACGGGCTGGATCTACTCTGTAGAAACGCTCAAAGATTCTTAAGAGATCAGCCTCCGGGATACCGATACCTTGATCTGTAACTGAAATTTCGACAATTCCATCTACAAGCTTGCTTGTCACAGCAACCTTTGTGTTTTCGGGGGAGTAATTAATCGCGTTATCAATAAGATTTTGGATTGCCATGGTCAATTGATCGCGATCGCCCCACACAGATAGATCTTTTTCTTCCTGAAAAGTAACTGTGATGTGTCTGTTTTCGGCGTTGATCTGACTTTGATCTATCGCCTCTTTTACTAGAAATCCAACTTCTACCTCTTCAGCAACTTGCAGCGGATCAGAATCTTGAATACGAGATAGGTTAATAATTTCTTGTACTAAGTCCGTCAAGCGCTTTGACTCTGACTGCATGCGTGTTGCAAACATGGTGACAGCTTCGGGTTCATCTTTTGCACCTAAGACCGCTTCACTTAAAAGAGAAAGCGCACCGATAGGTGTTTTTAATTCATGCGAAATATTTGCAACAAAGTCACGGCGTACTTCGTGAACACGCTGAGCTTCGCTTTCATCTGATATTAAAACGATAACTAGATCGCCTTCGGTCAAAGGGAAGATGTTTACCGTTAATTCATGAATTCCTTCACCGATTGGCCCACGAGGAATATCTATGCGACCGGTATGTTTTGTATTTTTTCTGCGCACTACACGAATAGTTGCTAGCAATTCTGGGCTATCAATTCGCCCATCTTTTAATATTCCTAGACGTTCAATTCCATTAGATTCAAATACAGGAAACTCTCCTGGAGCAAGAACAAGAGCTTCACCGTCAAGGTTATTCAGGGTATTTATGAGCATTTCAGGCAAAAGACGCGGGTCTGCAACCTCATCAATCACCCGTCGCTTCAGCCTCATAACGAAACTCTATCGCGGTAAAACCCCAGTTTACCGCTCGTTTACCCAATGGATTGCATATGTTAACCATCGAGCCTTAGGTTTATCCCATGGCCCTTATTAGATCAGCGTTTCAGGATGAGTTAGACCATGTTTCACAATCCTTGGTGGACCTTACAAACATGGTGTCTGAATCAATCGTTAAGGCTTCTAAGGCTCTTCTGTCTGCTGATCTCAACCTTGCCGAAGAGGTAATTGCAACCGATGCCAAGATCGATGATTACCAGCACGATTTAGATACTCGCATTATTGACATCATTGCTCGCCAGCAACCTGTGGCCTCAGATCTTCGCGCACTGATCACGGCACTTCGTATGAGCGCTGATTTAGAACGCATGGGAGATCTTTCACACCACATCGCAAAGGTTGCGCGCCTTCGCCACCCTAACAATGCGATCCCAAATGATTTGATTTTAGCTTTCACCGAGATGGGCTATGTTGCAGAAAAACTATCAACAAAGGTTGCAACTGTTATTACAACCAGAGATACCGATATGGCGCTGCAGGTTGAAAAAGATGATGATGAGATGGATGATCTACACAGAAAAGTCATTGCAGGAATCATCAGTAATGGCCCTGGAATCACGATTGAATCAGCCATTGACTTAACTTTGCTGGGCCGTTACTACGAGCGCTTTGCAGACCACGCTGTGGCTGTTGCTCGTCGCGTGTACTTCCTTGTTAAGGGCGAGTTCCCACAGTAATCATCCATGACAATTAATATTCAAGAAATCGCTTCTGCCTACGAGGCAGCAACTAAAGAGTTCCTTCACATTGCATCATCTGTGCCAGCAGATAAGTTGGATGTAAATGATGGTGAGAACTGGAGCTCTCGCCAAGTAATTCACCACTGCGCAGATAGTGAAGCACAGTCATTTGCACGCCTGCGTCGACTGGTGGCAGAACCCAACCCAGTCATTCAGGGATATGACGAGAACTTGTGGGCACAAGATGTGACTCTTGGATACACAGAGTTGCCAATCGAAAATTCACTCGCAGTGTTCACCGCTGTGCGCGCTGGATCCTTAGACATCATCAAGCGATTAAAGCCCGAACAATTAGAGCTCGCAGGTACTCATACAGAGGCCGGGGAGTATTCGATCAAGCGCTGGCTGGAGACTTACACCCGCCATGCCAATAATCACGCGGATCAAATCAAGCAGAATTTGGCATAGTAATAAGTAGGTAGGCAGCTGAGTTAGCCTTAGTTTTATGGGTCCAGCATTTAATCGCATGTGGGCCTCCAGCATGGTTTCAAACCTCTCCGATGGAATTCTCATCGCAGCAGCACCTTTGCTGGCTATCTCCCTTACAGACAGCACAGTCTTAATTTCAGCAATTGGTGCCAGCCTCATGCTGCCCTGGCTGCTTTTTGCCATCCCGATTGGCGTCTTGGTCGATCGAGTAGACCGTCGATTTATTATGGCCGGAGCCAATGCGACACGAAGTGCTGTTGTTGGGGTGCTTGCCCTGCTCATTGCAACAGATCACGTAACTATTTATTGGTTACTTGTTGCCTCCTTTGTTATTGGTGTGTGTGAGGTTGCAGCAGATACAACTGCGCAATCTTTAATCCCTCAGATTTTAGAAGAGAAGAACTTTGAAAAAGGCAATTCACGTCTGCAAATATCTGAAACTGTTATTCAGGGATTTGTGGGTGCGCCCTTGAGTGGATTTATATATGCAATAGCCATAGCACTTCCCTTCTTTATTAACAGCCTTGGATTGGCAGTGGCTTCATTGTTGGCACTATCAATTCCTATTAAGTATCTGCAAGATGTTCGTAAAGATGATGTTGAAAAGGAGAAGAAGAAGTTTGTTGCAGATATGAAGTTTGGAATCAGATATTTATTTAATGAAAAAGTTTTGCGAAGACTTGTTGTGACTACTGCATCCATTGGTGTGTGTTACTCGATGGGCATGGCAACTATGGTCTTATTCATCATTAAAGAACTTGAACTTCCGAAACAGCTCTTTGGCGTGGTTCTTACAATTCAAGGGATAGGTGCCATTACGGGCGCATTTATGGCCCCACGACTTTCCAAGAAATTTGGCAGAAGTCGCGTGATGACCTTTGGCATAACCTCCTGTTCAGTTGTTTTATTGCTCCAAGGCTTTTCACCAAATATCTATGTCTTCGTGGCCCTTGCCACCTTCGGCGCTTTCGCAGTTTCGCAATGGAATATTTTGTTGATGGCCACCTATCAAACCGTTATTCCTAATGAGCTATATGGACGCATCCATGGCACCCGCCGAACATTGGTCTGGGGGATGATGCCGATTGGATCATTGCTGGGCGGGGTCCTTGCCCACTACAGCCTTCGCTTGCCGATGTATGTCGGTGGGGTCATTGCAACGACCCTTGCCTTCCTTTCTATCGGGTTCCTCCTCAATATTGCCGAGACAGCCAAGCCCTCCAAATAGCCCAGAAATCACCCCGATTGCGCTAAATCTTTATCTGGTTGTTATAAAGCAGGCGCATATGCGAGCTGTTCTCCTGTTGCTCATCTGCTGTTCACTAAGGCAGACTTCCATCACCAAAAGCGCCTATGGGGCAGGTCGACTCTCCACAGACGCTTTTCTTAAACCCTCAAGGAGGAACTATGAAGTTCACACGTAGCGCAAAGTTTGCGCTCGCAGCTGCAGCATCAGCGGCGTTGGCAGTTTCACTGCTAACACCAGCACAGGCTGCAACACGTTCAACTATCGTGATTCACGATACAAACTCATTAACATCATTTAACTCAGGCCAGCCTGATACCAACCTAACTATCAATGGCAAGGTCGGAAATCTAAGTGGCATTGGTTTCTTGTATATCAATGACCAGAAGAATGTTGTTCGCAATACAACATTTGGTAATTTCAAGATTATCAAGAACAATGCAACTGATTTCCGCATTTCATACACAGTCAATAAGGGTCTTGTCTGGTCTGATGGAACACCAATCAACGCAGAAGATCTTTTGATGTCACACGTTCTATCAAGCAACACATTCTCAAAGGCTGCTGGTCTTGGAGATCCTGATGGTGACGCCACCCCTGCATTTGACTCAAATGGATACGGTGGAACTTATAGCGACAACATCGTTGGACAGCCAGTTCTTTCAGCTGACAAGATGACATTGACTCTTCAGTTCAAGCAGAAGATTGCTAACTGGGATCTATATGGTCCAGGACCATCACCAGTTCACACACTTGTTCTTCTTGCAGAAGGAAAGAAGGGTCTGCAGTCAGTTAAGGATAACGAAGCTGCACGCGACCGCTTCGTAGCTGCATACAACACAAAGAACACTGCTGTATTGAAAGCAATGGGTAAGGTTTGGTCAGAGGCTTACGACATCACTCAGGTTGATGCCACAACAAACCCCCTTATATTCGTTGGTAACGGCGGATTTTTAGTTGACAGCGCAGTATCAAAGTCATCTGTAACACTTAAGGTCAACCCTAAGTACAACTCAGGTCCAAAGCTCAGCGGAACTATCGATACAGTTATCTTTAAGTTCATCGCTGATGGAACTGCAGCTGCACAAGCACTTGCAAACGGAGAGCTTGATATTTACTCAGGTCAGCCAACAGCAGATGCTGTAGCTGCATTGAAGAAGTTAACAAACGTTAACCTCATTGGTGGAATTAACGCTTGCTACGAGCACTGGGATACACGCGTAAATGCCGCACCAGGACAACCTGATTACAACGGAATCTTCAAGGGACATGGCGGAAAGGGTGCAGATCTACGTAAGGCATTCCTACTTTCAGTTCCTCGTGAAGAAATCAACGAGAAGTTGATTAAGCCAATTAACCCAAATGCACCAATCTTGGGTTCAACTTTCATCGCACCTGGATTTGATGGTTACGATCGTCTTGTAGCTAACAATGGTTCAGGCTTCTATGTTGGTTCACAGGATGCACTTAACGCTAAGGCAGCACGTCTGCTGAAGAAGCACTACCCAAGTGCAAGTCCATCAAACCCTGTAAAGGTCAACGTACTTGTACCAGGTAATAACGCACGTCGTGCAGCGGAGTTCGCACTTGCTAAGGCAAATGCACTCAAGGTTGGCTTTGATCTAGTTGGAGATGTACAGGCTTCATGGTCTCCAAAGATTCAGCTATCAACATACGACGCTCAGTTCTTTGCTTACTGCCCATCAGCAGTAACTCAGGCTGGATCAAATTCTAACTTCCAAAATGGTGGAGGAAATAACCGTAACGGTATTAACTTGCCTCAACTAGATACCATCCTTAACAAGTTGCAGCTTCCAATGGATAACCGCACATTCATCTCAACAATTATCCAAGCAGAGCGCATCATTAACGCAGAGGGTCTTACATCTGGAGTATTCCTGCACCCAGCAGTTACTGCAGTAAACAAGCTCCTCAAGGGAATCAAGCCGTCACCACTTTCTGATGACGTTGTTTGGAACTGGTGGGAGTGGTCATACTAATAGCTTGATTTTTAAGCTATTACCTCTGCCTTAAACGGCAGAAAAAGTAGTATGCGAGCGGCACTTGGTTGAAAAATCAAGTGCCGTTCGCGCTACTATTTGCCCCCTAGAAGAGATTTCACTATGACATCACAAACGATAATTTCAAGGAGCGTTACATGCTGAATTTCATCCTGCGCCGAATAGGCGTTTCAGTAATGATTCTTTTCGGGTCGAGCTTCTTGGTGTACAACCTCGCCGCCTATGCAAGTGATCCATTAGCAGAGCTACGACTTAGTTCTGATGATGGTGCCCGCCAGCAGATAATCTCCTTAACGCGTAGTTTGAATCTTGATACTCCGCCACCTCTTAGATACTTCTTGTGGCTCAAAGGTGTCCTTGGAATTTTTGTCGGTAATTTGAATTTGGGAGTGACGCGCGAAGGCTTTACTGTGCAAGAAGAGCTTGCTTATGCGATTCCAGTGACAGTTCGCCTTGTATTGGCTGCAACAGTTACTGCAGTTCTATTCGGACTTGCTCTGGGAATTATCTCAGCACTTCGCCAATACAGCCGTTTTGATTATGGAATGACATTCCTTGCATTCCTCTTGTACTCACTTCCAATTTTCTGGGTTGCTGTTCTCCTTAAAGAGTTCATGGCAATTCAATTTAACAACTTTTTAAGTGAACCAAATATCCCGATTAGGTGGATGATTATATTCTCCATCTTTACCGGAATTTTCTGGAGCTCCTTGTTTGGTGGAGAGCGAAAGAGATTCTGGACCGTTTTCGGCGGGGCGTTTGCAACAAGCTTTGTAACTTTATGGGCAATTGACTTAACAGATTGGTATCTCAACCCAGGATTGGGCCCAATTCTCATCGCATTCCTTTCTGTTGGAATTGCCTTTGGTGTCACTGCAATTTCAACGGGTCTAAGTAATGCAACTGCAAAAAAGGCAGCGCTCACCATGGCCGGCTTAGCTGTCGTTTGGTATTACCCAGCACAGTGGATTTTTAATAACTTTGGCTCTTACTTCACAATCTTTATTTTGATCTCAATGATTGTGTTGACCGGCTTAGGGTTATCTCGCGTGTATAGCAAGATCGATCGTCGTCCAATTGCGCGAACCGCCATAATTACAGGAATCCTGAGTGGGTTTTTGATTTTGGTTGATCGAATCATGCAGAGCTGGGATGACTATCGAGCAACTGACGCGGTTAATGGTCGCCCAGTTCCTACCTACGGGCAGCGTAAAGATCAGTTAGTAACCGAGGATTTCTGGCTCAATAACTTAGACATCATCATGCACTTAATCCTTCCAACACTGGCATTGATTTTGATCTCCCTCGCTGGCTGGATTCGTTTCACACGTGGTGCGTTATTAGAGGTTCTCAATCAAGATTACATTCGCACAGCTAGAGCCAAGGGACTCAATGAACGAGTGGTTGTCACTCGACACGCCTTTAGAAACATGATGCTGCCTCTTTCAAGTCTCTTTGTTGGTGAGTTTGTTGGCTTAATTGGTGGTGCGGTTATTACAGAACGAGTCTTTGGTTGGCAAGGTATGGGAACCCTAGGTATTAAGGCGATTAACAGCTACGACCTCAACTTGTTGATGGGCGTTAACTTGCTCTTATCGATCTTGGTCATCTCCGGAAACTTGATCGCAGATTTAGTGTATTCAGCTCTCGATCCACGTATTAGATTGGGCAAGTAGCCATGAAACTATTCGGACGTAAAGAAGTATCAACAGGTGAAATCCTAGCCGGTGGCGAAAATGCTATTGCAAATAAAGAGGTCGAAGGTCTAAGCCAAGGCCAGATTGTTCGTCGACGATTCTTCCATCACCGTGCAGCGGTAATTGCTCTAGTATCTTTTGCATCCATCATTCTCTTCGTGATGACCTCTCTTGATAGCAAGATGGGGCCAATTCGTATTCCAGGTTGGTGGCAGTGGACAGTTGAAGACATCCCAGAGCTTCGCTATGAAGATTGCCCAGGCGGAACCACTGGATGTCCAACAATCTCACTTGATCCAACGTCAGATGCCTTTGGATTGGGTACCCACCCATTTGGCCAAGATGACATTGGTCGTGATTACTTCGCGCTAGTAATGAATGGTGCACGTCGTTCATTGATGATCATGTTTGTCATCGGTGCGGTCTCCGGATTCATTGGTGTTGTAGTTGGATCTATCGCTGGTTTTTATGGCAAGAAGGTCGATGCCGTATTGATGCGCCTTGTTGACTTCATTCAGACAGTTCCAACGATCATCATCGCAGCGGTTATTGGTAAGGCTGCAGGTAAGGTCGGTCCGCTCTATCTGGCACTGTTTTTAGGAATTCTTGGCTGGACAGGGTTAGCTCGTCTAGTGCGTGCTCAATTCCTCTCACTTCGTGAAATGGAGTTTGTTGACGCCGCGCGTGTGGCTGGAGCATCTAATCTTCGAATTACCTTCAAGCACATTTTGCCTAACGCAGTCGGTCAGATCATCGTTGTTATAACTTTGATTATGGCTGGAGCGATTTTGACTGAAACAGCGTTGTCATATCTTGGCTTTGGTGTTGTTGCTCCAGATGTTTCACTTGGTCTTTTGATTAGCCAGTACGAGTCATCCTTTACAACTCGTCCATGGCTGTTCTGGTGGCCAGGCTTCTTCATTATTTCCATTGCACTATGCGTTAACTTTATTGGCGATGGATTGCGTGATGCATTTGACCCACGTCAACGACGTCGAATTACTAAGAAGGATCGCGAACAAGCGAAGCTTCAGGTTAAGGCTGGTGAGTAGTTATGACTGAGAAAAATGTACTTCAAATTTCAAATTTCAATGTTGATTTCTGGGTAGATGGAGTTTGGTATCCAGCAGTTATTGACATGAACCTGGGACTGGCTGCAGGCAAGGTTACCGCAATTGTGGGTGAGTCAGGTTCTGGTAAGTCAACAACGGCACTTGGTCTTATGTCACTTCTTGCTTCAAATGCTCGAATGGCAGGCAGCGTTGTGGTCAAGGGCGAAGAGATGCTCAATGCAAAGTCCGCCGTGTTGCGTGAGTTCCGTGGAAAAGAAGTTGCATATATTTTCCAGGAGCCAATGACAGCTTTGAATCCTCTGTTCACAATTGGGTATCAAATTGTTGAAACATTGCGTAACCACTTTGATATGGGTCCAAAGGAAGCACATGCTCGTGCTTTGGAATTAATCACTATGGTGGATATTCCAGATCCGGAACTATCGATAAATAAGTACCCACACCAACTATCTGGTGGACAGCGCCAGCGCGCAATGATCGCCCAAGCACTTGCTTGCGATCCTGCGCTTCTAGTTGCAGATGAACCAACAACAGCACTTGATGTAACAGTTCAGGCTGAGATCCTTGACCTAATGCGTGGCCTTAAGGACAAGCTGAACTCTGCAATCCTTTTGATTACCCACGACATGGGTGTTGTTGCAGATATGGCTGATGAAATCCTTGTTATGAAGGATGGAATTACCGTTGAAAAGGGAACAGCAGATCAGATCTTCAATAAGCCGCAACATCCATACACACAGCAACTACTTGGCTCAGTGCCAATGCTGGGATCAACAAAAAAGCGTGCACTTCCTTATAAGGAGGATGCAAAGCCTGCCCCTGTATTGAAGTTAACTGATGTGACTATCGAATATCCAAAGCGTGGTCGCCAACCCGCATTTACTGCGGTTAAGAACTTCAACCTTGAAATCTATCCAGGTGAAATCGTAGGCCTCGTAGGAGAGTCTGGATCAGGAAAGACAACTGTTGGTCGTGCATCAATCGGATTGCTTCCCATCAAGGAAGGCTCACTTGAAATTGTTGGCAAGGACATCAGCCATGCAACTCAAAAGGAGCTCTTCGCAATTCGTCGCCATACCGGAATTGTTTTCCAAGATCCAGCCTCATCTCTTAACCCACGTCTTCCAATTGGTGAGTCAATTGGCGAGCCATTGTTCTTGGCAGGTCTTGCAAAGGGAGCAGAGCTAGCTCAAAAGGTGGAAGAGCTACTAGATCAGGTGGAATTGCCACGTAGCTACCGCAACCGCTACCCACATGAGCTTTCAGGTGGACAGCGACAGCGCGTTGGTATCGCACGCGCACTTGCCTTGACTCCAGATCTACTCATCGCTGATGAACCAACATCTGCACTGGATGTTTCTGTTCAAGCACGCTTTCTAGATCTCTTACAAGAGCTACAGACTAAGTTGAACTTTGCATGCTTGTTCATCTCTCACGACTTAGCAGTTGTTGACATCTTGTGTCACCGAATTGCAGTAATGCAAAATGGTCTGCTTGTTGAAGTTGGTGATCGTGATCAGATCTTGAAGAATCCAAAGAATGATTACACCAAGCGTTTAATTTCTGCAGTTCCTGTTCCAGATCCTGCCGAACAACGCATCCGCCGCGAGGCACGTCTAGCTCTTAAAAAGTAAGCCCCACTTGTGGATCTAGACCTTTTGGTCTTTGGGCTAGACCTTGTTTCAACCTTTGCATTTGCATTAGTTGGAGCCCGAGTTGCAGCTAATAAAGGTTTAGATTTTGGTGGCATCTTATTTATTGCAGCTGTTGCCTCTATTTCAGGTGGCACACTCCGCAATCTCTTTATGGGGGAGCAGCCACCCTGGGTACAACGCCCTTGGTTATTTGCACCCATCGTTGCTGCATTTTTGATCACTATTGCATTGGGCAAGAAACAAGCAGTTGGTCGTCTTGCACTATCTCTTGATACTGTGGGGTTGGCTGTTGCAACTGTTTCTAGTGTTCAGTTCGCACTTTCCAACGATGCACCATTGGTAGCAGCAGCTGTCCTAGGTTTAATTGGGGCGGTCTCTGGCGGATTATTTAGAGACATCATGTGCCAAACAGAGCCGGTGCTGTTGCACCGTGAAACCGTTGGTACCGCCTGTCTATCTGGGGCGCTTGTTTATCTAGCCTTAGATTCCTTGGATCTTAATGAAGCTATCTCCGTTGGCCTTGCAGGGATCGTTGTGGTCTTGGTCCGCGAACTATCCATCAAATTCAACTGGAATCTACCTACCGTCCCTAAAGGGTAATTAATCCCTCGCTTGACCGCTTCTATGGGTGTAGCGGCCTAAGAAATCAGCCTTCATGTCGGCAAAGTTTCCATCCAGTAAGGCTTGTCGCATTTGATCTACCAACCGCACAATAAATCGCTCGTTGTGAATTGTTGCAAGGGTTGCGCTAATGATTTCCTTGCCACGGAAAACATGGTGCATATACGCCCGTGTGTAGTGCGTACAGGTGTAACAGTCACACTCATCATCAATGGGGGTGAAATCCCTCTTAAAACGGCTGTTAGACAGGTTAAAACGCCCCTCCATCGTATACACCGCACTTGTGCGTGCAATTCTGCTTGCTAATACGCAATCAAAGGTGTCACAGCCGTTTTCAACGCCAACAAATAGATCTTCCGGGGCGCCAATACCTAAAAGATGTCGCGGCTTATCTTCCGGCAAGATTTCATTGACCCAAGAAACGATTGTTCCGAGTTCTCCCTTATCTAATGCCCCACCGATTCCGAATCCATCAAAGGATTGCCCACTAGATTCCAACGACCCAAGATCGGTGGCAGCTTTTTTGCGAAGGTCTTCATATTGGGCACCTTGGATGACACCGAACAATGCTTGGTAGGGCTTAGTAGTGCGCTCTTCTGTTAGCCGCTGGTGTTCATCCAGACATCTAATGGCCCAGGCATAGGTGCGATCCATGGCCAGCTCTTGATAGGGACGGGTGTTATGCAAAGTGGTGCACTCATCAAAGGCAAACATGATGTCGGCGCCGATCTGGTGCTGCACCTGCATGGAAACTTCAGGGGTAAAGCGATGCATGGTTCCATCTAGGTGGGATTTAAAGGTCACCCCTTCATCATCAACATGTGCCAAACGATCTTTGTTACCTGCAATCACATCATCTCTGCGAAATGTTTGTGCATCCATTGCTAATACTTTTTTAAATCCAACACCGAGTGATAAAACTTGAAAGCCACCAGAGTCGGTAAAAGTTGGCCCAGGCCAATTCATGAATTCGCCAAGCCCGCCAGCCTCATCCAGGATCTCTGCACCTGGCTGCAAGTACAAGTGATAAGCGTTAGCTAAAAGTGCTTGAGCACCTAAATCTGCCATGGCCTCTGGCAGTACTGATTTAACAGTTGCCTTGGTGCCCACCGGAATAAATGCAGGGGTTTGAATTGGCCCATGAGGGGTATTGATAGTTCCAACACGTGCCAGTGAATCACTCTGCGCGTGCTTGATATCAAATGAAAAACTCAAAACGCTACCAAATCTGAACTCGCGATTGTTCATCTAGCCAGAGGGCATCATTTTCGGTAACACCAAATGCTTCATAGAACGGTGTGAAGTTCTTAACGATCTGGTTGCAACGAAACTCTGCTGGGGAGTGCGGATCTGTTGCGATGCGACGGCGCATCTCTTCTGGGCGAACCTTTGCCCGCCAGACCTGTGCCCAGGAAAGCATCAAACGTTGCTCACCGCTAAAGCCATCGATGACAGGTGATGGCTTACCAGCTAATGAAATTAGATATGCCTTATAAGCAATTGTTAGGCCACCTAGGTCGCCGATGTTTTCACCAATAGTCAGTGCTCCGTTGACATTAACATCAGGTGCTTCCTCAGGCTTTAGTTCATCGTATTGAGCGATCAATGCCTTAGTGCGCTCTTCAAATGCGGCGCGATCT
>Ga0209769_1000483_pt1 | contig 15627 bp, 11 predicted proteins | sample LauGreSuBDMM15DN_2_FD_187569 | JGI IMG/M metagenome (GOLD analysis project Ga0209769, IMG submission 187569) | Freshwater lake microbial communities from Lake Michigan, USA - Su13.BD.MM15.DN (SPAdes) (version 3) | ecosystem: Environmental > Aquatic > Freshwater > Lake | place: Lake Michigan, USA...
TCTTTAGTGTGCTTTCTTTCTTCTTCAATTGCAGAGATGATGGTGCGTGCCGATATCGGTGGGAAAATTGGCTCCTTGAGTACTTTGGCGAGGATGACAATTCTCCCAGTGAGTTTCACGACTTCGAGTTTGCTGGTGCTGCAAAACAAACAAAAGGAGGACCACCATCACCTGATTACGAATACTTCAATCAGACGTGGTTCCAGATGTGTTTTTTCCTGGAGCACAACTTTCGTAATGCCATCTCGGTCTTACACTATAAGTTGTTCGACATGGGCGCGTCTAATGTCGTCGGTTTTTTTTCCGACGAAAACGGCGTAGGCCTGCAATCAGTTGCTAAGAGAGTGTACAACAGAGAGAAGAGTCTTCTGAACAACAGATCCTCGTTCGCGGGGCTCGGCAACGTCTCGGCTGGCCTCAGTTTTCGAAAGTACAATTCGAGGACCAATGCCAATCTGACACTCCGGCATCGCATCCTGTCGCAGATGGATGACGAGCTTCCGGACCTCGACCCAGCTCTCGTGGCCTATGTGCGCAAGTTCCGGATTCCCGACTCGGAGCTTTTCCTGCGGATAATCCGGTGTCCGAACATTCTCGCCCTCCGCGAGCTTGCGAAGCAGCACATGTCTCCAGAGCCCCGAAAACACATGCAGCAGGTGCTCGATTATTTCGATCCCGCCATCCAGTCCGAGATCGAGGTGATGCTCAAGTTTGTGGAGACAGACGAAAGCGTGTACGTGCATGCGCCGGAAGCACACCCGAGCAAGCGCCTGCTTCTGACCGAGTCGCAGCTGCTCAAGTGGATGCGGCAGACGGTCAAATGCACCTCCTTCGCCTCGAGTCTGGGGATGCTGAGCAACAGGACCCCTCTCCAGTGTAAATACGACATGTTTCTGAACCCCGCAAGTTTCCACGTTCTGAAGGATCTGTTCTGCACGCGAAATCTAATCAACTTCGGATGCCAGCGGCCGCTCAGATTTATTCTGTTACAGCTGGCTCTCGTGGACCGAATCCTAAGGTGCGAAGGCATAGAGGACATCGGACATGAAAACGACAGCCTGTATCTAGCTCTGAAAGACGAACACTATGAACATCACAGTACTCCCGTGGGTATGACAATTCTTATTAAAAATCAAGGTGAGGATGAACGTATACCGTGCGTAATTGGCACCTCCCGACGCGGATGGCCACAACGTGACTTGAATAAAGTCAGCTGCATTGCGACGGGTCGTGCTTATGAGCGCGAAAATTATGAGCTCGCAAAAGTCTATGAACAAACGCACGCAAAATACATTCTTCAAGTATTTCAAATATTCAAAGACAAAGGCCTCGATATTCAAGACAATCCAATACCAAAGCATCAATTTTTGACGCTCCCTGAAGCAAACGATGAAATGACGGACGATGAAATGACGGACGATGAATTGCGACTATGGATGCTCCTGGCATATGCACGACCGTGTTCAAAGCCCGAATGTGAAATCAACGTGTCTATCACACACGGAGTTTCTGTCGATAAAAGTAAAGGAAAGGGAGACTGTGAGGATGTAGTGCTGCACTATCAAGAAGAAGTGAAGCACGACAAGCGTGTTTTGTCCTGCTGTATTCACGGGACAGAAGACCACATATTTTTTGAGCGATGTGAAAAGAGCTCTGTGTATGACGAACAGTCAGAGTTTCCGCTTTACGTCAAAGCACTGATTCCGGATAATATCGACCGCAAAATGATCTACGTACCAACAGCATGCGCAGCCATGCTCCGCAGGCAAATACGCTCGAAAGGGATGCCCGCGGCTTTCATACACAAGGTTCAAGGACAGGGTTATATTTGGAGGCCTATGTTTTCGGGACTGCGAACGTGGTGCTGGAAGCGTCTGTTGGTAAAAACGATTTTCCTGCACAGTTTTGGGAAAATAGCAACACGGAGCACACTACTCCTCTCTCTGTATAAACCAGTCAAAGACGTAAATAACACTGATATCAAAAATCTGCTCAGAGAAGCAAGCAATGCTACTGTGGATAAAATAGGTGATCTGACATACAAGGAAAAGTGGCTGCCGAAGGACTGTAAAGAAAGGAACCATTTGTCTCTGCAAAAGGAGCACGCAGTAATCATTTCTCTGCATGAATACCAAGCGAGGAAATGGACTACAGAAAATGACACGCAGTCGCTGGATACGCATGCGTGTTTGGCAAACAGAGCGAAGGGGAAGCAGATATTGTGGGTAAATTACCTCAATGAAAACATAGACGCATTGCGAACCACAATGAGCTGTCGGTTTCTGCGCATAGAGAAAAGACTAGAGGAGCCTCTTTTGAGTAAGATTGCCCAAACGTCTATCTACAAGCCTGCAGTCGCAGAAAGTTTTTTCGTCTATCGAGATTATCTGTACTTTCAACATGAAATCGATTCGTTGGTCGTAAATGTGAACAACGCTCACTACGTCAAATTTCCATCCATGTTTGCAATACGCACATACAACGTCAACAGTAAACGTAAGATATGTGTTTGCAAAGTAACAGAGGACAAGCTCGAGTCCAAAAAATTCTTCACGTCGTTCGACACGCGCCGATGCACCTGGTTCCACAAGGTGAATCTGGATAATGAAGAGGACACAGAACATATGCAGACCTACAAAAGCATGCATTTATCGGGTAAAAATACGAAAGATTGGAAAACGGTGTCAGATCCATTTCAGGACGGTCTGCAGTGGGCTTGCAAAACAGACGTCGATACACAAAAAAAGCTGGGACAATTGAAACCCGCTTATAATCTCCAGGGCCTACATGAAGATTCGTGCTTGTTTACAATGCCGGATTTTCAGTTGTTGAAAACGTTGGATGATGAAAATATAGATGACTTGTGTCAGAACTCCACCAGCCCGAAACTGGAACAATTGAACGTTGCACTACAAGATATAAAGTCATACGAGAAATGGATGCGCATCAAGGGCGACTCCAGGTTCTTGGTTTTACGGACAGACAAGGACAAGACACTTCAGGAACTCAAACAATCTTATGCAAACAGTGTGTTGAAAGACCTCATGGCACAGATCAGTGAAACGCTGAAACCTTCATCGAGTGAGAATATGTGGGACTAGCTATTCTCTAAACTCCTCGTAAATAAAGCCTCGGACACTTTGGCTTTCTCACTTCACCTGACTGCCCGATTCGGGGGCCTCGTGCGCTGTGAAAACCCGTACACCGTAGACACGCGGTGATGATGATGTTTTTATTCGTTCTTGCACCAGTTATGCGAGCGGCGCAGCTCGCGGGAAAATCTCTTCTGTAACATGCGGATAGCCGTCCGCGTGTCAAACTCCGTGTCGGGCTGCACGCCGAGGCCCGAAGCTGGCTCGAGCAAGCCGAGCGGCACCGCTTTCTGCTTTTTGTATCGCTTTTGTTAAATCAGTTTTTTCTTGTTGGTGACAATCTGGAGGCGTTTCTGTATTTAACCGGTGTGTGTGTCATGGATAAGAGCATAAATAGATCTGACAATCCGTACATCATAAACATGAATGTTGGTTTGGACCAACACTGGGGCCGTGGATGAAACACAACCTCGCTCTCGAATCATTTAAATTGCCTGCGCATTTGAAAATAATCAAAAATAATGGACAGTGGGTCTTTCACAACTCAAGGACGGGTGCCATCGAAGAAATCGTGTTGGGGCCCAACTGGAAAGTGGAGAGTCGAAACCAAGCAGGACAGACTGTCTATTACTATGTCAACACAGTGACGCAAAGGGAAGTTCTGATAGATTGTTACGGATCTCGGGGGGACTCATAAGAGAAGCTGGCGAGCTTTAGAACTTTGAAGTTTCGGCGAGCGCGGATAAAAGACCTCGTCCAGCATGCCGAAACGCGTCCCAGGCATGCCCAACCAGGCCGAGGTCTGGGCAGCCAGGGCGCTGGCGCAGCTGCTGGCGTGCTCCCCCGCCCAGCAGCTAGCGGGCTCCCCCACACCGGTGCTTGCTGCGGCCCTTTCTGGCTACACCGAGACGGTGCGGGCGCTTGTGTGGGACTTGGGCGCCGACGCGAACGCGCGAGACAAGCAGGGCCGCACGGCACTCGGCATGGCGGCCCGCGGCGGGCACCCAGAGACGGTGCGGGCGCTCGTGCTCGAGTGCGGCGCCAACGTCAACGACGCGAATGCTCACGGCGAAACGCCCCTCTTCCTAGCTGCTAGTGCAGGCCACACAGAAACAGTGCGGGCGCTGATGACTTGCGGCGCGGATATAACGCTTCTGAACGACCAGGGCGACGCTGCTCTGGACGAGGCTGCCCGCCACGGGCACACGGAGACTGTGCTGGCGCTGGTGCGGGGCTCACGGGACACGGTTTGATACACGCGACAGACCGACCTCTATTCTCAATGCTCGTCAATGATGGATATTCAATAAAAATCTGCTTCATTCAGGGTCTTTGCGTGCCACGCGCGAGAACGCCTGCAGAGAGAGAGAGTGGTTTATTGGTACGCAATTTAGTATCCTGTACATGCTCAGATGCGTAGAGAGATTTGGTGCTGCTGTCTGCCCTCAGATCTACTCCTCCTATCAAACAAGTATCCTCAAGACCGCCTGGGCCTGTAGGAAGGCCAGGAGCTCGAAGTCGTACCAGCTGCACGCAGAATACCCCTGGTCTTCCAGCCTCAGCGCCTTTCGCCAGATGCCGAGCACTCCGCAGATATCCTTGTGTCTCCCCTTCCACAGACTCCCCCCCGCTGACGATTTTTTCGACGCCAGCTTCTGGTGCTCGACGCTGCAGAACCTGGCCACGCGGCAGCTGCCGCAGGTGAGCATGCAAGTGTCCTCGCATCGCACTTGCCCACAGCCGTCACACACTGCGCGCGCATCCTTGACCGCCAGCGTGAGGTACTCTTTGAGAAGCTCCAGCGCGTCGTCTGTGTCACCCGCCTCGAAGTAGAGCTGTGCCCTGTGCAGTAATGCAGTCTCGCAGTAGTCGGAGGCAGCAAGCAACAAGTGGTCCGCCTTATGCACCATCTGGTCCAGCAGCTCTGGAGACCTCGCGGGGGCCTCGCCGTCCCTCCCGAACTTGGGCCCCTTGGACGTGTACCTGGGCTCCTCCTTGAACTTGCGCGAGGCCTCGAACAGTCTGCGGCGGGGGTCTGGAACCTGCTGAGAGCGAGCAGCAAGCTCGAGGCGAGTCGCCCGGGCGTCGAGCTTCAGCGTGATGCCCAGGAACATCGCACCCAGGGCCTCCCTGAACTCATGTCCACTTGATTGTGCGTACAGGAGGTATTTTCTGAAATACGCAGCTGCTGTCTTGTACTGGTGCATTTGCAAGTGGCAAACGCCGAGGTTGTTGAACGCCTTGTTGCGATTCATGTCGTCGTCCTCCGTGCACACCTGTAGGCACTCTTCGTCGAACTTGATTGCTTGCACAAAGTCGCCCTGCTTGCTGTGGTATACTGCAAGGTGGCAATACGCCCTCGCCTGCTCCGTCCTGTTCTCAAACCTCTTTGCAATCTGCAGGGCCTTCTGCGTGTACTCTATGGCCTTGCAAAACTCCCCGAACTTGCCGTGAATCATCCCGGTGTTCCCGTACGCCATGCCCAGACGCTCGGTGTTGTCCAGGTCCGCCTCTGACATGCTCTCGAACTTCTGGTAGTACGAGAGGGCCTTGGCCCAGTCTCCCTTGACGTGATGCGCGTCGCCGAAGATAATACAGTGCGTCGCGGTGATCGGCTCGCTCGTCGCGTGTGACATCACTACACTTTCAAGTGCCAACACTTCGTCCCAGTTCCGCTCCGTGGCGAACTTTTGCAGGCGGAGACTCGCAGCACGGCCGGCCAAGACTTCAATGAGCGTGAGGTCGGCGCTGCCCGCCGCGGGGGTGGCCACGACGCACTCTTTCTTGTGTTTGGCCTTCCACGCCTGCTTCTGGCAGAGCTTCGAGCAGTAGCTGTGGACCTTGCACCGGGCGCACACCAAGCAACTCGCGCTGCACTTCAGGCACCAGCTGCAGCGGGGAGTCGTGCGCGGCATGCCAGGGCAGGAGCACGAAAGCGCTCCGAACGTGTGCTTTGTCGATTCCCGTGCTCTGAAATGTGTGTGTAAATCAGGTTACGGATTCCCGCAGCCTGCTGTAAACTGCGTGGTAACAGCAATGCCCGCGAAAACACTGGTTCGATAAATCCGCTTCGTCGAATTGGCGAGTGTTCAAGCTTCCTGCAGCCTGTTGTAAACTGGAGTAAAATCACGTGCGAAAATCCACCCAGCCAGCTGTAAACAGCCAGTAAAACCACGTGCCGAAAATCCGCCCGCAGCCTGTTGTAAACTACGCGTGAAACCTTCTCTCAAAAGCCATGCCCGCAAAACTGATTCGATAAATCCGTCGAATGGGCGGGTGTTCAGGCTCGCCGTTTCTCCCAGCCGCGACCATGCAGTTTACGGAAGCGCCGACAGGCGCCCGCGCCAGCGTTTCCGCGTGTGCCGCGGGTGGGGGCAGGAAGCGCCGCGCAGACGAGGAGAGCGAACAGAGCCGAGCTTCGGAGCACCGACGGCAGCCACGCCAGCCGCCCTCGGGCGTGATACGCCAGCTCTGCCTAGAGGCAGCAAGCTGCCGGCACGCGCCCCAAGCGTGGCGAGGGTGTGCAGCGGAAGCATCTTCGCGGCTGAGCGTGGTGTTGAGCGCCGAGTGAGGTCGCCGTCGGCGCGCGGCGCGCGCGGCTGGCGCATGCCCGCAGGAGCAGCCCGACGAGCAGGCATCTGGTTTTCTGTTTCGCCATTTGAGAAATAAATCATTCGGTGTATATTACACGAGGTCTGCCATGAAACAACGAGGACGTCTCCACTCGCCCATGTCGTCGAGGCTCTGGCCACTCCTCGCGTTCGCGTCCTTGATTTATTTGGAACCTGTATTTACCCAAGAGATGTTCCTGAGCGAGGACCTGAACCTCACTGAGTTCAACGATGTGATCTTCACGTGCGAATATCCCGAGATTGCGAACAACGACACATGCACGTGTGCTCCTGGGTTCACATGGCGAAACAACCTCTGCAGTTCATGCGAACCTGGGAAATACAAGACCGACGACGGACTGCACGAATGCACTTCGTGCCCTGTGCATCACTTCGCGTTTGAGAACGCAACGGAGAGTGAGGATTGCGTTTGCACGTACGGGTACGAGCCAGACAACGCAGCCCAAACGTGCAGCGCCTGCCAGCCTGGGTTTTACAAGGAATTTATCGGAAATAACCTTTGTCTTCCGTGCACCGCGAACGCGTCGACCCTGACACAGGACGGAGCAACCATTACAGGCTCGCCCTCGGAGTTCGATTGCAAGTGTCTGCCTGGCTTTCAGGGAACGTTTGACACAGGCTGCACCGCCTGTGCTGTGGACTACTTCAAAGCAAGTGGTACCCCAGACCAGGCATGCACGGCGTGCACACATCTTCGACCGCACCTCGGCACCGCCGGGCCTGCTAGCGATGACGCTTCCGATTGTGTGTGCAAGCCGGGGTTTTACCTGGAGTCCACCTCGGGCATCTGTACTCCGTGCGCGCCTGGGACGTACAAACCGGAACTTGCCAACTTGCTGGCGTGCAGTGCATGTCCGCCGAACTCCACTTCGGCGAGCGCGAGCCAAAACATTGAAGCCTGTATCTGCGACCCCGGGGTTTTCCGAGACTACGGCGCTGCACCGGTCTCGTGTGCGGTGTGCACCGCTGGGTTTTTCTGCGAGGGGCAGGGACTCAAGCAGGAATGCCCGGAGCATAGCCATTCGAGCGCCGGCTCGACGTCTCAAGACCAATGCATGTGCAGCAGCTCACGGTATAAGGCGGCCGGCATGTGCTTCGACTGTCCGCCGGATTTTTTCTGTCCCGGGGATAACGCGAAGCATGCATGTCCGGATAATTCAGAGGCCCATGCAAACAGCACCAGTCTTGCCGACTGCGTCTGCGATGGCGGCTTTCAGAAGCAAACTTTCGCTTAAGCGAGATTCGAGAAGTTGTAGCTCAAAGTGTATTCCCAAACAGCTCACGCCCGTCAGGCCTAAGCCTTGAAAGTAGTATATGGTAGCGGCCTAGGCTGGCGAATGCGTGAAAGTGTAGAGGATACTAAATTGAGTACCAATAATCAACACACTCTCTCTTAAAGACGCCGACAGGCATGTCGAACACGTATCTCGTAGCGGGCGATACACCAGTGTAAAAAAAAATAGACTGTTGTGGGTATATTAGAAAAACACTGGGATGCTGACAACACTGCCGTGGCATGTGAAAGCCGCCATCATAGGATTCGACTGCGTCACGTTTATGATGAAACCGAGGCCAGAGTCTGCGAAAGAGCCCGAACAAACGGCCCCCCCTGGCCAGACAGCCTCAGACATCCTCATGTGGAGGAGCATCCTGCAGGTCTCCTGCTTGTTTCTCTTTGTCATGACCACGATCCTCTCGCCTTCTGTCTTTCTCAGTGTCAAAAACAGAGAGACGACAAACAAGGCCTTGGCGGGGGTATTGTCCCAGATGCACCATTTCACATGGCTCCTCATCGCTGCGAACGAGAACATCGTGTCCCTGGAACACGTGTGCTATAGCTTGCAGTTCTGTTTCTGCTACGCGTCGTTCTGCGTGTGGCAAGAGGCCAACAGCGATCGGTTCCTCTTTGCAGGCAACGCCTACGTCAAACACTCGAGCTTCATAGCAATGTTTTTCTTCCCTGTGCTCCTCAGCAAGGCACTGGTCAATGGGATGCATATGTCTCCGTATATCATACCAATTACGTTCAGTGGTGAGATTGTAGGAATGTGCGGTATACTCACAACGATTTTCCTCGACCAATTCATCTCGGTGCTGTAGCTTGCCAGACGGTCGCATAAATTTTGTTCACCGTCTACAGCTGCTGTATTCTTTGTGGCGTGTCGTTGACCGCCGCAAACGGCCCAAATTTGTAGCCACGTGCTGCTCGTTAAACACAGCAACACGAGCGCCGGCACGGAGACCGCCTTGTGTTTGGCACCATCCCTAAAGAAATAATTGGCGCATCCACCTGTCACGAATTTGTGTCTTTTGGCGAACGAGCGACGGAGTCCATGTCTTTCGTTTGTAGGCAACGCCATGTATTATACATGGTCATCAGCCAGAATCCCACGGCAACCCAAAAGGCGGCGGCTGCCCAGTCGTCCATGCGCAGATTCCGTGTGTGGGCCGACTCAGTGGAAATCAAAACAAAATATTTGATTCATACCCGGGATTCCGCCGCATCTGCAAGTGTTACAGCGTGGCCCGACACGACGCTTCGTGGTGGTGGAATGGGCGGAACGGGAGGCGGCACCGTTGCGAGCTCGATATCTCCACGTGCGCAAGTCTCCGCTGGATAGAGAGAAGGTGCTTCATGCGCGCCAACACCGGCGCTGAAGAGCGAGCCGCAGCTCGAGATCTCGCAATCTGGCAGACTTCGTGCAAGTGCTGCAGCGTGGACCGACACGACGCGTCGTGGTGGTGGAATGGGCGGAATGGGCGGAACGGGAGGCGACACCGTCGCGAGCTCGATATCTTCACGTGCGCAAGTCTCGGGGTCTCGCGGACTTCGCGCATCTTCCAGCTGCAGACACGTCGACATGATTTCCGTGCACGTGCTGCTGTGAGTCGAGCACGGGTGTTCCGTGTTTTGAAGAGTGTCGTCCTCGTTGCCACGACCGAGCAGTTCCTCGACATCGTCGACGAGCTCGTCCGCGGCGTTGGTCGGGATGGACAAGTTCCTCGCAGTGAATCTGAAGATTCCGGTCATTATGAGTACAGTCAACGCTGTTGGTAAGAGAGTGCTGAAACACAAAAAAACAGAGTACAGCCCGAGTTTGCTGGCCGAGTAATCTGAATGTGCGATGTAATCTCCGAACAACGTATCTTTCGTGGACATTATGAGACTAGCAATCACACTGGATTTCAGAAACTCCACAGGAGTCACAACGTAATACACGACAAGGCTTGCTTTTGTCACAAAGGGAATGGACGAAATATGAAAAGCCACCAGGAACACGAAAAATAGCTGTCCGCTTCGCCACGTGTGCACGTAGGCGATCAGACCATTCAAGAACAGGGAATTCACCGGTTGAGTGCAGTGAGCGAAAGTAAATAGATAAACCACCACCATCGTGTTTTCCCAGAGAAAACTAATGACCAGTCCTTGCCAAAGACCGAAGATATATCCGTACATGGTCTTCGTGATGTGTATCAGTGGAAAACAGCAGAGGAGTTGCAATGCATGAAGTGTCATCAACGTAGCTAGTGCTTGTGGCTTCTGCTCCAGCGCAGACCACTTTTCCAAATAAAAAAAGAAGTTTTGCCAACTCCGAACGTCGAGAATCTTCGGTAGCTGGTCTTCGAAGTACACTGCCGCTATCATGCTTAGGGAAATAGTGAGCACAAACGGGATAGCGATGAGATAAACAACCCGACTGTACAACCGAAAGTCGATTATTGAAGCGGCAGGCATCGAGTTTGTGTTATGAATGTTTATTAGCGAAATGCCAGTTTTTTTTAATTCACGCCGACTGTGTTCAAAATAATTACACAGTTTGATGTTTTGGGGCTGCAGATTCGGTAGGATGTTCACGACTTGCTTTCGCACATTCTGTATTTAAGATTGTCATATTGCATGTCGTTCGCTACGCCGGAAATGACCGGTATCTCGCAGCCAATTGCAATGGGAGCGACCTCTGCAACATTGAACTTCTCACAGTCCACAAATGCACCACTGAATGGCGTTCGATTTCCGGTTATGAGTAACCTGCCGATGCATGCAAACATGCACAGTGTGTTTTCACCGCAGAAATTTACGAGTGCGAAACACGGAATCGAAATCAATTCGTATCAAACCGGGGAGGAACCGGCGCCTGTTACCATGAAGTTCAATAACAGACAGGAACTCGAGGATGTTTTATTCCCAACGTCAGCCAAAACCAACGTGAACCTCGACCACATGCATGAAGGCATGCTCAACCACACTTCAGCAATCAAATCCCTGGCGTCGTCGATGCAAGACTCTCACTTGCAATCCAAAAATCGGCACCAACAGTTGTCTTCGGAGATGGATTTAAACCATAGCATCTTTCACAAAGCCTTGGGTAATCACACTGGAGTGATTCAGAAGTTGGCAGCCAAAAGTTCCCAGCAGTCTGAAGGCCTCTTAGACCATCGAGACCGTATCCAAAACTTGTCTTCGGAGATGGCGGTAAACCATGACGTCTTTCACGAAGCCTTAGAGAATCACACCGGTGTGATTCGGCAGTTGACAGAGAAAACTTCTGCGCAGTCTCAAGGACTCTTAGACCACCGAAGCCATATTGAAACGACATTGAATGCCCTTCAACAGCAGAATCTAGAGCTCGAAGAACATGCACTCAAGTTGAAAGATCAACAGAGCACACTCAGCAGCTTCAAGACGCTATTGAACTCGCATTTTAAAACACACACTGACGGCCTCATGGAAACGAAGAAACTGGTGCGACAGCACGCAAACGAGCAAGATGTGCATGCTACCGCGCTTGAAAATCACATGAATGTTCTGAACAAACACGTTGGAACCCTGGATACTCATGCCACAAAACTACAAATGCAATCGAGTGCGCTTGAGGATCATCGGGATCACATCAGGAACGCCAACCAAACTCTCCGCCTGCATGAGACCCAGATGGGTACATTCAAGGGCAATCTTGATACTATAGACACTGGATTGGTGCATCACACTGAAGTTCTTGAGGACATGCATGAGCGCCAGACTTCATCAGAAAATAAGATGCAACAAATGTCTCGCCAGCAGGCCCAGATCATGCAGACACACGCAAGTATCACTACTAACCTGAGCAAACTTGAAGCGTGTATTGCCAAAAACAACGCGGAAATCAAGCAGCTGACGGCGAAAACCGATGGTGCCATGACCACGAAGCAAGATATTTTCAAAATCAAGGCCGCCGTGAATGAGAACGCAAGTGTCTTGCAGGCCCTCTACCAAGATCTTCGACGCGATCGCAACGCCTAGACACCAGAGCTGTAAGTAAATAAATGTGTAAACACTTGTACAACTTCGATTTCATGCACTTTAATTTATAGGAGTCGGTGGTTAGCATGCTACTGAACATTTGGTTCTACGTCAGATGCTTCCGTTCCGGTAGAAATAAACAAACACTTGTACAACTTCGATTTCATGCAATTTAATTTATAGGAGTCGGTGGTTAGCATGCATCTCTTGGTGTGGTTCTTCAGCCAGAAACGAGTCACGTGGACACAACTCCGCAACGGTGCTTTTGTGAATTCCATCGTCTCATACGCATCTCCGCCGTACTGCCACGTAGAATTGGCATTCGAGGATGGTACCGCAGTCACGGTCTTGAAAGGCAATTCTGTGTCGATTCGCCGACGCGAATTCAACCCTTTGCACTATACTTGTCTTAAACTAAACGTCACGCAGGAAGTGGCAGTGCATGCGAAAGCTGAGGCCCTGGAGCGGATCGATGAAAAATTTTCACTCTTGCCTCCGTGTGTCTATTGCAGCAAGCTCGTCTGGGAGATCCTGCTCAAGAGCAAAGCCGTGCCGCCGAGTGAAATGGCCACCTGGAACAACTCTTGGTTTATAAGCCCCAGTGAGCTTTTCGTTCGACTGCTGGCCCTCAACGCGAAAGAAATGGACTGCTTTGATCTCCCACACCCCTTCGTGATGGAGTTCAAACGCGAATATACCGCATAAAAGTCTCGGTCGAACGTACACAATGCATATTCACGGCCATAGCTACAGCCGTCGACTGCCATGCCCGGTCTTCAGCACGAGGCACGCGAAGTCCTTGAATCCCATAGCTACCTCTTTGTGAGCTGCGTGACGTGGCGTTCTTGAATAAATGTTTCTCATTTCGTCTTCTTTTTGCCGAGTGACTGATTCTGATTTAAGTATGGCCACATGCCCCTGCCTCCCAGCGATAACTGTAAGCGTCTTCGTGTGCTTTTTTCGATCGAGAACGCGGCATTCTTGGGTTTCGAGTCTGCGGGGACCAATGGCGCGAAGAGTATGTCTTGGGCTCCGGTGGATGCTGTGATATTACGAGTCCTCGCAACATACGACGAGTGGGCTTTCACCCACATCGCACAGAGCTCGCCTATGTCCATACACCCCAGGAGACACGAAAGACCGAAAATCACCCACATAATCGTCTCGTGCAAGGGCACGCCAAGCACCTTCACGATTACCGGAAGCGCCGACATTTGAAGCAAATGAGTGATGATGAGCAAGACCAGGAGGATTCTCGATAAACCTTCAGAGACAAAAGCTCCCAGAACTCCTGCCACAACATCCGTGAAAAAGAAAAAAACGGCCACGAAAAGCACTTTCATCGACATGACCTGCTTTCTGCCTGGCTGTTGGTCGAAGATGCTGAGGTCGTCAGGACCCACCGGGCATTTGCCTTTGCACGCAAGCGAGAAGGACTCTTCGATCGTGTATGCTGACACGATCACCAGAATCGACAGGATGTTGACATTCATACTCCGCCTGCTCGGTGTCTTTCTGGTGATTTTTTCGGACGCCATTCTTCCACACACAACTGCTTGCAACCCACCAAACCACGCAAGAATTGGTAAAAGAATCGACAGATACACAGAGTACGAAAACTCCCAGAAAACAGAGCCTGGATTTTTGCATGTCGTTCCCCAGAGCTGGCACAGAACAAGAGGCCACTCCCGCTTCTCGAACGTGTAGACAGATACACTCTGTAAAACGACCCAGAGCGCCGCCGCTGTGATCAGGCGGCCAGCGCCCCGTGCCATCCCATGCGATACATTTTCTGTGAGCGCGTCGAGCCTACTTGCCTTGACAACGTTGCATACGAAGACCAGCAGGAGGGAGTACACAAGAAGCACCAAGACACACGTCCCAAAAACAGGCCAAGTTTGGTCGCTGGGCCACGTGAACACGTCGATGCGCTGCGCAATGAGTGTCGTGCTGACAAGCCCAAAAATAAGTGCTTCTATTGTGAGTACGTACACCCATTCATTCATGCCCCGTGTGCTCCTTAATACGGCGATGCCCTTTGCGCGAGAAAGCACACAATGCACCAATAAACTTTCAATTTTTCAAACGAAAAGCTCGTAACTCAGAGAGAGAGAGTAGTGGTATAATCTTCTGGCGCCCGCGAATTCGCTTTGACGGCAGCTGCGAAGTATCTTGACGGACAAATGTGGGCTCCGTGGCATCATGACGGCTCTAGAGGTGTATCAGAAATGCCTGCAGGATGGGACGTACGTAACCGCCTGGGTGTGTTATTATTACGTCAAGTCCGTGAATTCTGCACTGCCCCAGACCGAGTGGGACGATAACAAACCACTTTATTCATGTTTTCGTGTACACTTAACATACGGAACTAATAAACTTAGAGACCCAGTGGATAAAGCGTGCGCTCTGCTCTTTGAGAAAATCACACTCCTGGGACGGGTTTTCTGAAAACGTGGAGCCTCAGGGGATCTGAACGCAAAAGCGCGAGAAGAGCAGCGGGGTCCAGTCGACTGTTTCCTCCGGTATCCTTTTTTTGACTTCTTTTCTGCAAGTGGGACACTGACGAGCTACATTTGGAAGTGGGCTTTTGAGTAAATTCATATTGCAGTTTTTGCAGACCCTATGCCCGCACGGATCGAGTACTATTCTATCACACAATGGAATGTTTTCCTCGCGGCATACAACACAAAAGCATGGTTTGGCTTTTTCCTTTATATTCCGTTCTCTAGCGTCGGTTTTTTGTTGTCTAAGTATATCGGCAAAGCTGCCATCGGCGCCGCACTCCTCCATGAGCACGCGCACTGTCTCGCGATGACCTTGCTCCTGAGCAATGCAGAGGGCAGTTTTCATATTGGAGGACACAGCATTGACATTTGCTCCGAATTCCCGCGCCAACATCCGCACCGTCGTTGTGTGACCATACCTGGCTGCAATCCAGAGGGGAGTTCGATTTCTTCTGTCGGCAGTGTGGACGTTTGCATTGAAGTCTTCCGCCAACATCCGCACCATGTCTGTCTCACCTTTCATGGCAGCAATCCAGACGGGAGTTCGGTTTGCGTCGTCGGCAGTGTCGACATTTGCTTGGAAGTCCCTCACCAACATCCGCACTGTCTTTTTTTCACCATGGCATGCTGCAAACCAGACTAGAGTTTTGCCATCACGGGTTACCCCGGCCTTTGCCCAGTCCTGAGCGAGTAATCTTTCCAACGACATATAATATCCCGCCGACGCAAGCATAAACAGATTCGAATTGTCATTTTCGGCGTGCCATCCCAGCTTGACGCGAGACCGAGCGGCAAGGAACATAGCATAACCTGTTCCTATATACCAACGATGCGAACTCTCGCGATGCAGGCGGTGCCAGTGCACTGAATTATGATTGTTAGTATTTAAGAGCATTTCGATATGGAGCTCGACCACGAATACGAGCAGTTAGCACAAATTAAAAATCTTACAGGTGAAGTCTTGCACTTAAAAGAAACGCTGAGCACGTGCCAATGCACGGAGCAGCTATTAGCGGCGCGCTGTGCCATGCCGCCGGGGGACACGCGCCCGGGGCGCGCCGCGCACGCGAACCCGTACGCGGTCGACGTGGGCACCGGAGCTTGGAGTATTTTCAGGT
>Ga0209769_1000492_pt1 | contig 15476 bp, 16 predicted proteins | sample LauGreSuBDMM15DN_2_FD_187569 | JGI IMG/M metagenome (GOLD analysis project Ga0209769, IMG submission 187569) | Freshwater lake microbial communities from Lake Michigan, USA - Su13.BD.MM15.DN (SPAdes) (version 3) | ecosystem: Environmental > Aquatic > Freshwater > Lake | place: Lake Michigan, USA...
GCACCCATTGATTAAGTCGATTGTCGGCATTATAAGTACCTACGTTTTCCGTGAATTTGCTGAGGCCTCCCTCATATTTCCCTTCAATGGATAGGTTACCTAGATCCACACCTACCCCGGTTTGGTAGCCTAGAGTAGCATTTTTGAAGTCGATATTTTGAACCGTTTTTCCCGCTTCCTGGAGCGAGGAGTCAATATTGAAACTAGCAATCGGCCCAGCCATCACTCGAATGATTTTGAGCAGTCGAAAACCTGCCATTACTGGTACATCCAAGCGGTTAAACTTGGCTTCATAGTTAATGGGAGGAATACTACTTAAGGAAGATATTTCAACAAACTGTCCGCTCGTTTGGGTAAACAATACCTCGGGTTGAACAAAAAAACCAATGCCTCCAAATCGGGCAAATACACCCAAATGGTAGCCCATTTGTGCATCGCTGGGCACCAATTGCCCCCCTTCGAAATTTACTTGAGTACTACTTAATCCTCCTTTGATGCCTAGCCCATTTTTTTGGGCAAACACTGTAATTGAGCTTAGGGTAACGAACAAAACAAGAACTAGCTTTTTCATGCGGTAGCGGGTTTAGTTAAAAATACATTCCTTTATACGTACAATTCTCCTGCCAAAACGACTAAAACAGGAATTTTAGTGTTTGAAGAGGAAAGAATTTCCAACGCTTCAAAAAAAAGGGGATTAGGGAAGGATTCTGCTGATTTTGATGGGTATCTCAGTGATGAATGGCTGAACCAAAAACCCCAATCCTCTTCAGGAGCAAAGGTACAATTACGGTGGGGAAATCCACTTGATGTAGAATCCCCAAGCGGTAAGGTCCTGTATATCCAGGTGCTCTCTCTCCTTTAGAAATGAATCTGTTATCGAAATTATTGGTTTACAGCCAAAAACAAGTTCTGGAATTAGCTCAGGTTAAGTTGTTTTGCCAATATACTGATGCCCATTCTAAAAGTTTTGGGTGAATAACCCAGTTTTTCTATGGCCTTTTGAATCACAAAACCCGTCTTCATAGGCCGGCGGGCAGGCTGCGTAAATTGGGTTGAATCCGTGCGAACTATCAATTCTTTGTTTAACCCAAAGTAATCTGCCGTCTCCATTGCCATTTGGTAAGGAGTCAAAAGCTCCGAACCGGAGATATTAAATACCCCTGTAGCACCTTGCTCAGCCATCAAAATACAACCAGCAGCCAAATCCTCTGCCAGCGTCGGCGTTCGCACCTGATCATCCACCACCTGAATTTGTTTGCCCGCCTCCAGAGAGGCTTTGACCCATAGAATGATGTTGGAGCGACTCAAGTCATTGGCGAGACCATAGACCAAAACCGTACGGGCTATTGCCCATTTCAAACGGGAACGCTTGAGCAGCTCCTCACCGTCCAACTTGGTTTGCCCATAATAATTCACTGGATCCGGTGCCGCCTCTTCGGTGTACGGATTTTTACCGTCTAATCCTGAGAAAATAAAGTCCGTAGACACAAAAATAAAGTGAGCCGCTATCTCCTCCGCTGCGGCTACCAGGTACTTCGTCGCTAAGACATTGGCCCTGTAACAATCTTCTTGGTGCTTCTCACACTCGTCTACATGGGTCATGGCCGCACCGTGAATAATGACCTCCGGGCGTAGGAGCAACAAGGTGTCGTCAACCTCCTGCTGGTTTTCAATGTCCAACATCTCGTAGGTATACCCAGTCCCAGAAAGCCTGCAAGGTCCCCTACCCGTAGCGATGACTTCCCAGCTGTTGGAAGCCACGAGCTGCTCCACCAGCTTCTGGCCTAGCAGACCATTGGCCCCAGTGATGAGAACTTTGGGTTTATTGGGAAGGGGGGTAGACATATCCGAATTCTTTTTCAATTTTTTTACGTGACATTTTTTCAACCGTAACCTTCATCAGCACAGGATCTAAGGGGACTTCTCGGGCAGTTTTCTCCGCTGCAATCTTTTCCACGACCTCCAAACCTTGGATGACCTGTCCAAAAACGGTGTATTCAAAATCCAAGTGAGGGGTTCCACCCAGTTCTGCATAGGCCTTAATCTGTTCAGGGCTATAATCCTTGGTGAGTTTCAAAGATAAGGTCTTGGCAATATCATCTCTTTTGAAAAGTAAAAGTTGGGTGAGACTATCCATTTTTCCTTCCTGATAAAGCCGTGTGTACTCATCCTTCATCTGTTGTTGGCTTTCCAATTGCATGTACTGGAAGACCGCCTTTTGCAAGGCTGTAAAATCGGTAGTCAACTCCTGCTCCGCATAGGTCCTTCCTTGTACAATGTAAAACTGGGAGCCATTGCTCCGTTTTTGAGGATTGCTATCATCTCCTTCACGAGCTGCGGCAAGCATCCCCTTGGTGTGCACATGATTACGACGAATCTCTGCAGGAAGTGTTGGCCAATTTTGATAGGGAAGTCCTTCTTTTTTAAATACATCTCCACCTTGAACCATGAAGCCTTGGATGACTCGGTGAAACTGGGTAGAATCGAATCTACCATCTTCTGCCAACTCAAGGAAATTAGACTTGTGCTCAGGCACATCATCAAAGAGGATGGCCTTAATCTCTCCATGCCTCGTGGAAATAGTGATTACATAATCCTTGTCTTTGCCACAAGCCGAAAAGCTCAGCATAGAAAGAAAAAAGAATAAAACTCGCATTTTCTGGTTCATCTCAATGAGGGGATTGTTTGATCTGTTCTAAAATAGTTTTTCCTCCAGCCTGAAGGACCTGTCTTGCCAATGCTTCACCCAACTGCTCTGCCTCAGTGAGAGGCCCTGTCAGTTCCAATACGATGCGCTGCTGCCCATCCAAACTTAGGATCCCTCCTTTGAGGTGAATTTGATTTGCAGCAAGCCTTGCCAAAGCAAAAACAGGAATACTACATCCCCCTTCCAACACACGTAGGTAGGCACGCTCTGCTCGTAAGCATAGCGCGGTCTTCGGATCATTACAAGCCTCAATGATGGCTTGGCGTAACTCTAAATCTAGGCTGGTTGAGGCCTCAATGGCAATGGATCCTTGGCCCACAGCAGGAATAAACTGATCTAAGTCTAAATTCTCCACCACTTGATCCACATATCCCATTCGAAAAACCCCTGCATAGGCCAACAATAACGCATCGCAAAGACCCTCTTCCATCTTTCGAATTCGGGTTTGAAGGTTTCCACGGACCTCCACTGTCTTTACATGTGGGTAAAAATGCTTGAGTGTGGCTATTCTTCGGGTAGAGGATGTTCCGATCACCAATCCTTTGCTTGCATCTGCCAAGGAAAGATCACTCCGAGAAGAAAGAAGTACGTCCTGTGCTTGCTCACGAACTGAAAATGCGATGAGCTCCAAACCTTCCGCCAAACTTGAGGGCATATCTTTTGCGGAATGCACAGCAATATCGATGCTCCCATCCAACAGTTGATCTTCTAGCTCTTGGGTAAATACGCCTTTGGATCCAATCTTCGAAATGGAAACGTCCAAAACCTGATCCCCTTTGGTGTCGATCGAAACAATCTCCGATTCCAACCCTCCTTTTTTGAGCAAGTCCGCGACGTAGTCAGCCTGCCATAGGGCAAGTTTGCTTGTACGAGTTCCAATTTTTATAATTCGATTAGTCACTGCTTTTCGCGCTTTAAGGATTTTTTCACCACGCTATCTACAACAAATTTGACGATTTCGGCCGCTACATTTACACCTGTAGCTCCTTCTATCCCTTCCAAACCTGGAGAACTATTCACCTCCAAAATCAAAGGACCTCGCAAAGATTGAAGCATATCCACTCCTGCCACATCCAACCCCAAGGCCTTGGCAGCATTGAGGGCTGCTTGCTTTTCAGCACGACTCAATTTGATCACTGTAGCTTCTCCTCCTCTATGTAGATTGGAGCGAAACTCTCCCTCTGCACCTTGTCTTTTCATCGCCCCCACAACCTTTCCATTTACTATGAAGGCACGGATATCCGCTCCTTTTGCCTCTTTGATGTATTCTTGAACAATGATTCTGGCCTTCAACCCATGAAATGCCTCCACAACTGATTGAGCCGCCTTCTTGGTCTCCGCTAAAACCACCCCTAAGCCTTGGGTTCCTTCCAATAATTTGATGATCACAGGAGCACCGCTTACCTGTTCGATCAGCTGCTTTTCCCCTCCTTTTGAAAAATTAGTAAAGGCTGTTTTGGGCATACCCAACCCATTTTTAGAGAGGATTTGCAAGCTCCTGAGCTTATCCCTACTCCGTACGATCGCCTGAGAAGTAACTGCGGAAAATGCCCCCATCAATTCAAATTGCCGAACTACAGCCGTGCCATAAAAAGTAACCGAAGCTCCAATACGCGGGATGATCGCATCAATACCCTCTAGCTTTTGACCTTTGTAAATAATGGATGGTCCTTCTTGCTCAATAATCAGATCACAAAGACTATGATCTACTACCAATGCATCATGTCCCGCTTTTTGGATTTCCTCAATCAGCCGTTGAGTTGAAAATAATTTAGGGTTCCTCGAAAGGACAGCGATTTTCATTTCTTTTTGCGATAGGGTTTTCCTAGGTTGGTCTTGGATACATCAACGAGAAATTTTCCCCGTAGAATTTTTCTGCCAAGCAGGATAGAATTTTTCATGCTTGACCGATCGGTGAGCGTAAACTCGGCACGAAAGGTTTCTCCAGCAAGCTGAAGTTTGGTTTCAATAAGGAAGCGGGCCTCAACCTGTCCGAAGGAGTTTTTGACTTTTTTTTCTCTGTAGGATTCGAAACAAAGGGTTTTGCCTGTATACATTTTGTGTGCAGGCATCAAGATCTTGAAATAAAGCAATTTCCGGCCTTCAATCTCCTCTATCCGAATTTCTTCTGCATGCAAGCTGCTGGTATAGGCTCCGGTATCAATTTTTGCCCCCACTAGGTTTAGACCCAATTCAGGGAGCGTGATTTTTTCTTTCCGCCCAAGAATCTTTTTTTTCATCTCCTCAGTTTTTGGACATCATCAATAGGATCTCCATAGATAGGTCGGTAAAAATCATTTTCGCATTCCCATTTCTTTCCAAATGGTAGTGCGCCTCGTTAAAAGTCTGGTAGAGTTGAATCGCATGCTCCTCCGTTAACATCTTTTTACTGATGTTGTTGATGAAGGTTCTATCCTCGTCAGTAGTTCGTAGGAGATGGTCCAAATCTAGATTTTTCAATAATATCTCACGCGTTACATTTAGTCCTGAAAGCATCAATGACTTTTGAGATTCCTTATCCGCTTTGTGAAAATCTTCCGAAAGGAGGAACAGCTCTTTTAAATTTTTGGTAGCGCAAAGTCGAAACCAATCTCGCAGCTGCCGGATAGTTTGATCCTCCACCTGATCAATCAAACGAAAGGATGCTCGCATGTTGCCATCTGCTAACATCGCAATCTGCGCTGCAGCTTTGGCTTCACATCGCTCTGTTTCCACCAAATGTGTGCTAATTTCCTCATCTGAAAACGCTCGAACAAGTATTTTTTGAGTTCGTGACAAAATGGTAGTGAGCAGTTGATCGGCTTGGGAGGTGACCAGCAAGAAAAGGGTTTTCGCAGGGGGCTCTTCAATGATCTTCAGTAAGGAATTGGCAGCAGAAGGGTGTAAATATTCAGGCGCCCAGATCAACATGATTTTGTAGCCCCCTTCAAATGACATCAAGGAAAGCGTTTGAATCATCTTCCGCGCAGCCGCTTTAGTGATGTTTAACTGCTTTTTTTCAAAGCCATTGAAGTAAATAAAGTCGTGGACATTGCCATAGGGTTGGGCTAAAACAAACTTTCTCCAGTTGCCCAGCAGGTCTGATTTCTCCTCCTTCGCCTCCTCATCCCCATCTTCTTCTTTGGAAGCAGCCACAACTGGGAATGCAAAATTCAAGTCAGGAAGAATCAATTTATTCATCCGCTGGCAGGATCCGCAGGTACCGCAGGAATCGGTCTCCGTTTTTGCTTCACAATACAGGTAGCTTGCCAAGGCAAGTGCCAGGGTTAAATTTGCCGAACCCTCTGGCCCATGAAACAAGAGGGCATGAGCTAGGTGGTTCAACTTAACCGAGTTAAGTAGCTTTTCTTTGGTTTCCGGAAGTCCGGGGATCGCTGCAAACTGCATAGTGCGGTGGTTCAGGAAGTTTTATCCCAAATTCTGTAGCTTTTGGTCAAATCAAAAACCTTATCTAGAATTTCTTTTTGGTCTGGGCCCCATTCTTTTCCTCTTCGAGCATAAACAGCTTGAGCGGTTTCATGAAACTTGGGTGGTGTAAAGGTAGAAAACCCTGCCGCACCTCCCCAGGCAAAGGAAGGGATAAAATTTCTTGGAAACCCATCTCCAAACACATTTGCTCCAACACCGATGACTGTACCCGTATTGAACATGGTATTGATGCCGCACTTGCTGTGGTCACCCATCATCAAGCCACAAAATTGCAAGCCAGTATTGGCAAACCCTCCTTTGGTATAATCCCAAAGTTTAACGGGAGCATAGTTGTTTTTGAGATTTGAGGTATTCGTGTCAGCACCTAGATTACACCATTCTCCAATCACCGAGTTGCCCAAAAATCCATCATGCCCCTTGTTGGAATAGCCCATAATCACCGAATTAGACACCTCTCCACCTACCTTTGAATAGGGTCCGATGGTGGTATCCCCTCGTAATTTTGCTCCCATGTTGACCGTGGAACCTTCACAAAGTGCGAAAGGGCCTCGAATAAGAGCTCCCTCTTGTACTTCTGAATTTTTTCCCAAATAGATGGGCCCACCTTCCGCATTGAGAATTGCTGCTCTGATTTGAACACCCTCTTCGATGAAAATTTGATGTTCACCATAGCATCGGGTATGCGGATCTTGAATGGGTTGAGACTTCCTTCCTGCAGTAAGTAGGATAAAATCCTTACGGATCTCAGCAGCATTAAATTGGAAAATATGCCAGGTTTTTTGAAGGAGAATAGGTTCTTGGGTAGCCTGAATGATTTTTTTCTCGGAGACAAAAGCAAAACTTTTTTCCTGAGCAGAACAAGCGGTTGCCAATAAGGTTTTTCCAAAAAATAAGGCTTCATTCTCCTTCAAGGCTATTACTTGCTGCCAGGAATTCGAATCCGGCAGCCAGGAACCATTAATAGCGATGCCCTGCTGCTCTGTCCTTGGAAAAAGATTTTGAAGGTAGTCTTGAGTCCAATAGGACACCTCTGCTTCTGCGTATTTTTCCCATTTTTCGGAAATTTTAAGGATCCCTACCCGGAGGTCGGCAATAGGCCGAGTAAAAGTAAAGGGTAGGAGCGACCCGCGTATGGCAGGGTCGTCAAACAACAGGAGATGCTTCATAGAACAAAAATAAAAAAGTCTCCCGGAATACATGCTCCGGGAGACTTTTTCGAAGGACGAAAGTCCAAATTACTTTTTGGCGTAGCGCTTGTTGAATTTCTCCACACGACCTGCAGTGTCCAACATCATTTTCTTACCTGTGTAAAATGGGTGAGACTCAGAGCTCACTTCTATTTTGTAAACAGGATAAGAGTTGCCATCTGTCCAAACAGTTGTCTCGCTTGTTTCGATAGTAGACTTGGTCAAAAACTTGAACTCACTAGAGGTGTCGTAAAACACCACGTCTCTGTAGTTTGGATGAATATCGCTTTTCATGCTATTGCTAGTTTTAAGTATTGCTTTTCTGAAATGAGGCACAAAGATATCCTTTTAAATAAATCCGACCAAATGTTTGTCAAGGATTTATTGAAAATCACCTAAAACCTCGGGGGTAAATCTGGTTTATTTACTTTTAAAGTCGCCTCGTTTGATGGAGCGGATGAATTGAGACCAGGCAAAGGGGTCTAATATTCGCAAAGGCCTAGGGCCATAGATATCCTGATTTTGGAGCATTTGGGACTCTTGGAAAGCTCGGAAATTCTCATTTCCCGAAGCAGGCATGGATTCTGCCCAACGGAGCAGCATCTCTGGACGCATATTCGTTCGACTGATGGACATCGGGTCTTGAACAGACATTGCTAATACCGCTTGTTTAAACTCATCTTCAGTAGGATAAGGCAGCACCTCAATCTCTGCTAGCGCTATTTCGTCCACCTCCATGGTCAAAATCAAAGAGATGCGATCGTCCTTCATATTATCCGGAATCGTAAAGGTTTGCTTCTTCAACCCAATAAACGTAAACAGGATGGTGTCTCCTTCCAAAACGGGCATGGAAAAATACCCGAATCGCCCAGAAACAGTTCCTCTGCCTTTTTTGGGAACATAAATATTCACACCAGGAACGGCATCCGTACTATCTGAATTCAGGATAATCCCTGAAAGTTGAATGACTTTTTTTTCTTGCTTATCTTGAGCCAAAAGGTCTTGCGCGCAGAAAAAAAGTCCAGATACTAGAATAAGCGCGTATAAATAGGTTATTTTCACGAATATTGGGTTCAAAGATGTACTGCCCTTGGACTTCTTTCTGATTTTAAGCCAATTTCAGTGATTATTTTCGTTTCACCTCGGTCACGAAGTTAAAACTTACTAATGAGACTCAAAAATATCAGTTTAAACTATGGTTTGCGAATTTTTAAAGCACTTTCGGAAGAGCCGCGTGTGCGCATCCTCCATTTACTTATGCTAAACAAGGAATTGAGTATCTCAGACCTGGAGCTTATTTTGAATTTTACGCAAACAAAAACTAGCCGCCACTTGATATACCTAAAGAATGCTGGCCTCCTAGGTAGCCGAAGGACTGATCAGTGGATGTTTTACTACATTCTGGAAGAATATCTCGAAATCTTACAACAGATATTCAAGCTTATACAGAAAGATGCAAACCTAACAAAGGATCAAGAAACCTACGAAATCCTAAAGTCCAACCGGGAACTCGCCGCCAATAAAATACAAAACAACCAGTACAGAAGGTAAATCCCTTTGAAAACCTACCAACATCTATTCTTCGATTTAGACCATACCCTGTGGGATTACGATCGGAATGTACGCGAATCCCTATCCGAACTTTACCAAATTTACCAGCTAGACAAATTAGGAATCCCCTCTTTTTCGCAGTTTTTTGATGCCTTTCATCACGTAAACTTCCAACTTTGGGACGATTACAACCTAGGAAAAATAGACAAAAAGGGCCTTAGAGAAGTTCGATTCCCTAAGATTTTTAGGGCAGCAGGTGGTGATGAACAAACTATTCCTGAAGCATTCGAAGCAGATTTTATGCACCGAACTTCCTCCAAATCCCACCTTTTCCCCCACTCTAAAGAAATTTTAGGGTACCTCAAAAAATCCTACCGCCTCCACGTGATTACCAATGGGTTTAACGAGTCTCAGGAAAAAAAAATGAGATCTTCAGGAATCACCGACTATTTTGAACTTGTAGTGACCTCCGAGACCACGGGCCACAAGAAACCCGATCCACGGATCTTTTATTATGCTTTAGAACAGCTTCAAACAGAAGCGAGCAGCTGCTTGATGATTGGTGATAACCCCAACTCAGACATTCTTGGGGCACAGCGAGCGGATATCGATCAAGTATACTTCAACCCCGAAGGAAAGCCCACAGACCTCAGTCCTACTTACGAGATACGACATCTACAAGAACTAGAGCTCCTTTTGTGAGGAAAAGCAGCTCCACATTCCTAGGGATATCCTATCTTTGTTTCCTTAATTCATACAAACGCAATCACCATGTTAAAGGGATTTTTCAACGTACCTACTCCAGTAAATGAGCCAATAAAGGCTTACGCTCCAGGAAGCGCGGAGCGAAAGGAATTACAAGCTATGCTGGCTACACTTCGCTCCAAACAAATCGATATCCCTATGTATATCGGTAGCGAAGAGGTGCGAACAGGTAAGACAAGAACTATTTCTCCTCCCCATGATCACCAACATATCTTGGGTCAATTCCACGAAGGTGATCGTTCCCATGTAGAGCAGGCGATACAGGCTGCATTGGGCGCCAAGGAAGCCTGGGAAAATATGGCTTGGGAGCAAAGAGCAGCTATTTTCCTCAAAGTAGCCGACCTCCTTGCAGGTCCTTATCGTGCCAAAATCAATGCTGCCACCATGCTGGGACAGTCTAAAAATGCCTTTCAGGCAGAGATTGATGCTGCCTGTGAGTTCATTGACTTCCTCCGATTCAACGTGAAGTACATGTGCGAAATTTACGCCCAACAGCCGCCCGTTTCTGGCCCAGGGGTTTGGAATAGATTGGAGCAGCGACCCCTTGAGGGCTTTGTATTTGCATTGACCCCCTTCAACTTTACCGCTATTGCGGGTAACTTGCCCACTTCAGCAGCGCTGATGGGAAATACCATCGTTTGGAAGGTTGCCTACACCCAGATCTATTCTGCCCAAGTACTCATGGAAGTATTCAAGGAGGCTGGCGTCCCTGATGGGGTGATCAACCTGGTTTTTGTAGACGGCCCAACCGCGGGAGACGTAATTTTCAAGCACCCTGATTTTGCTGGCATCCACTTCACTGGATCTACTGGCGTTTTTCAGCACATCTGGAAAACGGTAGGAGAAAACATCAGCCGTTACAAATCCTACCCAAGAATTGTAGGAGAAACAGGCGGCAAAGACTTTGTGCTTGCACACAAATCAGCAGATGCCAAAGCAGTAGCCGTAGGGCTAGTTCGTGGGGCTTTTGAATACCAAGGACAAAAATGCTCTGCTGCTTCGAGAGCGTACCTTCCTTCCAACTTGTGGGAGGACATCAAAAAATACATGTTAGAAGACCTTGCTTCCATGCAAATGGGAGGTACCGAGGACTTCAGCAACTTTATCAATGCAGTAATCGACGAAAAATCCTTTGATAAAATCGCTGCTTACATCGACCAAGCGAAAGCTGCTCCTGGTGTAGAAATCATTGCTGGTGGTCACTACGACAAGTCCAAAGGATATTTTATTGCCCCTACGGTCATTTTAACGCAAGATCCAATGTATAAAACCATGTGTGAGGAGATCTTTGGCCCGGTATTGACCATTTACGTCTACCACGAGGAGCATTTTGAAACAGTCCTAGAGCTAGTGGACCAAACCTCTCCTTATGCCCTTACTGGAGCGGTATTTTCAAAGGATCGCTATGCGATTGAACTGGCTACCCAGAAGTTAAAAAATGCAGCGGGCAACTTCTACATCAACGACAAGCCAACAGGTGCGGTGGTTGGACAGCAGCCATTCGGTGGAGCAAGGGCTTCCGGCACCAACGACAAAGCGGGCTCCATGATCAACTTGCTCCGTTGGGTATCTCCTCGTACGATCAAAGAAACTTTGGTTTCTCCTACGGACTACCGCTATCCATTCTTAGGTAAGGACCTTTGAGGTTTAGGAACAACCTTTGAGGTTAGGTATACATCGCCCCATTGACATGGAGTACTTGTCCTGAGATATAGCTGCTCATATCGGAGCCGAGAAACACACAGGCATCGGCAATTTCTTGAGGCTGCCCTCCACGCTTCATCGGAATCGCGTCTCTCCAGCCTTGAACAGTCTTCTCATCCAAGGCTTCTGTCATCTCAGTTTCGATAAATCCTGGCGCCACTGCATTGCAGCGGATATTTCGGGAACCCAATTCCAAAGCCACGGACTTGGTGAATCCGATGATGCCTGCCTTTGAAGCGGCATAGTTGGCTTGGCCTGCATTGCCCTTCACGCCTACGACGGAAGTCATGTTGATGATTGATCCAGACTTCGCTTTCATCATCACTCGGGTTGCTGCTTTTACGGTATTGAAACAAGACTTCAAATTAATGTTCATGATCTCGTCCCAGGACTCCTCTGTCATGCGCATCAACAAATTGTCGCGCGTGATGCCCGCATTGTTGACTAGAATATCCAAGGTTCCAAAGTCAGCGACCACGGCATTAACTAATTCCTCTGCCGCCTTGAAGTCGGATGCGTCTGAGCGATAGCCTTTGGCACGGATCCCGTGTACGGCCAATTCCGCCTCCAAAGCAAGGCCTTTTTCTACACTTGAAAGATAAGTAAAGGCCACCTGAGCCCCTTCTTGTGCAAATTTGGTTGCAATGGCTCTACCAATTCCCTTGGAAGCTCCAGTAACTAAGGCGATTTTTCCTGTAAGTAATCCCATGAATTAACTCTTTATTTATTTTACCAAAAATAGAAATTTCTCTTGGGATTTAGATCTTGGATTTTTTGAACCCTGAGACAAGAATAAAAATACGGATGATTTGGATCTTATTTTTTCAATTTCCCCTAGAAAAAAGGGTGAAAAAAGAGGAAACCAAAATTAACTGAGCCTTCACTAAGGCATTCAGCATGAAACTTTTTCCCTGAAAAATCGATGTCCACAACAGATTTTTTTCTGAAGGCAAAAGGCCTAATTTTGCGAAGTATTTTGATATCAAATCCATTAAACTATGTCTTCGACAAAATTTGACTTGATTGTGCTGGGTAGCGGACCGGGAGGATACGTGGCGGCCATTCGTGCTTCCCAACTGGGACTGAAAACGGCCATTGTAGAAGCCGAGGAATTGGGTGGCATCTGCCTCAACTGGGGTTGCATCCCTACCAAAGCCTTGTTGAAAAGTGCACAGGTATTTGAGTACATCAGCCATGCCAGTGACTATGGAATCCAAGTAAGTGGCGCGGAAGCAGACTTTGCAGCGATGGTCAAGCGCAGCCGTGGCGTAGCAGACGGCATGAGCAAGGGCGTGCAATTTTTAATGAAGAAAAATAAAATTGAGATCCTTTCCGGCTGGGGAAAAATCCAGCCCGGCAAAAAGGTGGAAGTATCCGATACCAACGGAATAAAGACAGTTTACGCTGCCGACCACATCATCATCGCCACTGGTGCTCGCGCAAGAGAGCTCCCAACTTTGAAGATCGACAACGAGAAAGTGATCGGCTACCGAAAGGCAATGACCCTAGAGAAGCAACCCAAAAGTATGGTGGTAGTAGGTTCAGGTGCGATCGGAGTAGAATTCGCTTATTTCTACAACTCCATTGGCACTAAGGTAACTATCGTGGAATTTATGGACCGAATCGTACCTGTGGAGGACGAAGAGGTATCCAAAGCACTTGAAAAAATCTATAAAAAATCAGGAATCACCGTCATGACCTCCTCCGAAGTGACGAAAGTGGATACTAAAGGAACAGGATGTAAGGTAACCGTCAAAACAGCCAAGGGCGAGGAAGTCCTCGAGTGTGAGGTGGTTCTCTCTGCCGCTGGAGTAGTTTCCAACTTGGAAAACATCGGCTTGGAAGAAGTAGGCATTTTGGTAGATAAAGGAAAAATCCAAGTAAATGACTACTACCAAACCAACATGCCTGGCTATTATGCTATAGGAGATGTGGTACTCGGACCAGCGCTAGCACACGTAGCTTCGGCCGAAGGGATTATTTGCGTAGAAAAAATCGCAGGCCATCACCCAGAAGCGCTGGATTATGGCAATATCCCGGGTTGCACCTACTGCTCCCCAGAGATTGCCTCCGTAGGCATGACCGAAGCCAAGGCGAAAGCTGCAGGGCATGAAGTTCGCATCGGCAAGTTTCCTTTTTCTGCATCCGGAAAAGCCTCCGCTGCAGGCGCGAAGGATGGTTTTGTGAAGCTAGTATTCGATAAAAAATACGGAGAGCTCCTCGGTGCCCACCTTATCGGTGCTAATGTAACAGAAATGATTGCTGAAATTGTGGCGATCCGTAAGCTAGAGATTACTGGTCACGAACTCATCAAAACCGTGCATCCGCACCCGACCATGTCCGAAGCAATCATGGAAGCTGCCGCTGCAGCCTACGACGAGGTAATCCACTTGTAAGAATTCTTATTTCTTTAGCCCGCTCCAAAACTGCAATGGTTAATTCCAAGGCTTTTGGAGCGGGCTTTTTCATTTCTTTTTCTCAACTTACAACCTATACCTGCTGCTATTTCGATGGAACTTGAACTCTCCACCCCTGCACTCCTTTTTTCGGCCATCACCCTGTTGATGCTGGCCTATACCAATCGGTTTTTGGCCATCGCCACCCTCATCCGTGGACTCCATAAAAACTACCTCAAAGACCCAGATCAAGAAATTATTGTGGAACAGATTCACAATCTCCGCAGGAGATTAACCTTGATTAAGAACATGCAACTCTTTGGAGTATTTAGTTTTTTACTCTGCGTAATCTGCATGTTTTTACTATTCAAGGGATTCACAGAGGGTGCCAACTGGGTATTTGTCAGCAGCATGCTCTCCTTGTTGATCTCTCTTGGTATCTCCTTGGTAGAAATTCAAATTTCCACCAAAGCGCTAAATTTGGAGCTCTTGGACATGGAAGGAGTTTTTCAAAAAAGAAAAAAGTAGCTTAGACCAATTCTTCAAAAAAGATGAAAAATTAATGCAACTCCTTGATTTACGAAGCGACACGCTCACCCAGCCTACGGCGGGAATGAAAGAAGCCATGTTTGCCGCTCCACTGGGCGACGATGTGTTTGGCGAAGATCCCACGGTCAATGCACTGGAAACAAAAATTGCAGCGCTGTTTGGCATGGAAGCAGCCTTATTTTGCCCCTCGGGCACGATGACCAACCAAATCGCAATTCGCTTGCATACAGGCCCACAAAAAGAGGTCATCTGCCATCAGTATTCCCACATCTACCTCTATGAGGCAGGGGGTATCATGGCCAATTCCATGGCTTCGGTAAAGCTTTTGACGGGTGATCTGGGAAAAATTACCGCTTCGCAGGTGGCCGAATCCATCAACCCAGACGATGTGCATGCACCGGAAACCACGCTGGTTTCTATAGAAAATACAATGAATAAGGGCGGTGGAAGCATCTATACCCTAGACGAAATCAAGCCCATCCATGCGCTCTGCAAAGAAAAAGGCCTGAAGCTCCACCTCGATGGTGCCCGATTGTTCAATGCCTTGGTCGAGACGGGAGAAAGCCCCGCCGATTGGGGGGCACAGTTTGATACCATTTCCATCTGCCTCAGCAAAGGCTTGGGCTGCCCGATTGGTTCGGTGCTGCTCGGCACAAAGTCCGACATCAAGCGGGCCAAGAAGGTACGAAAAGGGTTTGGCGGAGGCATGCGCCAAGCAGGATTTCTGGCTGCAGCGGGAATCTATGCCCTCGACCATCAGGTGGATCGCTTAAAAGAAGATCATCGGCGGGCTCGCGTACTTGGGCAGTTTTTGGTTAAAGTTCCCCATGTGGCAGAAGTACTTCCTGTTGCTACCAATATTGTGATTGCGCGCCTGGAGGGAATGACTCCCGAGCTATTTCTCCAAGAATTAAATAGTAAAGGCATCAAAGGCGTGAAGTTTGGAAAAGACCTCGTTCGCTTCGTCACTCACCTGGATTTTGGCGACGATCACCTGGAGGAGTTTGGAGAAAGAATAAGCAGGATTTAGATTGAATTCTACTTAAATATCTATTTAAAAAGGTACAAAGTACCAGGTATAAAGTACCAAGTACAATGTATTGACCAGAATCCCCATCTTTATCGCAACTTGATACTTGCCTGCCTGCCGCAGACAGGTACTTAGTACAATTTAAGTCTCGTTTCTTG
>Ga0209769_1000493_pt1 | contig 15475 bp, 14 predicted proteins | sample LauGreSuBDMM15DN_2_FD_187569 | JGI IMG/M metagenome (GOLD analysis project Ga0209769, IMG submission 187569) | Freshwater lake microbial communities from Lake Michigan, USA - Su13.BD.MM15.DN (SPAdes) (version 3) | ecosystem: Environmental > Aquatic > Freshwater > Lake | place: Lake Michigan, USA...
CTGCTTTCGTCAAGGATGTGCCCATTGAGCTTGTGATGCCTCCGATGATTTTGCCAATCGTAAAGCTAATCAGCAAAATCATCCCGTCTTTCTTATATCAACGTACTTTTTTTATTGGCAGTGCCGGCTCTGATGTGGGGCATATCGGGATTGATCCAAAAATTTTAAAAGCTCAGACAGTAACACAGGATGATATTTTTCTCTGTGTCCAGGAGGCTGCTGAAAAACAAGCGCAAAAATACAAAGCAGCTATGTTAGTTTGGAAAGACTTTCCAAATATATACCATCAAACACTTGCCACCATTTCCAAATCTAAAAAATTATTCCCGCTTATAAGTTTTCCGTCGGCACTTGTAACACTTGAAGGGGGAAATACTGACGATTATATAAACTCTCTCAAATCGTCTAGAAGAGACCAATTTCTAAAAAAGCTAAAGAAAGCACTTCCAGCTCCTTTGGATGTCAGTATAGTTCATTTGCCTGACAATCAAACCCTTCATCAGCTTTACCGACTATTCTCAAGAACTTATTCAAAAGGTAAAACTAAATTTGAAGAGCTAACACCCGAATTCTTTGAATTTATTTCTCGCGAAAAAGAAGCGCACTTTATTGTCTTAAGACACCAGTCTTCTCAAGAGATTGTGGCTTTTATGCTTTGTTTTGATCTTAAAGGGCACGTGATTAACAAATTTATTGGCATTGATTATGACGCCCCTAGAGATTGGTTTATCTACTTTCGCTTATGGATTGAAGCTGTTAATTGGTCGTATAAAATTGGTGCCAAAACAATTCAAAGTGGCCAAACAGCTTATCCTGCTAAAATCGAAACGGGTCATGAACTCATTCATCTTACAAATTTCTGTAAGCACAGAAATCGCTTTATGCATGAAATATATAAAAAAGTAGCAAGCTTGGTCAATTGGGATACGCTTGATCCAGACTTGGCAGTTTATTTAAAGGCCTTTCCTGAAGAAAAGCCTGACATTCAATTAATGAAAGAAGAAATGTAATGTGGATTTTATTTAAGCTTCTAATCACCTCAGGTATGGTTGTTTTTATTTCTGAGGTAGCTAAAAAAAGTGATCGTTTAGGTGGGCTCATCGCAGCGCTTCCTCTTGTGACAGTGCTAACTTTAATTTGGCTATATTTAGAAAAACAGCCGGAATCTAAAATTGCAAATCATGCTTGGTATACTTTTTGGTATGTCATACCTACATTACCCATGTTCCTAGCATTTCCTTTTTTACTTTTACCCATGTTCCTAGCATTTCCTTTTTTACTTAAACGATTTGGTTTTTGGCCAACACTTGGCATATCTGTTGTCATTACTTTAGTTACATTTTATATTTTTGCAAAAATTCTAAAATCTTATGGCATCGAACTCTTATAATCCACTATGAACTTTATTTTTAAATCTGTTTTCATGGCGTTTCATTTACTTCTAGCACTAATTCTTTGTATCGCGATGATTGTTCTTCCAAAAAACATCCATCATCTTCTCATTCAATACTGGGCGAAACGTCTCCTACGTATTTTAAAGATTAAAATTACACTCAATGGCGAAGCTTTAAAGCTTCTAAGTAAAGATAGTTATCTTATCGTTTCAAATCATATTTCATGGCTAGATATTCCTGTGATCTTTTCGTTAAAGCCTGTCACATTCGTATCAGCATCGGATGTCAAAACATGGCCTATTATTGGGATGCTGGCTAAAATTTCTGGTGCCATTTTTGTTGACCGTAATCGTAAATCAAATTTACCTGATGTCATCCAAGCGATGAACCATCACTTTTTAAATGAAAAACAGTCAATATGTATTTTCCCTGAAGGCATTACGTCAAACGGATACCAAGTGCTTCCTTTTAAGAGCAGCTTATTTCAATCAGCCTTTGAGTCTGACAAATTACTTTTACCTCTCTCAATCAAATATAAGGAAAATAAAGTTCTTACAAACCGCACGAGCTTTCATGGTTCAACGACTTTACTTCAATCCTTTAAGCGAGTGGCTAAATCCAATCAAATTGAGGTCATTTTACATATTGGGCATCCGGTCAAGCCTTCGCAATCAAGAAAAGACCTGTCGCTCAAACTTCAAGAAGCTATTGCACTCAAAATTAACTAAGCGCCCTTTTATATCGCTCTCATCTCGATGTTATAATGAGTGCATCTTAGATTATTCAATTTAAACATCATGTTAAAACTTACTGCTATTTACGCCGCTATTCTTACCTTTGTATACGTTAAATTAGCATTAAACGTCATTAACCTAAGACGTCAAAATGAAGTGTCTTTGGGTGATGGCGGTCGAGAAGACTTGCAACAAGCGATTCGTTCGCACGGAAACTTTGCGGAATATGTTCCTTTAGGTCTTATTCTCTTAGGATGCCTTGAAGCCAACCATATTCATTGGACGATTGTTTTACTTTTAGGTGGTGTATTTACTGCGGGCCGACTTTATTATGCAAAAGCTTTTCTGGAAGCAACACCTAATATGGAACTTAGAGTGAAAGGGATGAAATTCACGCTCTGGGGACTTCAAGCGCTAGCTGCAACAAATGTAATTGCGCTGATCATTCAAAAAATTCTTTAATATTTAAGCTGTTATCCTCATGAGTGCTTTTATGACCATTGATGCCGCAACCTTACACAGCATGTTCAAGCAAGATGATTTAGTTTTAATTGATGTAAGAAATGATGATGAAGTTGCAAGAGGCGTTATTCAAGGTGCGCAACATATTCCGCTTTCAAGCCTTCCTCAAGCTTTCGGTAAACTTTCCAAAAAATCTAGTATTGTTTTTTATTGCCATAGCGGTATTCGCTCAGCTCACGCAGCATCTTATTTAGCTGAACATGATTATCATGACGTGTATAACTTAGCGGGCGGTATTATTGCTTGGGCAAATGCCGGCTTCACTTTCTCAGCACTTAAATAATATGCATTATGATTATGAAGTTGACGCAACAGGACTTAAATGTCCACTTCCGATCTTGCGATGTAAAAAAGGTTTAAATGAAATTAAATCTGATGAGGTCTTAAAAATTATTGCCACAGACCCTGGAAGCAAAAAAGATTTTGATGCATTTTGTCGCCAGACAGGGCATGAACTTTTATCTCTTCAAGACGAAGATGGCGTCCAGACCCTGGAAGCAAAAAAGATTTTGATGCATTTTGTCGCCAGACAGGGCATGAACTTTTATCTCTTCAAGACGAAGATGGCGTCATTACTTTCTTTATCAAGAAACGTCGTTTAAGCTAACTTTTTTAGTTGTACATTAAGCTTTTCAAAGCTCTCTAAGAACTCTTCTAAGCGTTTTTTTTCTAGTGCTACCACTGCCTCAGGGGCTCTATCTATAAAGCTGGCATTTTCTAGCTTACCTTTAGCTTTTTGGATTTCAATTTGAATGCGATTAAGTTCTTTTGTAATTCTTTCTTTTTCTTCTGCAGCATCTACTTCAACCTTAAGCATCAATTTAAAGTCTTTCACTAACATCACTGGCGCATCGATTACTGGAAGTTCTTCCACAATTTCAACATCAGTTAATTTAGCAAGTGCTTTAAGATAGGGTGCATAGAGCTCAAGTGACTTTTTATTTCCTGCGATCACAAGTGGAATTTTTTGTGCTGGGGAAATATTCATTTCGCCGCGAAGTTTTCGGCACACATCTACCATCTCTTTCAAAGTAGACATCCATTGAATACTTTCTCGGTCAATTTTTTTGCTGTCACTTTGAGGATAAGGCTCTAGCATAATCGAAGGGCCTTTTTTTCCATTCATAGGGCCGATCGTTTGCCAAATTTCTTCGGTAATAAAAGGCATTACTGGATGTATTAATCGCAAAATAATCTCAAGAACGCGTAAAAGTGTTCGCCGTGTCGCCCTTTGCTCTCCTTCACTTCCCATTTGCAATTGAACTTTAGCAACCTCAAGATACCAATCACAAAATTCATCCCAAACAAATTGGTAAAGTTCTTGTGACAATAAATCAAATCGGTAATCTAAAAATGCTTTTTCAATAGCCACTTCTCTCTCTTGTAATTCGCTTACAATCCAACGATCAGCTTTTGAAAATTCAAGATAACCCTCTACGCATTCTCCAAAACCATTTTCTTTACCTTCGCAGTTCATAAGAACAAAACGTGTCGCATTCCATAATTTATTGCAGAAATTTCGATAGCCTTCGCAACGTTGAAGATCAAATTTGATGTCACGTCCAGGACTCGCTAAGCTTGAATAAGTAAAACGTAAGGCGTCTGTGCCAAAAGCGGCGATACCTTCTGGAAATTCTTTGCGTGTTTTTTTAGTAATTGATTCGGCTTGTTTTGGATTCATAAGCCCGGTTGTTCTTTTTTCAATAAGCGCTTCAAGTGAAATGCCATCGATCAAATCGATAGGATCCAAGACATTTCCTTTTGACTTACTCATCTTCTGGCCTTCTGCATCACGAATGAGTCCATGCACATAAACATGCTTAAATGGAATCTTTCCAGTAATGTGTTTAGTCATCATGACCATTCGAGCGACCCAGAAAAAGATAATATCAAAACCTGTCACTAATACCGTCGAGGGTAAATAGAGATCGAGAGCTGGATTTGACACCTTTGGATAATCAGGCGTCCAATCAAGGGTTGAGAAAGGCCATAGCGCTGATGAGTACCAAGTATCTAGAACATCTGGATCACGCTTTAAACTTCCCTGATAGCCATCTTTTAAAGCTAAGGCTTTTACTTCTTCCTCATTATGCGCAACCCACACCTGACCTTCATCACCATACCAAGCTGGGATTTGATGGCCCCACCAAAGCTGCCTTGAAATACACCAATCTTGAATGTTGTTCAGCCACTGGTTATAAGTATTCACCCAGTTATCTGGAAAGAATTTAATTTCACCCGTCTTCACAACATCAAGGGCTTTTTCTGTAATACTTTTTCCATCATGGCCTTTTTTAGTCATGGCAACAAACCACTGATCAGTCAGCATTGGTTCGATCACCACATCTGTTCGATCACCTCGTGGAATTTTAAGTTTATGTTTTTCAGTTTTAACAAGAAATCCTTGGAGCTCTAAATCTTCTACAATTTTTTTACGTGCAGCAAATCGATCTAGCCCTTGATAGGCCTTAGGTGCTTCCTCGTTAATATATCCATCGAGCGTCAACACACTTATCATAGGTAGCTTATGTCGCAACCCTACAGCATAGTCATTGAAGTCATGCGCGGGCGTTACTTTAACAACGCCCGTCCCAAATGTTTGATCAACATAATCATCTGCGATGATTGGAATTTCACGATCACATAAAGGAAGTTTTACCATTTGGCCAACAAGTTTTTGATATCGTGCATCTTCAGGATGAACCATAATCGCAACGTCACCCAGCATTGTTTCAGGTCGAGTGGTAGCAACAGTTAAATGGTCATCACCAGATGCGAGTGGGTATTGAATATGCCACAAGAATCCATCCTCTTCTTCTTGCACTACTTCTAAATCAGAAACGGCTGTCTGTAATTGAATGTCCCAATTTACTAAACGTTTACCGCGATAAATCAGTCCTTCTTTAAATAAACTGACAAATGTTTCTGTCACCGTTTTTGATAAACCTTCATCCATCGTGAAACGTTCGCGAGACCAATCAGGTGAAGTACCAAGTCTACGCATCTGCTCTGTGATCGTGCCGCCTGAGAAGGCTTTCCACTCCCATACTTTTTCTAAAAACTTTTCTCGTCCAAGGCTATGTCTTGAAATACCTTCTTTATCCAGCTGTCTTTCAACAACGATTTGTGTTGCAATGCCTGCATGATCGGTACCGGGCTGCCATAAGGTGTTGTCGCCCTTCATACGGTGATAGCGTGTTAATGCATCCATAAGTGTTTGATTGAATCCATGCCCCATATGCAACGTTCCTGTGACGTTGGGTGGCGGCAATAAAATACAAAATGAATTTTTTTGCTTAGTATCTAAGCCTGCTTGATAAAAGCCTTTTGATTCCCAAAAATCATACCAATGACTTTCAATATCTTTTGGGCTAAAAGGTTTAGAGAGATTATTTTCCATGAATAAAGCACATAGAGGATTCGTTAAAGGTTCATTTTAACATAGGGATAAGTGATATCAGGCCTCAGGGCAGATGTCTGCCATAAAAAATCACTTAGAACAAACAGCGCAAGATGGATCTTTTTTAAGTTGAATATTTTTCCATTGCATCGATTTCACATCAAGCAATAATAAGCGCCCCTCTAAAGACTCGCCTATGCCTAAAATAATCTTCATGACTTCGGCAGCTTGAGCAGTGCCTATCATGCCGACTGTGGGTGAAAAAACACCATTATCAGCACAGCGCGTTTCACTGCGGTCGCCTGTATCTGGAAATAGACAGTGATAACAAGGACTCTTATCATGTCTCATATCAAAGACGCTAATCTGACCTTCATAACCCACGGCAGCACCTGAAACTAGTGGCTTCTTTAATGACACTGCGATTCGATTAAGCGCATAGCGTGTCGTAAAATTATCTGAGCCATCAATAATGACATCTACATCTTTTGCAATGACTTTCATGCTTGCTTCAGTTTGTTTTTCTGTTACAGCAATCACTTCTACATCTGGATTAAGTAATTGAATAAACTGTTTTGCAGAAGAGGCTTTATTAATGCCAACTGATTGTGTGTCATGAATGATTTGTCTTTGTAGATTACTTAAATCTACATCATCAAAATCACATATCGTCATTTTTCCAACACCGGCAGCTGCACAATAGATTGCAATAGGTGAACCTAAACCACCTGCACCTACAATGAGTATATGGCTATTAAGAAGTTTTTCTTGCCCCTGATATTCAATATCAGGCAATAAGATATGACGGCTATATCGAAGAAGTTGCTGATCGTCCATGAATGCATTAAACATTAATTAAAGTTGAAATGACTATATCGTCAATTAACTGTTGATTCAATGCATTTAAAACTGGGGTGGCTGATGGGGCTCGAACCCACGACAACAGGAATCACAATCCTGGACTCTACCAACTGAGCTACAGCCACCAATGAACTAGAAATTGGCCTGCCCGACAGGAATTGAACCTGTAACCCCCAACTTAGAAGGTTGGTGCTCTATCCAGTTGAGCTACGGGCAGCTTAACAACACAAAGCGTGTTACAGAAAATCCTTTTTTTCTATAATAAGTAAGATGCTAAATCTGGTCGGGGTGGAGAGATTCGAACTCCCGACATCCTGCTCCCAAAGCAGGCGCGCTACCAGACTACGCTACACCCCGAGGGCGAGAATATAGCCTAATTAAGGGCTGAGGTCAAATGAAGCCGCCGTCTTAGACCTCGGCATTTCTTCTATTTACGCTGGTTTAGCGGCTTTTTTATGGCCTGATTTACCTTTTTTACCCTTACATGCATTAAGCTCTTCTTTAGACAATGTACCATCACGGTCTTTATCCATAAGATCGAAATCCTCTTTGCAAACAACCTTTGCTTCTTCACGATCCAGGGTTCCATCACGATCTTTGTCGGCTTCTTCAAATGATTTTTTTGTATGCATTTTACAATGCTCACCCTTATCATGATGGTCTGCAAAAATAGGTGGATTTAAACCGAAAATTAATCCTAGTGAAATTATTACCCAAACACTTTTCTTCATGATCTTAAAGCTCCTCTTAAAAAAATAATTTATATTAATCATACTCTTTGATGCTTCTTCTTACAAAAGATTCACCAAGTATGGAACAAATTTAAAATTCAATATGTTAAGATAATTTTTTTATTGATGGATCAATTCATGTCAGCCAAGATAATTGATGGTAAAGCGATTGCTGAAAATCTTCTTCAAGATCTCAAAAAAGAAATTGATGTGAGATCAAAAAAAGGTATTCGCAATCCCAGTTTAGCGGTCGTTCTTATAGGCTCTAATCCTGCGTCGTCCATCTATGTCAAAAATAAACGTTTGGCCTGTGAAAAAATTGGCGTCAAGTCGATTGCTTATGACTTACCTAATGAAACTTCTGAAAAAGAACTTTTAACACTTATTGAAACATTAAATAATGATACTAGTATTGATGGCATCTTAGTTCAGTCACCTTTACCTTCACACATTAATAATGACGTCATTTTTGAAAATATTTCACCACTTAAAGATGTCGATGGATTTCATCCTAAAAATATTGGCCTTTTAGCAATAAAGCGGCCCCAATTAAGGTCTTGCACTCCCTATGGTGTCATGAAGCTTATTAAAGCCACCCAGCTGGCAATCCAAGGGCTTGATGCAATCGTGGTTGGTTCATCAAATCATGTTGGCCGCCCTATGGCCTTAGAGCTTCTTTTAGGAGGCTGCACCGTTACTATATGTAATCGCTATACCCAAAAACTCCAACAAAAAATTGAATTGGCGGACATTGTTGTGGCAGCGGCTGGCATACCAGACATGATTAAAGGAAGCTGGATTAAACCTGGTGCTATTGCAATTGATATTGGTATCAATAGGGTTGAGAGCGGAAAAATAATAGGTGATATTGAATTTGATATCGCAAAAACAAGGGCTGGTTTTATTACTCCTGTCCCAGGCGGCGTCGGACCTATGACGGTTGCAACATTAATGGAAAATACGCTTCTCGCACAAAAGCTATCCACCCAATAAATAGTCGTAAATTACGTCAATTACATCTTGCTTTCATAGTCGATCAGTGTAAACTTTCGCGATTATTTGCATTTGTTTTTACTTTAGGATTAAAAAATGGCAGTTAAAAAAGTAGCTAAAAAAGTCGTGGCAAAGAAAAAAGCTCCAGTTAAAAAAGTTGTAGCTAAGAAAAAAGCTCCAGTTAAAAAAGTTGTGGCAAAGAAAAAGCCGACTCCTAAAAAGGTTGTCGCTAAAAAAATCGTTGCAAAGAAAAAAGCTCCAGTTAAAAAAGTTGTAGCTAAGAAAAAGCCGACTCCTAAAAAGGTTGTCGCTAAAAAAATCGTTGCAAAGAAAAAAGCTCCAGTTAAAAAAGTTGTAGCTAAGAAAAAACCAGCACCTAAAATGGTTGTAGTTAAAAAAGTTGCATCTAAGAAACCTGTCCCTGCAAAAATTGTCCCTCTTAAAGTTAAAAGCTCATCTCAAAAGGGTCTAAAACAATTTAGATCTTATGAAGCTAAAAAAGGTGAGGGCTACATGAGTAAAAGCCAGCTTAATCATTTCCGCAGCATTCTTAATGAATGGAAAACAGAATTAAGTCATGATATGGATCGCACAGTGCATACAATGCAAGATGAGCTGACCTCACATGCAGATCCAAACGATCGTGCAAGCCAAGAATCGGATATGGCGCTTGAACTTAGAAATCGTGACCGTGAACGCAAACTTATCAAAAAAATAGATGAGACTTTAAGAAATATCGAAAGCCAAGATTATGGATACTGCACAGGCTGTGGCGAAGAAATTGGTCTAAAACGTTTAGAGGCTCGTCCCACTGCAACACTCTGTATTGATTGCAAAACACTTGATGAGATCCGCGAAAAACAAATGGCAGGTTAATTGATTTATTTAAATAAAAAAACCCGGGATCTCCCGGGTTTTTTGTTGTCTTAAATTAATCTAAGACACTTAGTCTGCTTTCTTGCTTTCTGCTTTTTCTTCAGCAGCCGGAGGCTCAATCAGTGCTTTTGCACTTACACGAACACGGCCCTTGTCATCCACTTCAATTACTTGTACTTTAACTTTTTGTCCTTCAGACAAGAAGTCAGTCACCGCATTCACACGTTGATGAGCAATTTGTGAAATGTGGAGTAAGCCATCTTTACCAGGAAGAAGAGATACAATTGCACCAAAATCTAACATCTTAATCACAGTACCTTCGTAGATTTGACCTACTTCAATTTCTGCTGTGATTTCTAAAATACGACGCTTCGCTTCTTCACCTTGAAGACCATCCACACAAGCAATCTTAATAGTACCGTCATCTTCGATATCAATCGTAGCACCGGTTTCTTCAGTTAAGGCTTTAATCACTGATCCGCCTTTACCGATCACCTCGCGAATTTTATCTGGGTGAATTTTCACAGTAATAATTCTTGGTGCAAATGTAGATAGCTCTTGACGGCTACCTTTCATTTCTTTTTTCATGATTGCTAAAATATGTTCACGTCCCTCTTTAGCTTGGCTCAATGCCACTTGCATAATTTCAGTGGTGATACCTGTAATTTTAATATCCATTTGAAGCGCTGTAATACCATCTTCAGTACCTGCCACTTTAAAATCCATATCACCTAAATGATCTTCATCACCTAAGATATCTGTCAAAACAGCAACACGATTGCCTTCTTTAATAAGACCCATCGCAATACCTGCCACGTGAGCTTTGATTGGGACACCAGCGTCCATCAATGCTAAACAACCGCCACATACAGATGCCATAGAGCTTGAACCATTTGATTCTGTAATTTCAGAAACTAAACGCATCGTATAGCTAAAATCTTCTTTAGAAGGGAGGACAGCAAGCAATGCACGCTTTGCTAATCGACCATGACCAATTTCACGACGCTTAGGTGTGCCCACACGTCCTGTTTCACCTGTTGCATAAGGAGGCATATTGTAATGAAGCATGAAGCGGTCTGAATACTCACCTTGAAGTGCATCAATCGTTTGCTCATCGCGACCTGTGCCTAATGTAGCAATTACAAGTGCTTGCGTTTCACCACGTGTGAAAAGTGCTGAACCGTGAGTTCTAGGAAGTACACTTGATCTAATCGCAATCGGTCTGACTGTGCGAGTATCTCGTCCGTCGATACGTGGCTCTCCATCTAAAATTTGTGTACGCACTGTTTTTGCTTCTAAATTAAAAAATTCATTTTTAATTTTATTAGTTTCGGTAGTATCTGTTTCTTCAGTAATAAGCTCTGCGAATACTTTATTTTTAATTTCATCTAGCTTAGCTGAGCGCTCGCCTTTTGATTTAATTTGAAATGCAGCGTGAACATCTTTTGCTGCTAAATCATGAATCTTTTTAATGAGCGCTTTATCAGGTTCAGGGGCAACCCAATCCCATGGCTCTTTGCCAACTTCTTTAGCTAATTCATTAATCATTTTGATCACAGCTTGCATTTCTTTATGGCCATGAAGTACAGCGCCTAACATAACGCTTTCAGGTAATTCCTTTGCTTCTGATTCAACCATTAATACAGCCGAGTCTGTTGCCGCAACAACAAGATCAAGTTCACTTTCTTTTAATTGTGATGCTGTTGGATTAGTCACATACTCTTCGTTGATATATCCCACGCGCGCAGCACCAATTGGCCCATAGAAAGGAATGCCTGAGATAGCTAATGCTGCTGAAGCGCCAATGATTGCTGGAATATCAGAATCAATTTCACTATCAGATGACACGACCATCGCCACGATTTGAATTTCGTTGTAAAAACTTTCTGGAAATAAAGGACGTAATGGACGATCAATTAAACGTGAAGTCAGTGTTTCTTTTTCGCTTGGACGTGCTTCTCGTTTGAAAAAACCGCCAGGAATTTTACCTGCAGCATATGTTTTTTCCTGATAATCAACTGTGAGGGGGAAAAAATCTTGTCCTGCTTTAACATCATGTCTGCCTACGACTGTCACTAATACCGCTGTATCACCATAACTTACCAATACTGCGCCATCTGCTTGTCTTGCTATCTCGCCTGTTTCCAGTGTTAAGGTGTGTGCACCAAATTGAATACTCTTCTTAATTGCTTTAAACATAATTTACCCTTTTCTTTTTTCATCCGTTATTCACTTCTTAATAACGAATACATTAACTAACATTTAACATCCAATAAAAAAGCCGAGGCATCTTCCTTTTTAAGAAGGGTTGCAATCGGCTTCAAAACTTACGAATCAAAAATTTCTTAAACTAATTAATTTAAATAGTTAAAAAAATTATTTACGTAAACCTAGACGCTCAATCAATGATTGATAGCGAACTAAACTCTTACCTTTAAGGTAATCCAATAATTTTCTGCGTTGACTTACAAGTGCTAAAAGTCCACGACGTGAGTGATGGTCTTTTGCATTGGTTTTGAAATGATCTGTTAAATAACCAATACGACTTGTGATAAGTGCAACTTGCACTTCTGGGGATCCTGTATCGTTCTTTGCCTGTTGATATTCACTTACAACTTTGGCTCTTTCAGCTGCTGTTGATGCCATTTAATCTTCTCTCCTCATTCAGAACCGCGTATTTTAATTGTATTCTTTTGATTTAACAATATGTTTTTTATAATATATTTGCTATTAAGCGCTTAGGAAGCAGGTGTCCTTGAAGGTCGGGCTGGCCCACCCCTAAAAACTTACCTGAAGCGCTATATAAGCGTAATTCTTCTTCATTTTTACTAATAAAATCAATGCTTTGCCCTTTTTTAATCGCTTCTGTTTCAGTCGAAGTCAGCTCAATCGATGATAGCCCTTCTAATAATGCATCGATAGGCAAAAGTATTTTTTCTCGAGATGCAACGGCTATAGCCTCAAGAGCTTCGATCGAGAGGGCATCTGACAACTGAAAATTGCCCGTTTGGGTTCTTTCTAAGCCCTTTAAGTGAGCGCCACACCCTAGTGCTTGCCCAATATCTTCTGCCAAAGTACGAATATAAGTCCCCTTGCTGCAGGAAACTTCAAGAGTCGTGACACTGCCTTCAACTTTTATAAGCTTGATGTCATAGATGGTGATTTGTCTAGATTTGCGTTCAATTTCAATCCCTTTTCTTGCATATTCATAGAGGGGCTTGCCTTCAAATTTCAATGCGGAATACATCGGGGGTATTTGTGTAATATCGCCTATAAATTTTTGCAGCGTTTCTTTCAATTGGACTTCATTAAAAATAACCTCTTTTTCTGAAATCACCTCACCTTCTTGATCGCCAGTCGTAGTGGTCACGCCGAATTGAATTGTTGCGATATAAGTTTTGTTAGCATTAAGAAGACGGTGTGAAAATTTTGTAGCCTCACCTAAGCAAATAGGAAGAAGTCCTGAGGCCATAGGATCAAGCGTACCTGTGTGTCCTGCTTTTTTTGCATTAAATAACCATTGGATTTTTTTTAAGGCTTGATTGGATGAAAATCCAAGTGGCTTATTGAGTAAAAAAACGCCATCAATCTCGCGCTTCGTAGACTTCTTTTGCATGAAAATAAATTACTGAGGAGGTAGTGCGTCTTTAATGAGTTGTGAAATCTTCATCCCCTCATCAATCGACGTATCGTAAACAAAATGAAGTTGTGGGATGCCGCGTGTCGCCATACGTTTTGATAATTGCGCACGTAAATATCCTGTCGAGCGATCTAGGCCTTGCATGATTAAAGGGTCATTTGTAGGAGAAGTAAAATATATTTTAGCGTGGAGTAGGTCAGGGGTGACTTGAACTTCAGTGATCGTCAACATTCCCACAGCAGGATCCTTGAGTTCTGACTGAATAAGCTCTGCGAGTTCTCGTTTTATTTGTTCTGAAATGCGATCACTTCTTGCATAAGAGCGATTCACCATGGTTAAAGCTTACGCGCGATCTCAACGACTTCAAACACTTCGAGCATGTCGCCCACTTCAATTTCATTGAAGTTTTTAATAGAGAGTCCGCACTCGAAATTATTTTTAACTTCTTTCACATCATCTTTGAAGCGTTTTAATGAATCAAGTTCGCCTGAATGAATGACGACATTGTCTCTTAAGACTCGCACCATTGAACTTCTTCTAATCACACCGTCTTGAACATAACAACCCGCAATGGAGCCGATTTTAGAAATTTTAAATACTTCACGAATTTCAACCATGCCGATGATGCTTTCTTTTTGCTCAGGTGATAACAATCCACCAAGGGCTGCTTTCACTTGATCAACAGCTTCGTAAATAATACTGTAATAGTGCACATCGACTTCAAGTGAATCTATCAATTTACGCGCGCCTGCTTCCGCTCTTACGTTAAATGCAATAAGAATGGCTTTCGATGCGCTCGCTAAGTTCACATCAGATTCAGTCACAGCACCAACGCCTATATGAATGACATTCACTTTAACTTCGTCGGTAGATAATTTTTGTAATGATGTAGATAGCGCTTCGCAAGAACCTTGCACATCAGATTTAATAATGAGTGGTAAAACTTTTACGTTACCCTCAGCCATTTGGTCAAATATATTTGCAAGTTTTGCAGCTTGTTGTTTTGCTAATTTCACATCTCTAAATTTACCTTGACGGAATAGAGCAATTTCACGGGCTTTTCGTTCATCATTTAATACAACAACTTCTTCGCCTGCGTTCGGCACATCTGCTAAACCTAATACTTCAACAGGCATAGAAGGTCCTGCTTCTTTAATTTCTTTACCGGTTTCATCAAGCATCGCACGAATGCGACCAAAAGCTGATCCCGCTAATAATGTATCGCCGCGTTTTAAAGTACCTGACTGAATAAGAACAGTGGCTACAGGGCCTCGGCCTTTATCTAGACGGCCTTCAATCACAATACCCTTGGCAGGCGTATTTTTAGACGCTTTTAATTCAAGCACTTCGGCTTGAAGTAGCACTGATTCAAGGAGTTTATCGATACCTTGTCCTGATTTTGCTGAAACTTCCACAAACATGGTGTCACCACCGAAATCTTCAGGCACCACTTCTTGCGCTACAAGCTCCATTTTTACGCGCTCAGGAGAGGCATCAGGTTTATCAATTTTATTAATCGCAACCACGAGAGGCACATTGGCTGCTTTTGCATGATGAATTGCTTCAATCGTTTGTGGCATCACACCGTCATCTGCTGCCACTACTAAAATCACAATATCAGTAGCCTTAGCGCCGCGAGCTCGCATTGCAGTGAAAGCCTCATGGCCTGGAGTATCTAAAAAAGTCACCATGCCGCGCGGTGTTTCTACATGGTATGCACCAATATGTTGTGTAATGCCGCCTGCTTCACCAGAGGCCACGCGTGTGGTTCTAATATAATCAAGCAATGAAGTTTTACCGTGATCTACGTGACCCATTACAGTGACCACTGGCGGTCGTGTTTCTAATATAGCTTCTATGCTTGAATCTTGCTCGATTAGCGCGTCAGGATCATCATCTAAAGCCGCAACGGGCGTATGTCCCATTTCACCTACTACAATCATTCCAGTGTCTTGATCTAAAATTTGATTAATGGTGACCATCATGCCCATATTCATAAGCACTTTAATGACCTCAGTGGCCTTCACTGACATCTTATGTGCTAAGTCAGCAACCGAAATTGTTTCAGGCACATGAATGTCTCGAATAATCGGTTCAGTAGGTGCTACAAAAGTTGACTCTTCATTCTCTTCGCGAGATTTTGATCTTGATTTAGGTGAGCGCCATCCTGAAGAAGCACTGGAGTCGCCACGTCCTTTGAGTGTACGTTTTTTAAATTCACGATCGGACCAATCTTTTTCACTCTTATCTACTTGCTTTTCTTTAGTTTCAACTTTAACACCTGCTTTAGAAGCGGGACGATGAAGTGTGCCTTCGCTTAATTT
>Ga0209769_1000496_pt1 | contig 15443 bp, 15 predicted proteins | sample LauGreSuBDMM15DN_2_FD_187569 | JGI IMG/M metagenome (GOLD analysis project Ga0209769, IMG submission 187569) | Freshwater lake microbial communities from Lake Michigan, USA - Su13.BD.MM15.DN (SPAdes) (version 3) | ecosystem: Environmental > Aquatic > Freshwater > Lake | place: Lake Michigan, USA...
GGTTCTAGCACCGGGAAATCCCCTTCAAATCGTGCCTTTACTTTTTCACTCAAGAAGCGCCCTTTGTCATCCAAGGAAGCGTTAGCCTGAGCAATGTTGTGGTTGTCCTCTTCTTCAGCAGTCAAGAAAACAATGTCTTCAGCTTTCATGCTTACTTTTCCATTGTCTACCTTACGGTAAGGGGTTTCTAGGAAGCCCATGGAATTAACTTTGGCATGTACGCAAAGGGAAGAGATCAAACCAATGTTTGGGCCTTCTGGAGTTTCGATAGTACACAAACGCCCGTAGTGGGTATAGTGAACATCTCGAACTTCAAATCCAGCTCTTTCTCTTGAAAGACCGCCGGGACCTAAAGCAGACAACCTTCTCTTGTGCGTCAATTCGGCCAGCGGATTCGTCTGGTCCATGAATTGAGAAAGTTGGTTGGTACCGAAGAAGGAGTTAATCACGGAAGAAAGCGTACGCGCGTTAATCAAGTCTACAGGCTTGAAATCTTCGTTATCGCGCACGTTCATTCGCTCACGGATGGTTCTGGCCATACGAGCCAAACCTACTCCGAACTGGCTGTACAACTGTTCACCCACCGTTCTTACACGGCGGTTGGACAAGTGGTCAATATCATCGACCACTGCTTTGGAGTTGATCAAACCAATAAGGTACTTGACAATAGAGATGATATCTTCTTTTGTCAATACAATTTTCTCTGGATCGATGCTCAAGCCCAACTTCTTATTGATACGGTATCTTCCTACCTCACCTAAGTCGTAACGTTTGTCCGAGAAGAACAAACTTTGGATTACTTCTCTAGCTGTAGCTTCGTCCGGAGCTTCTGTATTTCGAAGTTGGCGGTAGATTACTTCTACTGCCTCTTTCTCAGAGTTGGAATTATCTTTTTGTAGCGTGTTGTAGATGATGGAGAAGTCGGCCACGTTCACATCTTCCCGGTGGAGAATGATGGACTTAGATCCTGAATCGAGGATCATTTCGATGTCAGAATCCGTCAGAATGGTATCTCTCTCCAACAACACTTCATTTCGGTCGATGGATACCACTTCACCGGTATCTTCATCTACGAAGTCTTCTACCCAAGTTCTCAAGACACGAGCGGCAAGTTTTCTGCCAGCTGCTTTTTTGAGCGCTGCTTTGGTAGCGGAAACTTCCTCGGAAAGTCCGAAGAGGTCCAATATATCTTTATCAGAACCATAACCTATGGCTCTAAGAAGAGTCGTAACTGGGAATTTCTTTTTACGATCGATGTAGGCATACATGACATTGTTGATGTCTGTTGCAAATTCGATCCAAGATCCTTTGAAAGGAATAATACGAGCTGAATACAGCTTGGTCCCGTTGGTATGCTTGCTTTGGGCAAAGAAAACTCCCGGGGAACGGTGTAGCTGGGAAACAATTACACGCTCAGCTCCATTGATAACGAAAGAACCCTTCTCAGTCATATAAGGCAAATTGCCTAGGAATACTTCCTGCTCGATTGTTTCAAAATCCTCATTGTCCTCATCGTGGCAAAGTAATCTCAATTTTGCTTTGAGCGGGACAGAGTAGGTCAATCCACGATCGATACATTCTTCCACACTGTACTTTGGTGGATCTACTGCGTAGTCGATAAATTCCAAAGTGAAATTCTCTCTGGAATCACTGATCGGAAAATTTTCAGCAAAAACTTTAAATAATCCATCAGCCCGACGTTTTTCTGCAGGGGTATCCAACTGGAAGAAGTCTTTGAACGACTGTAGCTGAATATCCAGAAAGTCAGGATAGTCTTTGACCACCTTAATGGAGGAGAAACTTTTCCTTGCGGTTTGATTCTTGATAGCCAAGGTAGTGTCTTGTTTAATAGTGAAATTAAATATTAAAAATCTACTATTTTCGCTTAAAATAATACAATTTTAAACTCCTGCATAAACAGGAAAAGACCTGACTAAAATAGTCAGGTCTTCGAGCCAATCTCTATCCTTTTTGGACAGAGATGAGCAAATTACTTGATCTCTACTTCAGCACCAGCCTCTTCGAGAGACTTCTTGAATGCTTCAGCTTCGTCCTTAGCAACGCCTTCTTTGATTGCCTTTGGAGCAGCATCAACTAGGTCTTTAGCTTCTTTCAAGCCAAGTCCAGTTAGGTCCTTCACCAATTTCACGACAGCTAATTTAGATTGACCAGCTGCTTTCAAGATTACGTCAAATGAAGTCTTTTCTTCTTCAGAAGCAGCCTCAGATCCACCAGCACCACCTGAGCTAGCTACTACTACAGCACCAGCTGCAGCAGGCTCGATGCCGTACTGATCCTTAAGGATGTCTGTCAATTCCTTTACTTCTTTTACAGTCAAGTTTACCAACTGTTCTGCAAGTTGTGTAAGATTTGCCATTGTATTAATTAGTTAATTGTTTTGAATGATTTTGATAAGATTAGTTTTACTTCCGCTCGCCAAGGGTCTTCAAAACACCAGTGATGTTGTTTTGACCTGATAACAAAGCAGAAACAAGGTTCTTCGCAGGTGACTGAAGCAAGCCAATAAGCTCTCCAATCAATTCCTCCTTAGATTTGAGTGTAGCGAGTACTTCTAAGTTAGCCTCGCCCAGAAATACATCTGAATCGATACCAGCACCTTTAAATACAGGTCTAAACTCTTTTTTTCCTTGTTTTTTTCTAAAGTCCAGCAATACTTTTGCTGGCAGGTTGCTCGACTCTTTTGAGAACAAAATTCCCGAGAACCCTTTTAAAGCTCCATCTGCAAGCTTAGAATAGTCTGCATCCAAATTTTCAAATGCTTTAGCGATCAAGGTGTTTTTGTACACTTTGTACTCTACACCTTTTTCATAGCAAGTTCTTCTGAATGCGTTCACTTCTGCTACAGAGAATCCGGACGCGTCTGTAATATAGAAGAAAGGGTTACCTTTCAATTTCTCAGTCAGACCGTCGATAATCAGTTTTTTCTCGTCTCTAGTCATGATTAAATTCCTTGAATGCTACCCTTATCTACTGAAATACCAGGAGACATTGTGCTGGATAAATGAATGCTTTTGAAATAAGTACCTTTTGAAGAAGAAGGCTTTAGTTTCGAAATAGTAAGGATCAGTTCTTTCACGTTATCCTGAATTTGCTCAGGAGAGAAAGAAACTTTACCTACACCGGCGTGAATGATCCCGAATTTGTCAACTTTAAAGTCGATTTTACCCGCTTTCACTTCTCGAACTGCTTTTGCTACATCTAAGGTCACCGTTCCAGACTTAGGGTTGGGCATCAAGCCTCTAGGGCCCAATACTCTACCTAGTCTACCTACTTTTGCCATGACGTTGGGCATTGTGATGATCACATCAATATCTGTCCAACCGCCTTCTATTTTGGCAATATAATCGTCCAAACCAACGTAGTCTGCACCTGCTTCGGTGGCTTCTGCATTTTTGTCAGGAGTGCAAAGCACCAATACTTTGATGTCTTTACCAGTACCATGAGGAAGGGCTACTACCCCTCTTACCATTTGATCTGCTTTCCTAGGATCCACGCCCAAACGAACGTCAACATCTACGGAAGCATCAAACTTCGTCATCGTAATATCCTTAACCAGTGAAGAAGCAGCCTCCAGGGAGTACACTTGGCTTGGGTCGTACTTAGAAAGAGCTTCTTTTTGCTTTTTTGTTAACTTAGCCATTGTTGTTTATTTATACTTCCCAAGGGGCTTTACCAGAAACTGTGATACCCATGCTTCGCGCGGTACCCGCAACCATTTTCATGGCTGATTCTACTTTGAAAGCATTGAGGTCAGGCATTTTCGTCTCAGCAATGACCCGTACCTGATCCCAGGTAACAGATCCTACTTTAATTCTATTTGGTTCCGAAGAACCTCCCTTTGCTTTTGCAGCTTCCAACAGCAAATTCGCAGCTGGTGGGGTTTTTACTACAAAGTCAAAAGTCTTATCAGAATATACTGTAATCAATACAGGCAATACAGTTCCATTTTTTTCTTGGGTACGTGCATTGAACTGCTTACAGAACTCCATGATGTTCAAACCCTTGGAACCAAGAGCTGGACCTACTGGAGGTGACGGGTTAGCCTGGCCACCTTTCACTTGTAGTTTTACATAACCAGTGATTTCCTTAGCCATTGCTTAGTCTTGTTTTTCTACTTGTATAAAGTTTAATTCAACAGGAGTATTGCGGCCGAAAATCTTAACCATAACGTTAAGCTTTTTCTTTTCCTCAAAAATCTCCTCAATTGTCCCAGTAAACCCACTGAAAGGACCGTCCATTACCTTCACGGCCTCTCCTACTATAAATGGGGCTTCTTGCTTCTCGGCAAACTCATCTATCTCCTCAACCTTACCTAAAATACGATTGATTTCTGATTGACGTAATGGTTCAGGGGTTTTGGAAGCTCCCCCCTGGTTTGATCCAAGAAAACCAATTACTCCTGGGATACTCGTAATTACGTGATTAGCTTCTCCATTCGATAAGTCCGCATTGACCAACACGTATCCAGGAAAAAAATTCTTTTCCCTTACACGCTTCTTGCCATTACGCATCTCGTAGACCTTCTCAGAAGGAATCAACACTTCAGGAATAAATTCAGCAATCTTCTGTCTGAAAATTTCATTCTCCAGATAGTTTTTTGCCTTTTTCTCCTGTCCTGAGACTACTCTGAGTACGTACCACTTATGTTCAGCCATCCTGTAATGCTATTAGAATAAATCATAAAACCATGTCATGATATTCTCGAATCCTAAATCTACCGCACCAATAAATAGCGCAAAGATTAAAGATGCTACCAATACCAAAATGGCACTGTTTTGAAGAAATGAAAACTTAGGCCATGTCACCATGTTTTTCATTTCGTCATACGACTCAAGGACAAAGTTTTTAAGATTCATAGTCTATATTCTTAGTGCACGGGCAGAGAGATTCGAACTCCCATCAATGGTTTTGGAGACCACTATTCTGCCGTTGAACTATGCCCGTGTAAAACGAACGTTCCAAAACGGAACGCAAAATTAGGAATAAAGTCTTTAGAAACAAATGCGATCCCAAAATATTCTTTGGGATCGCATCCAATGTTCTAAATAAGGAAAATTAGTCGAGAATTTCAGTCACCTGACCGGCACCTACTGTACGACCACCTTCACGGATCGCAAATCTCAACCCTTTTTCTAGTGCTACTGTAGACAACAAGTTAACCTCGATAGTCACGTTATCACCAGGCATTACCATTTCTACGTTTGCAGGTAGCGTAATCTCACCCGTTACGTCAGTAGTTCTTAGGTAGAACTGTGGTCTGTATCTGTTGAAGAATGGAGTGTGACGTCCACCTTCTTCTTTAGAAAGTACGTAAACTTCAGCCTTGAAGTGAGAGTGAGGCTTCACAGTACCAGGCTTACAGATAATCATGCCTCGCTTGATTTGTGCTTTTTCAATACCTCTCAACAACAAACCTACGTTGTCACCTGCTTCACCTCTGTCAAGGATCTTGCGGAACATTTCCACACCAGTTACAGTAGACTTTAAGCCTTCTGCACCCATACCAATGATCTCTACTGCCTCACCAGAGTTAACTACTCCTCTTTCGATACGACCTGTAGCAACTGTACCACGACCGGTGATAGAGAATACGTCTTCAACTGGCATCAAGAAATCCTTGTCGATCAAACGCTCTGGAAGAGGAATGTAGTTATCAACCGCATCCATCAATTGCATTACTGCATCTACCCACTTGTCTTCACCATTCAATGCACCAAGTGCAGATCCTGCAATCACAGGAATGTTGTCCCCATCAAAGTTGTAGAAAGAAAGCAATTCTCTGATTTCCATTTCTACTAACTCTAACAATTCAGGATCATCCACCATATCCACTTTGTTCATGAATACCACTAGTTGAGGTACACCTACTTGGCGAGCCAATAGGATGTGTTCTCTAGTTTGTGGCATTGGTCCGTCTGTAGCTGCTACCACAAGGATAGCACCGTCCATTTGAGCAGCACCTGTTACCATGTTTTTCACGTAATCCGCGTGTCCAGGACAATCTACGTGTGCGTAGTGTCTCTTTTCAGTTTGGTATTCTACGTGAGAAGTATTGATTGTAATACCTCTTTCTTTCTCTTCTGGAGCGTTGTCAATAGAAGAGAAATCTCGTAATTCAGAAAGACCCTTCTTTGCCAATACCGTGGTGATGGCTGCAGTCAAGGTGGTCTTACCATGGTCTACGTGTCCAATGGTTCCGACGTTAACGTGCGGTTTGGAACGGTCGAAATTAGCTTTTGCCATGCTTGAAAATCCTCAGTTTAAGTTTTAAAATATGTTTAGTTAATAAATTCTGTGTTGAGCCAACGACGGGAATTGAACCCGTGACCCCTTCCTTACCAAGGAAGTACTCTACCCCTGAGCTACGTCGGCTTTCACTACGCAGTGTACTCCGAAAAGTACAGAGCGGGAGACGAGGCTCGAACCCGCGACCTGCAGCTTGGAAGGCTGCCGCTCTACCAACTGAGCTACTCCCGCTTGTTCCCGATTGCTCGGTTACTTTTTTTGCCCTGCAAAAGTACAAAATAAATTTGCTTTTATGCAAGTCGTGGGGGAAACAGGATTCGAACCTGTGAAGACTTAAGTCAACGGATTTACAGTCCGTCCCAGTTGGCCGCTTTGGTATTCCCCCAATTGCGCTAAAATTGTAGGCTATTTACCCCTAGGAACTTTAACGGACTGCAAAATTATAGCCTTTTATCAAAGTATCAAAGTGAGTTCCTGAAAATTGGAAAAAAATTCTCCAAACACCCCTCAATCTTTTAGAAATCAAGGAATTAATTTTCCTCTTTCAGTAATTCTAAGTAATACGAATAATAGGATTGCAGGTCCTCAGACTGTTCCCTCTCCGCAAGCGCCACCATTTTATCCAACACACCATCCTCCATCACAAAACCTAACAACGTTTGAAAGGCCCCTAATCGCAAGTAATCCTTTGAATTGAACTCCAATACAGTAAATAAATGACTAAGGGCCTTTTCCTTTTCGGAAACCTCCACTTCCATGTAATAACTTCCGTAATACCCCATAAAATAATACAAGCCCTCGCCACTCAACTTGGAAAAGGTCTGGTCAAACCAAGGCCCCTTCCCAAGGACCTTATTCTTTAGGTAATACTCCGCCAACCCAACAGAAATCCTGAAATTGGTCTCCCCCTCAAAGGTCTCCATCCACGAAAGCTCCATCACCGGATCTGCAACACGAGCCAAACCCATCAATGCCGCACCCGCAACTAAATAGGAAGGATCTCGAGCCAACCGGGTAAATGCCCCTCGGTATCCAGAAGGGTTCCATTCGGTAAGTACCTCCAAGGCACCAGCCCGTACCTTGTTTTGAGGATCTCCCTCCGCTAATTGATAAATCTTCTCCTCCAATTCCGCTAGGGTTTCCTTCCATTGTTCACCTCCCTGCAACAACGAAAGCCCACGCTCCCGAATAGCAGCAAAAGAATCCTGTATCGCCAAAGGCAATACCAGTACTAATTCTTCTGTAGCCTCACGCGAAACCAAGCTATCCAAGGCCTCAAATCGCGCAACCCCTAATTGGGACTCCTTAAATTGCTGCAAATACTGGGCATTGCTCATCACTTGATTTCCCTTCATTACTATTTCGTGCCCCTCATTCACATAGACCAAAGAGATCGGATAGCCATTTTCCAAGGCAACATCCTGCTGCGCTTTGGTTAGTTGAACTAATTTGGTTTTCCGTACTTCCCCCTCATACCAACTGACCGTGATGGGCAATTGGAAAACCGGGAATTCAAAACTGTCCTGAACTTGTGAAAAACGAAGAAGTAGGTTTTCCGGCTGCGAATAGTCGACGGCAATAACCAACTCTGGGTGTCCTTTGGCAAAAAACCATTGGTTAAAGAATCCATTCAAGTCCTGTCCACTGACCTGCTCCATGGCCAGTCGTAAGTCATGAGCCTCCACCGCCTTAAAGGCATGCTGTGTTAAATACAAGTTCAAACCCTTAAAAAACGCGGCATCTCCCAGCTGACGACGCAACATGTGCAGCACCAAGCCGCCCTTATTGTAACTGTGTGCATCAAAGAGATCCTCAGCATCGGCATAGTTAAACCGAATCAATTCTTTTGGAGCAGTTTCTGCTTCGGCAAAATAACCCTCCTTCTCCACAACCAACTTTAAATCTGCCTGATCTTGGCCATAGCGGTGCGCATTCCATAAGTACTCACTATAGTTTGCAAAAGCCTCGTTCAAGGTGAGATTGGACCAGGACTCGGCAGTAACCAAATCCCCAAACCACTGGTGAAAAAGTTCGTGTGCTATGATGTAATCCCATTCTGAATCCAAAGCCTCTCGCTCATCTAGAAGTAATTCTTCCATAAAAATAGAAGCCGTAGTATTCTCCATGGCTCCAGACACAAAGTCCCGAACTACAATCTGATCGTATTTTTGCCAAGGAAAAGGAATCCCAAGTGTTTTTTCAAAATAGCCAATCATTTGGGGAGTGGAAGCAAAAACCTTTGCCGCACCTTTTTCAAATCCTTTCTCTACGTAATATCCCAAGGGTAAATCCCCATGGGAAGCAGTCACTTTTGCAAAATCCCCCACCGCAATCGCTACCAAATAGGGTGCGTGGGGAAGATCCATTTTCCAATGATCTTTTCGCAACCCATTTCCCAAGGACTCCTGCTGGATGAGGCGTCCATTGCTGATGGATAACATGCTGTCCGGCACGGTTAACCAAATGTCATGTGTGAGGCGCTCGTTGGGCCTGTCGATGGTTGGAAACCACTTGCTGGAGTGCTGAGTCTCTCCCTGAGTCCAAAGCATGGTCGGTTTGCCTGGGATCGTATCTAGGGGATCAATAAAGTAAAGTCCTTTTGTATCGGTGATTGCCGCGGACCCTTCTCCTGAGTTTTTTTCAGGAAATGCCACATAGTAGATCGCAAGTTCGACCGTGTCCCCAGGAACCAATTCTTCTGGTAAATACACCTGCAATTCCTTCTCATCATAGCGGTAATTTAGCCCCTCAAAATAGTCGGTCCCCCTACTTATTGCTACCGATTCCACCTCAAAATCTTGGGCATCCAAAACAACCATTTTTTGAGGATAGAAATAAGGAGTTAGGAATAGTTGGGCCAAACCTTTAACCTGTTGACTTTTCCAATCAAATTCAAGTTGCAATTTCATGTGAACCAGATCCATGCTGCGCGTGGCCGCTTCTTGATAGGGAATCGCCTCCTCCTCCATCCAAAAATCTTGTTCCTCCACAGCAAGAGTATCCCATACCCCATCCCCATCTGACACTGTTCCAGAGGATGATTTACATCCTTCCAAACCTACCATCACGGCAAGGAGCAAAAACGAAAGAAGGAAGGTGCTTAAATTTATTTTTGGACAAACAGGTTTTTGAATCATATTTGAAGAAATTCTAAGGGGCCAAGCATTGGTTACTTTAATTGGAAAAGCAAAATAGCAAGAATGTTTTCAGTTATACTTCAAGACACTACTTATTCGGTTGAAAAAAATGGAGACGAAACTCGCGTCAACCAGCAGGCCATCACTTGGGATCTGAAATGGATGGGTGACCGCAAAATCCACCTGATCCAAGGAACTCAATCCCTTGAAGCAGAACTGCTAGCAATAGATCTAGAGGCCAAAACCCTACAAATCCGATTAGGCCACAAAACAACCACCATCCAAATAAAAGACCGTTTCGACCTTCTCCTAGAAAAAATGGGGATGAATTCCTCGGTTTCCGGAATCCTTAAAGAAATCAAAGCACCAATGCCGGGCTTGATCCTGGATCTCAAGGTAGCCCCTGGAGATTTGGTCAAAAAAGGAGATGTAGTACTAATCCTAGAAGCCATGAAAATGGAAAATAGCATCAAGTCCCCTGGTGATGGAATTGTGAAAGCGGTGAACGTCTCGCTCAAACAATCCGTAGAAAAAAACCAGGTACTTATCCAGTTCTAATTGCTTTCCGCCTTTTTCTAAATTAACTGAAGAATCTCGCCTCATTTTTAGTAGAGTTTCTAATTTCTAATAGGAAGAAAGTATATTTGCTAGGTTGAATATATGATTCAGCCAATAGAACTTTTGGAAAATTGATTTTTCAGTCCCTTTTCCACTTTTAGCGAGAACGAATTTATCCAAGCTATACCTACCATTCCATGAAATACAAACGCATTCTGCTCAAGCTCAGCGGAGAATCTCTAATGGGCGAAAAAAAATACGGCATTGATCCAGCAATCTTGCAGCAATACGCGGAAGAAATTAAAAAAGTAAAGGACATGGGCGTAGAAATCGCCATCGTCATTGGTGGAGGTAATATTTTTCGAGGAGTGCAGGCTGAAAAGTCTGGCATAGACCGAGTTCAAGGGGATTACATGGGCATGCTCGCCACGCTAATCAATGCAATGGCACTTCAAAGTGCTTTGGAACAAATTGGACTTTACACCCGACTCATGTCTGGAATCAAAATAGAAAGCGTTTGTGAGCCATTTATTAGAAGAAGAGCAATCCGCCACCTAGAAAAAGGAAGAATTGTGATTTTCGGAGCTGGCATCGGCAACCCTTATTTTACCACTGATTCCACTGCAGCACTGAGAGCTATTGAAATTGAGTCCGATGTAGTCCTGAAAGGTACACGCGTTGACGGAGTCTATACCGCGGATCCAGAAAAGGATGCGACAGCCACCAAATACGAAAACATTACCTTTGCAGAGGTTTACAAAAAAAATCTCAATGTCATGGACATGACTGCTTTTACACTTTGCCAAGAAAACAACCTCCCCATCATCGTGTTTGACATGAATAAGTCTGAGAACCTAACCAAACTTGTACTGGGAGAACAAATAGGAACTCTGATCACTGTATAGACTGAACCAGACTCATGGAAGAAATCGAATTGTATTTAGACGAAGCCAAGGAATTGATGCAAAAAGCAGTAGACCACACTGCTTCAGAGTTAGTAAAAATTCGCGCCGGGAAGGCCATGCCTAACCTGTTGGATGGGGTCTCTGTGATGTACTATGGGTCTCCCACACCCCTATCACAAGTATCCTCTGTTACTACGCCCGATGCACGGACGCTTGCTATCAAACCATTTGAGCGTAACCTCATCTCCGAAATTGAAAAGGCCATCATCAATTCTGGCTTGGGTTTTGCCCCTCAAAACAATGGGGAAGTCATCATCCTGACCATTCCCGCATTGACGGAAGAAAGAAGAATTAACCTGGTTAAAAGCGCAAAATCAGAGTGTGAAACAGGAAAAATATCCATTCGCTCCGTGAGGAAAGAAACCAATGAATCCTTACGCAAACTTCAAAAAGAGGGTGCCTCTGAGGACGAAATCAAACACGCAGAAGAACAGGTTCAAAAATTTACAGACGCCTATTCCACAAAAATCGACGAGCTGCTCGCTAAAAAAGAAGTGGACATCATGAAAGTCTAACCCATTTCAAAATCCCGAGCAATTCGGGACTTTTTTTTGCCTGATTTAGGGCGTCATCCAGTTTCCCTGCCAACGCGAAGCCAATTCAAACTGTATTCGTAAGTGGCCATCCTTAGCCAGTTGGAGCACTTCTATCGAAAGTGGGCTGAATTTTAACACTGAAAAATGTGCGTTTTTTATGTCGGTCTCCCAGCCCAAGTCCGGATTTTCTATCCGTGTGCCTGGCGCCAGTTTACTTGTGTATTCGGATTGCCTCTTCTCCGAAATTTTCTTCCAATGTTCCTGAGCAAGCTCATCATCCACATGAATCGTAGCTAGGGCCTTAACACGAACTTGAACTTGCTTTTTGGGATGGTAGAAAAGCAAACTTACCCTTGGCACTTCCAACATGTCTTGCACTTTAGCAGATCTAACATCTGTATACACCAAAAAATCCAAGGTGGAAGTTAGTTCCCGCAGCACCACCGTGCGCACCTGAGGAAAATGGGTTCCAGCAGTGGCCAAAGTCAAGTAGCGAAAAGGATGCTTGGGGTCCAAGGGACCGCGATGCAACTCATGGAGAACGGTCTGCCATATTTCACTTGGAACATCCGAAGAAGTAAGGAGCATTGAAATGGGTTTTTAGTAGAAACAGAACTAAGGGAATAGAGTTTAAAAACCATATAACTGACGGAATTTAGCTAAATACCGTCAGATAACTGACGGTATTTAGCTAAATTCCGTCAGTTATAATTGAAATTTTGAATTTAAACAACTAAATTTGATTCAGATTTGTCTGAATTTCGTTAAAATATGACTATTTATCCCAGAAGTATTCAATCTCTTTTTGAGAAAAATCTAAGGCCAAACAAGGTTTTGATGCTTATTGGCCCTAGAAGGGTTGGAAAAACTTCATTTATTAGGAACTACTTGAAAGCTTTTAATCCAGAAGAAATTCTCAACTTAAATGGGGAGGATGTCCTGGATGCGGCACTAATTCAAGAACGGTCTGTGGCGAATTATTCTCGATTGCTTGAAGGAAAGAAGCTATTGGTGATTGATGAAGCCCAACACATTCCAAACATTGGAATGATTCTCAAGCTAATTGTAGACACTATTGAAGACATCCGTGTGATTGCATCTGGTTCTTCGGCATTTGACCTGCATCAGCAAGCCGGCGAGCCCCTAGTCGGAAGAATGAACACGTTGAATCTATTCCCTTTAGGACAATTGGAATTTGCTAAAGTTGAAGATTTCAAAACAACTCTCGAGAATAGAGAAGAACGATTGATTTTTGGAGGATACCCAGAACTGAGCCAGTATTCTGAATGGAAGGATAAGGAATCCTACCTTTACCAACTCATGAATGACTACTTATTAAAGGATATTCTAAAAGTAGATGGGGTCAAAAACTCGCAAAAACTCTATTCTTTGCTACGATTGATTGCTTTTCAAATTGGAAGGGAAGTATCACTCGAAGAATTAGGCAGACAGCTGGGAATGTCTAAGAATACGGTAGAACGCTACCTAGACATGCTATCTAAAGTATTTGTGGTCTATCGAATTGGTGGATTCAACAAAAACCTCCGTAAAGAAATTGTCAAAAATAATCGATGGTATTTCTATGATAATGGGGTTAGAAATGCCTTAATCCAAAATTTTAACAAGTTGAATTTACGAGCAGATGTTGGTGAACTTTGGGAAAATTATTTAGCAGCGGAACGAATCAAATTTCAAAATTACACGCAGCTCCATTGCACAAATTATTTTTGGCGTACCTATGATCAACAGGAACTTGATTGGGTGGAGACAGAAGGAGAAACTATCCGTAGCTATGAATTCAAATACAACTTGAGTAAGCCTCCAAAACCACCCAGAGGATGGGCAAATGCCTATCCGGAGGCAAGTTTTGAAGTAATCCATTCAGGGAATTACCTCGAATGGATAGGAGGATAAAAATTGACTTAAATCATGAATTTTTGGCGGAAAAACTGGAATATTTCCTGCCTTTTACGGGTTGAAAACTACCATCACCAAGCTCTCCTAAAAATTATCCTTTTACCAATCCTTCCAAAAAGAAAGGGGCTCTTTTGAAAAAAAATAGAATTCTTTCCAATCCACTACAAACAAGAGGCCCGCTATCAAATGACTCCCTACTTTTGGCTTGCAGCAAAATCCTCCACTGCTTGCCAAACTCTAAATACATTTTTATAGGAGATTTTTTCTAGGTCTTCTTTTGAATATCCCCTACGGAGCAACTCCGAAAAGAGGTTGGGGAACATGGAAACGTCTTTCAAGCCTGTTGGCAAGGAATCTCCCACTCCATCGTAATCTGATCCCAAGCCCACGTAATCAATGCCAACCAAGCTGACCACATGATCAAAATGATCTGCTACTCGCGCTACAGTTGGAAAGGGAGTAAACTTAGCTGTATATTCTTCAATGTATTGCTGCGCCCGAGGGTCCGATCGAGACAGCTTGTTTTCTGCCAACCAATTGACCAGATGCTCGCGCACTTGAGCTGCACCTGATGTGTATGCAGAATCCAGAAAAGCTCCACCAAAGTTGATCATCATCACCCCTCCATTCTTAGCGAGACCTTGGATCAATTCATCGCTCATGTTGCGCTCAAAGCCTGGGGTAAACTTTCTCACTGAAGAATGCGAGGCGATCACCGGCACCTTAGTGACCGAAAGCGCATCTCGAAAGGTGTTGTCTGAAACGTGGCTCAAATCCACCATAATCCCTACACGGTTCATCTCAGCAACTACCTTTTCTCCAAATGGACTCAGGCCACCATAAGTAGCTGTGTTGTCGTAGCTCGCATCACCGATTAGGTTGTCTTTACCATGCGTAAGCGTGATGTAGCGAATGCCTCTCCGGTGAAAATAGGCCACATTGGTTAGGTCGTCCTCAATACCAGCTCCATTTTCCATACCCATAGGCAGCGAAATAAGCCCTTTTGCAGAATTCAGACGAACATCCGCGGGACTGTAGGCCATGGCAAATTTATCTGGAAAAGTAGCTGCTATCCGCTCGGTCATCACAATCAAGGTGTCGGCAAGTGCTTTTGAAGCCCCCGTGATAGCCTGATTGGCAGCAGGAATATAGATCGACATAAATGGAGCATCCAGTCCACCTTCTTTGGCGCGAGGGTAATCGAAATTACCATCTGGAGTCCTTACAGACACATCTAACACTTCTCGCTTCAGTGTAAATCCCCCTACCTTCATCCGATAAGGAAGATCCACATGTCCATCCACTACAATCATAGTTTGGGCTATTTCTTTTGCAGCCTGAAGCCGGTCGGCATCGGAAAGTTTCCTGTAGTCAATTGAGGTTTGCTGTGCTATACTAGCACTTCCTAAAAACAGGGTTATTCCAAAAATTAAATAGCGTATCATACAAAATGGAATTTGAGATTTGGGAATATAAGACCTTTGAAAAAGGAATCAAAAATCTATTATTCAAAATTCCCTATTCGTAGCGTTAAGGAAAAGAACTGACAAATTATTGAACTTTTCTATCCACTTCCAGTTCTAAATAAGTGCGTTATTTTTTAATAGCACACCTCTAGGTTTTTGGTTTTCTTACTTCCAAACTAGAATTTAAGAAAAGCAATCGAGCCTTTTTTTAACCGCTTGTGGAATCCTTGGACCAAATTCAGGCTTAAAACCCAATTTTCGATATTTATTCAATTACCTTCGCTGCACTTACGCATTCAACATAGAATAAAACATCCATTAGATGAACGCTAAAGAAATCAATTACGAACTGGAAAAAAACATGGAGGTCATCTCTCAATTGGATGATTTCGTTGGCCATGCCGTAGATACCGTCCTTTTTGATCCGGAAGATTGCTGGCAGCCGTCTGACTTCTTACCCGACTTTGCCAATCCAGAGGCGATGGAAGATGTCAAGCTTCTCCAGCAACGCGCTGCAGGGATTCCTGACACCGTATTAACTTCTTTGATAGGCAATCTGGTTACGGAGGAAGCTTTACCTTCCTACCAAACCTACTT
>Ga0209769_1000497_pt1 | contig 15442 bp, 14 predicted proteins | sample LauGreSuBDMM15DN_2_FD_187569 | JGI IMG/M metagenome (GOLD analysis project Ga0209769, IMG submission 187569) | Freshwater lake microbial communities from Lake Michigan, USA - Su13.BD.MM15.DN (SPAdes) (version 3) | ecosystem: Environmental > Aquatic > Freshwater > Lake | place: Lake Michigan, USA...
TTCCAGTTGAGTGCGGATCAGTGCTCGCGCGAGGTCTTTGTGGTCACCGAAGGCAAGCGTTACAGCGGCGCGAATGCAGTCGCCTTCTTACTTAAATCACGAGGTAACAGAGTTCTTTCAGCCCTGATAACTCTTTCTGGACCACTCGGTCGTTTCGGCTATCGCTGGGTTGCCGGTCATAGAAACTCGTGGCCGGTCAAAGTTCTTTCACATCTTCTTAAGAGCTAAATCTTTCCTTGCTCTAACCCTTTGAGTACTTCCTTTGCCCGCACTTTAAGTTCAGGTAAGTCATTTAGGCGCTTGAGGCCAAATATCTGTTGGCTCATGCGATGGTTTTTAGCAAATGTTTCGCTATGACGATCGAGAAAATCCCAATACAAGGTAGTAAAGGGGCATGCACTAGCGCCAATACGTAACTTTGGGTCATAGACGCATGTCTTGCAGTAGTTAGACATGCGAGAGATATAGGCACCACCTGCGGCATAGGGCTTAGTCATCATCTTCCCGCCATCTGCATGAACTCCCATACCAATCACATTGGGAACCATCACCCATTCAGTGGCATCGATAAATACTTCCCGCATCCAATCGAGGAATTCCTGTGGGTTAGTGCCGGTAACTAGCGCTAAGTTTGAGAGCACCATCAGCCGTGGAATGTGGTGCACCCAGCCGCGATCCTGGATATCTCCCACAATCTCCTTCATGCAAATCATCTGGGTGGCGCCAGCGTCAGTAAATAACGGGAGCAGTTTTCTCTTGGCAGCTAACTGATTGTTATTGCGGTAGTCGGGGCCAAGAAACCAATACATTCCGTTGACATACTCGCGCCAGCCAATGAGTTGGCGGATAAAACCTTCAGCTGAGGCAATCGGAATATCACCTGTTTTAAATGCCTTCATCGCAGCGTGGATAACTTCACTGGGATGCAAAAGGCCATTATTGATATAGGGCGAAAGCACTGAGTGATGCAGCGCCCAGTTATCAGTTGTCATGGCATCTTCTAGCGGACCAAATTCAGCGAAGTGATTTTCAATAAAGTTTTTCAGCGCTTTAAGTGCACCCTTTCGAGTAGTGGCCCACGTTGGGGTGACGGTGAATGAAAGTTCACTCGCTACTTCAAGATCAATCTCATCTCGCTTGTGTTCTAGGTATGCCGGCCCCTTATACTTCTTCGGCGGGGGCAGCCGATTCTCTTTATCAAAATTCCACGCACCCCCTTCTGGTCCTTTGCCATCCATCAGAATATTGAGCCGGGTGCGCTGCTTGCGATAGAAGTTCTCCATCAGATAAGACTTTTGCTCATCAGCCCAACTTCGAAAGAGTGCGCGCGGGGTAAGAAAGAAGTCGTTCTCAATAAAGCTAACGCCATAATCCTTTAGCGCTTCGTACTGTCTAAAGGAACTTGGCTCGGCGCAGATGACGGGTAGCTTTGGATATTTCTTTGCAATCTCTTTTAAGCCATCAACTGTGGTGGGCGCCTTGAGGTATTCCACGGTGAAGCCTTCAACCTCGAGTGACTTTGCAAAGTGGCGAGCACTAGAGATAAGAAAGAAGAGCCGCTCTTTATGCCAGTTTCGCCCGGTAGTCATGCGGGCACTTTCCACCATCACAATCAGATCCGTTTTTGGATCAGCGCCTTTTAGAGCACCAAAGTTGCGATGCAGATGGTCAAAAGGGATATAGATAATCCGCTTGAATGCATCCTTCTGTGACATGAGGGCAATTGTAGGACAGTGCGCTCCAGGTCACAGCGTGAAGGAGGCTTTTGAAGCAGATAGGTTTGAAGGATTATTACTACTTCGGCCACAAGTCGGCGATATCTTTATCAATTTTGCGAGCTGCATTTTGTAAACGAGGCAAAATCTGCTGTGTGAGCGAATCTATGCCCACTCTTGAAGCTGGCACAGAAACATTGATTGCAGCATAGGTGTCATTCACATGTGTACCAATCGGAACGGAAAGTGAACGAAGTCCGACTTCTAGCTCTTGATCGAGCAAATACCAGCCTTGCTCGGAAGCCTTTGCAATCTCAGTTAAAAGTAACTTTTTCGATGTGACAGAGAACTTATTGAGTGGCTTGATTTCTAAATCTTTTAAATATCTATTGAGGGTTTCTTTGGTCAATTGAGAGAGCATGACCCGACCCATTGATGTATAGATCGCAGGAAGCCGAGTGCCAACTGTTAAACCAATCGTCATAACACGATTCGTTGCCGCTCTCGCCACATAAATAATGTCTGGGAATTCTAAAACCGAAGCCGATGCTGATTCATGTAACTCTCCTGCGAGGTCATTGAGATGTTGCTGAACGACATCGTTAAATGAAAGTGATGATAGATAGAAGTTACCGAGTTCCAGAATTTTTGGACGGAGAAAGAAGTATCTAGTTTGGTTTCCAACGTAACCCATTTCAACCAAGGTAATGAGAAACCTTCGTGCAGTTGCACGTGTTAAGCCGGTGAGTGCTGCAACCTCAGTTAAAGTCATTCTCGAGTGATCGCGGTCGAAAGCTTTTAGAACCTCAATGCCACGATGAAGAGATTGAATGCTCTCAGAGCGAGCTAGTTCAGCCGACTTCTCCATGAGATCCCCCTAATCGTTACTAAACCGTGTCCGGTTATCCATTGACAATTCTCTACTTAATTCACTAATGTATCGTATATCGAACAATAGTTCACTATGCGAACAAATGGGGGTGCGAATGAATTTAATTGCAATGACCAATTCGCCCAGAGTCATATTTGCATCCGGTGCCTTATCGCAAGTGGCAGATGAAATTGCACTGCTCAATAAAAAAAGAGTCCTACTTATCTCTGATGAAAGCGCCGCTAAACATGCAGCGCGTCTTCAATCTGAGCTCGGGTCTCTTGTGATCCAAAGTGTTAGCCACGTAGTCATGCATGTTCCCGATGAATTTAGTTCACTCATCGCAAGTGCAGCGCGCCAAGAGCAAATTGATTTAGTGCTCACAATTGGTGGCGGATCAGCAACAGGACTTGGAAAGATCATTGCTCTGGATTGCGCGATTGATCTCATGGCAATTCCAACGACTTATGCAGGCAGTGAGATGACCTCAATCTGGGGCAGAACGAGCAATAATCAGAAGACCACTGGGCGTAGTGCCGCGGTTCTTCCAAAGACAACTATTTACGATCCAGAACTCACCCTCTCACTTCCATATTCTATTTCTGTAAACAGCGGAATGAATGCAATAGCGCATGCAGTAGAGGCTTTGTATGCACCTGAGGTAACTCCAGAAATTAAGCAGGCCGCCCTTGAAGGTATAACAATTTTTACATCCGGGCTTCGTGGAATTCGTGAAAATATAAATAATCTGAGTTCCCGCACAGACTTATTACGGGGTTCCATGCTCTGCGGATTCTCACTTAATAATGCGACTATGGGAATTCATCATAAAATCTGTCACACATTAGGTGGAATCTTTGACTTACCCCATGCGCCCATGCATTCAGCCGTTCTCCCATGGGCAGTTCAGTACAACCAAGGTTTTGCAACAACTCAACTCAATGAAGTTGCTGAGGTGCTCTCTGCACGCTCAGCTGCGCAGGGGTTATGGGATCTTGCAAAAGAAGTGGGAGCTCAAACCTCACTAAAAGAAATCGGATACCCAATCGAAAGAACAGAAGAAGTTGCAGATGTAATTTCTTCTGCGAAGTATGTAAATCCAAGGCCATTCGATAAAGATGGAATCATGGAATTACTCAGTAACGCTAATACAGGATCTCGCCCCGATGACGAATCCTAGAAATACAACCGCCCAGATGAGGAGAGCCCAAGCAATGGTTGGAAGCAGAAAGTTAAAAATGATTGTTGGAGTACTTATTCCAACGATGTTCATGACAGTTACTTTGACGACGTGGCCTGCACAGGCAGCTACGAAGACAATAAAGATCGGTTTCGTTTCCCCACAGACTGGCCCACTTGCTGGATTTGGTGAAGCAGATAAGTACGTCATTGATGCAATGACAAAGCACTTCGATTCTCAGCCCATAGCATTTGGCGGAAATCGCTACGAAGTGAAGATTATTCTGAAAGATGCCCAGTCAAGCTCAAGCGTTGCTGCAAGCGCCGCCGCTGACTTGATTAACCGCGATGGCGTCAGCATGATTCTTGCATCAAGCACACCAGATATCGTCAACCCAGTTGCCGATCAGTGTGAAGCTAATGCGATTCCATGTATCACTACTGTTGCTCCTTGGCAGGCATACTTCCTTGGCCGCCAAAAGGATCCGGCAAAGCCAGTCCCATTTAAGTACACCTACCACTTCTTCTGGGGTCTAGAAGATGTTGTTGCTACATACCAAGATATTTGGTCACAGGTAGACAATAACAAGAAGGCTGCTGCACTATGGCCAAATGATCCAGATGGAGGAGCATGGAGTTCTCCAAATGGCTTCCCTCCTGCGGCTGAGAAAGCTGGATACGCAATTACAAATCCAGGTCTCTATCCAAATGGAACCCAAGATTTCACATCACAAATCTCTGCATTCAAAGCTGCTAAGGCAGAAGTCCTTCTAGGTGTACCAATTCCACCTGATTTTGGAACTTTCTGGAAGCAAGCAGTACAGCAGGGATATAAGCCAAAGGTTGCAACGATTGGAAAGGCGCTACTTTTCCCTTCCACAATTGAAGCGCTAGGCACTACAGGGCAGAACTTGTCGACTGAAGTGTGGTGGCACCCGACATCTCCATTTAAGTCAAGCCTCACTCGTCAGTCAGCGAAGCAACTTGCTGCAGCGTATGAAAAGAGCACAAAGAAGCAATGGACTCAACCTCTAGGCTTCTCACATGCACTATTTGAAGTGATGGCAGCGACTCTGAAGTCAGCGAAGTCAACTGATTCAAAGGCTATCGTGGCCGCACTTGCCAAATTAAAAATCAATACAGTTGTTGGCACAGTGGACTGGACATCTGGTCCAGTACCTAACGTTGCAAAGACACCATTAACTGGTGGACAGTGGCGTTCAGGCATCAACAAGAAGAAGTATGACCTAGTTATCGTTTCAAATGTTTCAGGAAAGATGATCCCACTTGGTGGGAAAGCTGAAGCACTGAAGTAATAAGTAACTAATGACTGAAGAAACACAGTTGGCGGTGAAGAAGGTATTCACCGCCAACTGTGTTTCCCAGTAAGTCATTTTTAACAAATGATAAATCCTCCGAAAAGATAAGGCTGATAATGTCTAGCGATTTGATTGAGATCAAAGATCTCAATAAGAGTTTTGGAAGCGTGGTCGTCGCCCAATCACTCTCGTTTGCTGTCAAAAAGGGAGAGGCCTTCGGAATAGTTGGACCCAATGGAGCCGGCAAATCAACTCTGCTCAATCTTATTAATGGAAATGAAATTCAAGATTCTGGAGATATTATTTTTGATGGTTCAAATGTTAATAGGTTGAAGCCAGCACAGCGATCAAGTCTTGGAATTTCGCGGACTTTTCAAATACCCCGACCATTTGCGGATATGACGGTATTTGAAAATGTTCTTGTGGCTACAAACTTCGCACCACATAGAGAGAATGCCAAGAAAAGACAGCAGAATGCGATTGCGGCAATCGAACGCACCGGGTTATCTGACTATTTCAATACACCTGCAGGCAAACTACGCCTTCTCGACCGAAAACGTCTTGAGTTATCTCGGGCAGTTGCCTCTGAGCCAAAAATTATTCTTTTAGATGAAATTGCTGGAGGGTTAACTGACTCTGAGCTTCCAGCGCTGCTTAACATCATCACAGAATTAAAAAAAGATGGCGTCACCATTGTCTGGATTGAACATATTGTGCACGCCTTGGTCTCGGTCGTAGATCGCCTCATGTGTATCGCAGGTGGAAATGTAATTGCAATCGGAGATCCTCGTGAAGTCTTAGCTAGCCCCAAGGTCATCGAGATTTACCTTGGAAATGATTTCCAGATTGCAGGTGAGTAATGGCTCTGCTTGAAATCAAAGATGTCACAGGTCATTACGGTGACTTACAGGCCCTTTTTGGCATTTCACTCACGCTTGAAAAAGGCGCGGTGCACTCAGTAATCGGTGCAAATGGTGCCGGAAAATCGACTCTGCTCAACATCATCGCAGGAAGAATGAAGCCCACATCGGGCTCCGTTCGCTTTCATGGCGAGGACCTCAGCCACGTAAGTGGGCATAAAAGAGTGCAGCGAGGAATTTCTTTGGTACCTGAAGGGCGCAGAATCTTTCCTTCTCTTACAGTTGAGGAGAATGTCAAGGTAGGCGCCTATTCAAAACGTTCCGGCTACTGGAATGTCGATACCGTCCGTGAGCTCTATCCACTCGTAGCCGACCGCTGGGCTCGCCTTGGTTTTCATTGTTCTGGTGGTGAACTTCAGATGCTGGCAATCGCAAGGGCGCTCATGGCTAATCCAGATCTACTTCTCATTGACGAAGCATCACTTGGTCTTGCGCCGGTAGTTGTGGCTCAGGTCTATGCATCTCTCGGTCAGATTACTGCGCAAGGAACCTCGGTGCTGTTGGTAGAACAAGATGTTTCACAAGCACTTCGTGCATCAACTACCGCATCAGTGTTACTTGAAGGTCGGTCTGTACTTTCCGGCAAAAGTGATGAGTTACAGCGCGAGGATATAAAAAATGCATACTTCGGGATTGGTGTCCAATAAATGGTATGGACTAATGCATTATTACAAGGCTTGCTCACTGGCGGTCTTTATGCACTATTAGCATCTGGACTTTCACTAGTCTTTGGAGTTATGCGCATCGTAAATCTTGCACATGGTGACTTCTCGATACTTGCTGCCTTTCTAGTGCTCACAGTCGCTGGTCAATCTAATTTATGGCTCGGCACTATTGCGATCTTGCCTGTTATGGCGCTTCTCGGCTACTCATTGCAGCGCTCACTGTTAAATAAATCAATATCAATGGGAGTGCTTTCCCCGCTACTCATTACATTTGCTTTCAGTATCATTATTCAAAATGTACTACTAAAGGTTTTCAGTTCAGATACTCGTAGCATCCAAACTGATTCATTGGGGTCATCAAGTATCAAGATTACGGATTCCATTTATATCGGCCTGCTTCCACTACTCACCTTCGCAATCGGTGTTCTACTCACTTTGGCGATTCACTTTTATTTAATGCGCACCCGTGGTGGTCGCGCAATGCGCGCTACCAGTGATGACCCAACAGCAGCAGAATTAGTGGGTATCAACAATCGTCATATTTACGGACTTGCAACCGGGATTGGGCTCTTTGCCGCTGGAATAGCCGGAATTCTTTTTGGCATGCGCACTCAATTCTCACCCAGCCTTGGACCAATCGCGCTGATCTTCGCCTTTGAAGCAGTAATCATTGGCGGATTAGGTTCTCTTTGGGGAACGCTGTTGGGTGGCATCGTTCTAGGAGTTGCGCAAAGTATTGGCGCACAAATAAACCCCGCTTACGGTGTCTTAACCGGCCACATCGTCTTCATCCTTATCTTATTAATCAGACCACAAGGTCTCTTACCCAAGCAGAGGGGAAAGTAGCGCGATGAGTACTCTCATTAAACGCAGTTCAAAAGTCAGCAACTTCGCTATACCGATTTTTGGGCTCACCCTGCTTGCGCTCTTCTTAGTTCCATCCACACTCGATATGTCCTACCAGGTCAAGTTTGTAGATCTATTTGTTCTAATCATCATTGCAACAATGTGGAACTTGCTTGCGGGCTTTGGTGGCTTAGTCTCAGTTGGGCAGCAAGCATTTATTGGAATCGGTGCCTATGCACTTGTCGCCTTCACTAATCTCAGGGGCCTTGAAGTTATTCCTGGCTTGATTCTGGCCGCACTCTTTACCGGCCTACTTGCCATCCCACTCTCATTTCTCGTTTTTCGCCTCAAAGGTGGATATTTTGCAATCGGCACATGGGTTATCGCAGAAATTATTAAACTCATAGTAGTTCAGTTTCAATCTCTTGGCGGGGGTGCGGGTATCTCAGTTGCTGTCTTTGCTGATACAGAACGCGAATCTCGCATCAGATTTGTCTACCTAGCAGCACTAGTAGTTGCAATTGTAATTCTTGTGAGTACCTTCCTCCTCATGCGAAGTAGGCTTGGGCTTGCTCTGACAGCTATTCGCGACGATGCAACTGCCGCCGGAACCCTTGGAGTCAATGTGACTGCAGCTCAGCGCGCTGTCTTTGTACTGGTTGCTATGGGGTTCGGAGCCGCTGGAGCACTCATCGCACTGACTAATTTGCGTGTACAACCCGATGACATTTTCAGCGTTAATTACAGCGCAATCATGATATTCATCGTGGTAGTTGGAGGATTGGGAACAATTGAAGGTCCAATACTGGGAGCAATCCTCTTCTTCTTCCTTCAAGATCAATTGAGAGATTACGGATCTATCTATTTAATTATCCTCGGTGCTTTTGCAATTATCTCTGTCCTCGTTGCTCCACGAGGTCTCTGGGGACTCATCACTCGAGACAAAGTTTCCTTATTCCCAACCAGGTATGTCGTATCTAAAAAGAGAGAAGGCTAGAAATGGCTACAACAGAAAATGAATTAACCACCGAAGTTATCGCAAGCTTTGCAGCCACTCCTGATGCGCGCCTGAAGCAGATCATGGAGAGCCTGGTTAAGCACTTGCACGCCTTCGCTAAGGAAGTTCGTCTAACTGATGAAGAGTGGCTTGCTGGAATTAAATTCCTTACCGACTCCGGAGATATGTGCTCTGATGTTCGTCAGGAATTTATTCTTCTCTCAGACACGTTAGGTTTATCTAGTTTGGTCGATCTCATTAACCATGCCAAGGGCGATGACTTAGCCACTGAGCCAACAATCCTTGGGCCATTTCATGTTCTCGGCGCCCCACTTCTAGAAAATGGCGCAAGCATTGTCAGGCGCGCCCTCTCAGAAGGAGAGCCGGCGATTGTGCGTGGTCGCGTAATCGATATAGCGGGCAATCCGATAGTTGGAGCATCGATTGATGTCTGGCAGACAGATGCAAATGGCCTGTATGACATTCAAGATTCGGGTGATGTCCATGGAAACCTTCGCGGGCGATTTAAATCCGATAGCGAAGGTCGATATGAATTCAAGACAATTCGCCCTGTTCCGTATCCAATCCCAGCTGATGGCCCGGTGGGAAAGATGTTGCGTTCAGTAAACCGACACGAATGGCGCGCTGCCCATATTCATGCAATCGTTGAGGCAGCTGGATTTACTTCAGTGACAACCCATATCTTTGATAAAGAATCGGCTTACCTAGATAGCGACACCGTTTTTGGAGTAAAAGGTTCTTTGATCAAGACCTTTATCAAACAAGGCGATGGCAATCTCTTGCTCGACCACGATTTTGTCTTGGTGAAAGCTAAATAAATGTCCAACAAAGTTGTTACATCTGCAGATGAAGCCGTCACCGACATCCTCGACGGCTCATCACTTGCTGTCGGCGGTTTTGGACTAGTTGGTGTTCCCAACGAGTTAATCCATGGGCTACTTCGCAAAGGAAGCAAAGATTTAAAGATTGTTTCCAATAACTGCGGGGTTGATGGGGGAGGTCTTGGAATTCTTCTTGAAGCAGGCCGCATCAGCCATGTCACCGCCTCCTATATCGGAACGAATAAAGAGTTTGAGCGCCAGTACCTCAATGGACTCATTGAACTTGAGCTCACTCCACAAGGAACCTTGGCTGAAAAACTACGCTCTGGCGGCGCTGGAATTCCAGCTTTCTACACCCCCGCTGGAGTTGGCACCTATGTGGAAACAGGTCAGCTTCCTACGCGTTATGACTTAGCAGGTAATGTTATTAAATTCTCCACGCCGCGTGAAGTGCGCGAGTTTGATAGCAAGCAATACATCTTAGAGAAATCAATTACTACAGATTTTGCTCTTGTTCGCGCATTCATTGCAGATACCCAAGGAAACTGCGTATTTAGAAAAGCTGCCCGCAATTTCAATCCCAATGCAGCTATGGCTGGGCGCATAACAATCGTTGAAGCAGAACACGTGGTGGAAGCCGGTGAGATTGAGCCAGATCACGTTCATCTACCAGGAATTTACGTCAAGCGAGTTTTGCAACTCACGCCAGAACAGAGCGCCGATAAGGGCATCGAGCAATACACAGTTAGGACGCGGTGATTACTATGACATTAACACGTGAAGGTATGGCCAAGCGGGCGGCGCAAGAGTTGCGAAATGGCGAATATGTAAACCTTGGAATCGGGCTTCCAACCCTGATTCCGAATTTTCTCAACCCAACGGTTTCAGTAATTTTGCATTCAGAGAATGGTCTCTTGGGTGTTGGTCCATATCCATATCCAGAAGAGGTGGATCCAGATTTAATCAATGCCGGCAAAGAAGTTGTGACGGCCCTTCCCGGAGCCTCATTTTTCGACTCTGCCAGCTCCTTCTCCATGATTCGCGGAGGCAAAGTTGATGTTGCAGTCTTGGGTGCAATGGAAGTCTCATCCGAAGGCGACCTTGCCAACTGGATCATCCCGGGCAAGTTAGTAAAAGGAATGGGCGGTGCCATGGATTTAGTTCACGGCGCCCGTCGAGTTATTGTGCTCACAGAGCATGTATCGAAGAACGGCACCTCAAAGTTGCTCAAGAAATGTACGCTGCCACTGACAGGTAAGCGGGTAGCCCATAGAGTTATCACCGATTTGTGTGTGATGGACACTTCACCAGAGGGTTTTATTTTACGAGAAATTGCCGCAGGGGTAAGTTTTGAAGAAGTACTAGAGAAGACCGATGCCACAGTAATAGATAAAAGGAGCAAGTAAATGAGCACAATGACCATTGAGACCGATGTACTAGTAGTCGGTTCCGGACCTGCCGGACTTAGTACCGCAGTAGGACTTGCATCCCATGGCGCTGATCATATTGTCATCACTAAGTACCAATGGACAGCAAATACACCACGAGCTCATATTACAAACCAAGGTGCGATGGAAATCTTCCGCGACTTCGGAGTAGAAAAAGATGTGCTTGAAAAAGCTGTTCCGCACGAACTCATGGGAGATACAGTTTTTTGTACCTCTCTTACCGGAGAAGAGATTGGCCGTATTCACACGTGGGGCACCCACCCACTACGCGAAGCTGACTACACACTTTCTAGTCCAACGCAGAACTGCGATATTCCACAGAACCTGCTCGAGCCAATTCTGCTGACACGCGCAGCAAAGCTTGGCAGTAAAGTTCGCTTCAATACTGAATTCATTAGTTTCGTCCAAGATGCAACTGGCGTAACAACTACTGTGCTTGATCGCATCAGCGGAACTGAGTACACCATTCGCAGTAAGTATTTGGTGGGCGCAGATGGCGGGCGCAGCAAGGTGGCAGAACAAGCGCAACTTCCGATGGAAGGTCAGATGGATATTGCGGGGTCAATGAATATCGTCTTCAAGGCCGATCTCTCGCAATACGTGGCACACCGCCCAAGTGTTCTTTACTGGGTACTACAACCAGGTTCAACAATCGGTGGCATCGGCCTTGGCTTAGTACGCATGGTTCGACCATGGGATGAGTGGTTAATTGTTTGGGGTTATGACATTAGCCAGCCAGCACCAGAGGTCACAGATGAGATGGCTATCTCACTTGTTCGCAATCTTGTCGGAGAACCAGAGCTGGAAGTAAAGATTGAATCAACTTCGGTCTGGGGCAACAACAAGATGTACGCCACAAAAATGAATAACGGGCGCGTGTATTGCATGGGAGATGCCACTCACCGCCACCCACCATCAAATGGGTTGGGGTCTAATACCTCTGTGCAGGATGCCTTTAATTTGGCTTGGAAACTCGCCTACGTGCTACAGGGCAAAGCAGGTGAAGCTCTCCTTGATTCTTACACCGCAGAGCGCGCACCTATAGCAAAGCAGATTGTGCTACGCGCCAATAAGAGCATCGAAGAATTTGGTGGAATCTTGCAGGCGCTTGGAATCTTAGATACCAATGATCCCAAGGTGATGCAGACTCGTATTGAAGCTCGTCGCGATAACACTCCAGAAGGTGCCAAGCGTCGCGCCGAACTTAAAACTGCACTCGAACTTAAAGATTATGAATTTAACGCTCACGGTGTTGAACTCGGACAGCGCTATGCATCAAGTGCGGTTCTTAAAGATGGAACTACTGAGCCGGCAATGACTCGCGATCCTGAGCTGTACTACCACCCAACCACATGGCCAGGTGCGCGTCTGCCCCATGCATGGCTAGGAAAAGACGGGTACAAGGTCAGCACTAAAGACATCACCGGCAAAGGCAAGTTCGCACTTCTCACCGGAATCTCTGGTGAGAAATGGGCCGCCGCCGCTAGCGCAGTTGCAAAGGAACTCGGCGTTGAGATCGATGTTCACGTCATTGGTGCTGGTCGACAATACACAGATTTGTATGAAGACTGGACTCGCTTGCGTGAAGTCGGTGAAGATGGCTGCGTTCTTGTTCGCCCGGATCAATATGTTGCATGGCGCAGTGACTCGTTACCGGCAAATGCTCAAGCTGCATTACTTGCATCAATGAAAGCGGTTTTAAGCCGATAATGAATGCTTACATCGTTGACGCTGTCAGAACTCCCGTCGGTAGATATGGGGGAGCACTTGCCAAAGTTCGCAGTGATGATTTAGCTGCCGCAACATTGCAAGCGATTGTGAATCGCTCTTCACTTTCTCCTGCAAATGTCGATGAAGTGATCTTGGGTGCAGCAAATCAATCAGGAGATGACAACCGCAACGTAGCCCGGATGGCGCTACTGCTTGCAGGTTTCCCGGTCGAAGTTCCTGCTTACACCGTCAATAGATTGTGTGCTTCCGGGCTACAAGCTGTTGCATCGGCGGCAGAAGCAATCTGTGCAGGTCGCGCAGATCTGATCATTGCTGGTGGTGTGGAATCAATGACACGTGCACCGTGGGTATCTGAAAAACCAAACAAAGCGTGGTCAAAGCCAGGTCCCATGTTTGACACCGCACTCGGTTGGAGATTTATTAACCCGGCAATGGCGGCTCACGATGGTGGGCTCACAACTCTCTCACTCGGTGAAGCAACCGAGAAATTAGTAAAAGAGATGGGTATTACTCGCGCTGACAGCGATTCCTTTGCTGCACAATCTCATCAACGAGCCACGCAAGCATGGAAAGACGGTCACTTTGACTCCGCCGTAATCTCTGTTCCTGGGGCTGAAGAGTTAATAATCGACGAGACCATTCGCGCAAATACAACCATCGATGCACTGCAAGCCCTCAAACCATCATTTACCAGCGATGGAGTCATCACAGCTGGTTCTGCATCCCCGCTCTCTGACGGAGCAAGTGCAGTGCTCGTAGTCTCTGAGGCTGCGCTGAAGAAATATAACCTCACGCCTCTTGCCAAGATCACCGGCTTTGATGTTGCCGGTGTTCGCCCCTATCAATTTGGTATTGGTCCAGTTCCTGCAACCAATAAATTACTTAAGCGCCTGGGCATGACGATGAAAGATATCGGTGCGGTTGAAATTAATGAAGCTTTCGCGGCTCAAACTTTGGCCTGCATGCAAGAACTAAAATTAGATCAATCAATAGTAAATACCTGGGGTGGGGCGACAGCGCTCGGACATCCACTTGGTTCATCTGGCTCTCGCTTGCTCGGCACTTTGCTATCTCGACTTCACACCGATGATCTTGAATTCGGCCTTGCCACCTTATGTATTGGTGTTGGTCAAGGTGCGAGCATGGTGATTCAAAGAGTTTAAGTAAGTCTCTCCGCAGTTTCATCCACAGGTCAGCTAATGCGCAAGTAATCTTTCACGCTGCCCGCTTACTCTCCGGCCGTAACGTATTACCAAAGACCACTCTCGTAATCAGGGGCTAGAGATTTCTCGAGCATCCCCAAGCTCGAGGAGAGTGGAAGGAGGTGATAGCCATGGTTCCAGATTTTGACTGGACACGAGTCGTGGTGACTTTTATCAAGTCTTTCTTTGGATATTTATCCAGAAAAAGCCAAAGTCGCCGCGGCAACGGCGACTCTAGTTAGCTTTGCTAGCTGGAGTTCGTAACTGGGAACCCCTCGGAGATTTATTTCCGAGGGGATCTTTATAGCACCTTTCTTGCAAGGAAATCAATCAAAATAATGCTGTGGTTAAAAGTATTTTCTTTTCCACTACAAGGAGTAACCGCTCGAACTGACATTTTCAATTCGCGCACTTATTGCTATTGGAATATGGTTTTCCTAGACAAACTACCTCTTGAGGAGATTCACAAATGGCTACTACTCGTAAATCATCAGCTGTATGGGACGGCAACTTAGCAAGTGGAAAAGGAAAAGTTACCCTTGACTCATCAAAGATTGGCACTTTCGACGTCTCGTGGCCAGCTCGCAGCGAAGAGCCAAATGGCGTTACAAGTCCAGAGGAGCTAATTGCCGCCGCCCATGCCTCATGTTTCTCCATGGCGCTTTCTCACGGATTAACTGAAGCGGGAACACCCCCTACGCAACTGCGTACTTCAGCAGAGGTTGATTTCACTGCCGGTGTAGGAATCACAGCGATCCGCCTACATGTTTCGGGAGAGGTAAATGGGCTAGATGCCGCTGGATTTGCCGCCGCTGCAAATGCGGCAAAGGACGGTTGTCCGGTGAGTCAAGCTTTGAAGGCAGTTCCAATCACCTTAGTTATTGGCTAATGCTTACCTGCAAATCCTGACTCATCTGACTAATTGTTTTTTTCTGCTCTTCCTTGACCGGACTTGCGCAGAGTAAACAGCGGATAGACCATTGCCACCAGGCATCGTCGTAATATCCAAGTTTGAATGATCTAACAAAGATGCGTGCCGGTAGAGTCTTACACCGCATACATCTTCGAGGCAGAGTTATTTCGTTCACTCGCTGACTTTCAGCGCGATAGCCATATTTGTGCTCAAAACCGAGTCCGAATAAATCTACATCAACGAGAAAAAGTCCCGGATTGATTGATAATTCAAACTGAGCATCATTTCGATTCTTAAAAGCATAGAAGCCGCACTCACAATTACTTACGGGTGGAACATGCTCTGGCGATAGCTTGCAGACCGCACTGTCATCCTTTAAATATGTATCTCCCGTGATACCGGTAAATGTGGGGAACTCTCCAGTTAAAGCGACCACTTTAAAACCACACATATTTGCATGCTCAAGGCTAAAAAGATCTTCTTCTGGCAAGCTCTCCACTTTTTTCAGATTACGGCTTCTTGCTCGATCCTCACTTATGCCCATTCCAATAAAAATTGCACTGATAACTACCGGCACGACGCCAACCAAAATATAGAGAAGTCCGGTGAGTAGCGGCCTGGGAACTACGGTTGTTCTTTTCTCGTCAAAACCACCCAAGAGGTAGATGAGGATGAGCAGACCCAGGGCAATAAAAGGGTAGCGGCGGATAAATCTGATAAATCTATGCTTTGCCCGGCGCCGGTCCATATTCATATTTAACACCCCACGCAGATGCTGCGTACTCTGAAAAAAT
>Ga0209769_1000498_pt1 | contig 15434 bp, 14 predicted proteins | sample LauGreSuBDMM15DN_2_FD_187569 | JGI IMG/M metagenome (GOLD analysis project Ga0209769, IMG submission 187569) | Freshwater lake microbial communities from Lake Michigan, USA - Su13.BD.MM15.DN (SPAdes) (version 3) | ecosystem: Environmental > Aquatic > Freshwater > Lake | place: Lake Michigan, USA...
TACGAATATAACCTCGGTGGTAACGGTAAGAGCCAGATTCTTGGTACCGCAGGATTTATAAAACTTATTAGACGCAACAACGGTCCAATCATTGGTATCCATATGATTGGCTCACGCGTTGGTGAACAGATTGGTGAAGCACAGCTCATCGTCAACTGGGAAGCATTCCCTGAAGAGGTTGCATCACTTGTTCACGCCCACCCAACAATGAACGAAGCTATCGGTGAGGCCCACATGGCACTTGCTGGTAAACCACTTCACGCACACGCCTAAACTAGAGATTGCCCACAAGGAGTAAAGAATGAGCGAAGTTAAACTTCCAGCACTAGGTGAAAGCGTCACCGAAGGAACCATCACAAGATGGTTGAAGAAGGTCGGCGACACCGTTGCTATCGACGAAGCCCTAGTTGAAGTATCAACCGACAAGGTTGACACCGAGATTCCTTCACCAGTAGCTGGTGTGCTTCAGCAGATCCTTGTTCAGGAAGATGAAGTAGCACTAGTTGGTGCAGTACTTGCAATCATCGGAGATGGCGTAGCTTCGAGCGCTCCAGCAGCTTCTGCCCCACCAGTAGTCGAGGCACCTGTAGAAGCACCAGTAGCTCCAGTAGTTGAAGCTCCTGTTGTGGCACCAGTAGTTGCAGCCCCAGTTGTCACTCCACCAGTAGTAGTTGCACCTGTCGTTCAAGCTCCAGTTGCACCTCCTGTCTCTATGCCAGTATTTACTCCTCAGGTTTCCACCCCAGTTGCTCCGGCAACAACAAACACTGATCCAAGCTACGTAACTCCACTAGTTAGAAAACTTGCAGCTGAATCTGGTGTAAACCTTGCAGCTGTTTCAGGAACGGGTGTTGGCGGAAGAATTCGTCGCGAAGATGTTCTAACTGCAGCTAGCGGTGCATCATCAGCTCCTGCAGCTCCTGCTTTCACAGCAGCACCTTCTGCTCTTCGTGGAACTGTTGAACCAATGTCAAGACTTCGTAAGGTTCTTGGTGAGCGTGCGGTTGCTTCTATGGTTTCTAGTGCTCAGCTAACAACAGTTGTTGAAGTTGATGTAACAAAGATTGCTCAACTTCGTTCAAAGGTTCAGGCAGAGTTCACAGCGAAGACTGGAGTGAAGTTGAACTTCATGCCTTTCTTCTTCCTGGCAGCAGCAGAAGCTTTGCGCACTAACCCGAAGATCAACGCTGCAATCGATGGCGAAAACATTGTTTACCACGCAACAGAAAACATCAGCTTTGCTGTTGACACCGAGCGTGGTTTGCTAACTCCAGTTATTCGTGATGCTGCATCACTGAGCCTGGGTGTTATTGCTCAGCAGATTGCTGACATGGCTGCTAGAACTCGTGAGAACAAGTTGAAGCCAGACGAGCTTTCAGGTGGAACATTCACCTTGACCAACACAGGTTCTAGAGGTGCTCTGTTTGACACTCCTGTTGTCTTCTTGCCTCAGTCAGCAATTCTTGGAACAGGTGTTGTTTCTAAGCGTCCAGTAGTTGTGACAGATGAAAATGGTCAGGACAGCATCGCAATCAGAAGCATGGTTTACCTAGCTCTTTCCTACGACCACAGAATCATCGATGGTGCAGATGCAAGCAGATTCTTGGTTGAAGTCAAGGCGAGACTAGAAGAAGCTAACTTCCAGGCTAACTTCGGTTTCTAATAAACCTTAGAAATAGTGACTTGGTTACTTTGTGACCAAGCATCTACCCTGAAGTATTTCTGATCACACTTTCGTTTAAGTTTGAGTTGAATCAATCCGCCTAGTTTTTGGGCACTCGCAATCTTGTATTGAAAGCCTCCGATTTTGACTGACTTTGACTTTGCTATTACTCCTACTAGTTGCTGATCCGTTTGGATTGGCAATCCACATTTAAGAGTGGGTTTGGGCTTCTGGGTTACCTCAATTACTGAAACGTCCGCAACAACAGATTTTGGCACAACCGAGACAAACGCCACTATCGCGGCCATTACCAGAATGGCAAGAAGTGGTTTTCTTTTGCTAATCGAAGCAGCTGATTCAAATCCTGAAAAGGCATTAAGCGTTTGAGCGTTAGTTTTCTTGGACCTAGTTATCGATTCGTGAATGGAACGTAAATCGTTACTACCCACCAACAGGGCTACTTTGCCATTTCGCAACCGCACGGGGCTCGCATCAAGCTGAGTCAGCGCACTGAGCAACAATGGCCAAGCTTTGGCCTTACTTGGCACCAGGAGATGCTGGTTCTCCCCTAAACCTCGTCTGTCTTTGACCAGCCAGATGGTTCCATATCTTCGCCTCTTCTCAAGGCTCAAAACAGCGAAATGTCTAAGTGCTGGCTGAGAGGAGAAGAGCATGCTCAATCTTCAACTAGCGGCCTGTCTGTTGAGCCTTCTGAGGTGCTAGTTGTGGGTATCTAGAGGTATTTGGGTCCTGTGGATGGGATTTAGAATTGAGACATGCCAATCTTCGAAGTCCTAGGTCTAGCACCTGATTTTGTCGATTATCAAAGAGCTTGGGACATCCAAAGAGAAGTTCATGCTCAGGTTGTTAGTGGAGAAAGACCCAACACCGTCCTGCTTCTAGAACACGATTGTGTTTACACAGCTGGCAAGAGAACTGAAGATGAAGAACGCCCTTTGGATGGCACTCCGGTTATCGATGTTGATCGTGGTGGCAAGATTACTTGGCATGGACCAGGTCAACTAGTTGGCTACCCAATCATGAGATTGCCAGAACCTATCGACGTTGTTGGCTATGTTCGTTGGCTTGAGCAGGTGCTTATCGACAGCATTTCAGAGCTTGGTCTCTACACCGAGAGAGTAGAGGGCCGTTCTGGTGTTTGGGCTCCGGTTGGCGATACCCACGTCAAGATAGCGGCTATTGGCATCAGAGTTGCAGAGAAAGTGACCATGCACGGCTTTGCCTTGAACTGTAATAACTCTCTAGATGCCTACGAAACCATCATCGCCTGCGGTATCAAGGATGCTGAAACAAGTACGATAAGCAAGTTGCTTAACCGTGATGTCACTCCAGCCATGGCAGCTGAAATCATTCAGAGACGTCTAGTTGAAATAGAGAAGGTTTCAAATTGAGTGAAGAACCAGTAGCACCTAAGAGGATGCTTAGGGTTGAAGCCCGAAACGCTGAAGTGCCCATTGAGAGAAAACCTGAATGGATCAAGACCAAAGCAAAGATGGGTCCTGAATACCAAGCTCTTCACACTCTTGTAAAAACTGAAGGTCTTCACACTGTTTGCCAAGAAGCAGGTTGTCCAAACATCTTCGAGTGCTGGGAAGACCGTGAAGCGACATTCCTGATTGGCGGAGCTCAATGCACAAGACGTTGCGACTTCTGTCAGATTGACACAGGTAAGCCTGCCAACCTAGATCCAGATGAACCAAGAAGAGTTGGTCAGTCTGTAAAGAAGATGCAGCTTAGATACGCCACTGTTACCGGTGTTGCTAGAGATGATCTTCCTGATGAAGGTTCATGGCTTTATGCAGAAACAATTCGTCAGATCCACAAGCAGTCCCCTGGTACCGGAGTTGAGATTCTGATTCCTGACTTCTCAGGTAAGCCAGAACTTCTGCAGAAAATCTTTGATGCCAAGCCAGAAGTTTTTGCCCACAACGTTGAGACTGTGCCAAGAATCTTCAAGCAGATTAGACCGGCATTTACCTACGAGAGATCACTAGATGTAATTACTCAGGGAAGAAATGCCGGAATGGTTACTAAGAGCAACTTGATTCTTGGTATGGGTGAAGAGATTTCTGAAGTTATCCAAGCGCTACAAGATCTTTATGATGCTGGAACAGATATCATCACCATTACTCAGTATCTAAGACCTACCGTTAGACACCATCCGGTCTCTAGATGGGTAAAGCCTCAAGAGTTCGTTGAACTCAAAGAGATTGCTGAAGGCATGGGCTTCCTAGGCGTTCTAAGTGGCCCTCTGGTTAGAAGCAGCTACCGAGCTGGACGACTATGGGCTCAATCCATGATGAAGCGTGGCGACATAATTCCAGAACACTTGCAACACTTAGCCGAAGCTGCTGCCAAAGATGGCTTCAGCCAAGCGGTAAAGTAAAAAAGACGAAAAGGCAGAACAATGGCTAAAAAAGAAAAAGTAAAAAGACCTAAGGGCAACGGAATGTTCTCTCAGTTCCGCCAGCAGACAAAATTCCTTAAGGAAGTTGACCCTAAGGCAATGCCTATTGGCATCCTCTTTGCGTCATTGGCATTCATAGTTATCACCGTTGTTGGAGCTTTGGTTTCAGGATTGAACTTCCTCGGAATGGTTATTTGGGTAGTTCTAGCTCTCGTGACCGCCTACCTAACTCTTCTTCTAACCATGACTACCAGAGCAAACACAGCCATCTTCAAGAAGTACGAGGATGAGCCTGGTCGAGTGTCTATTACCGTTGGAACTCTTACTCGCAGACGCTGGAAGGGTGCCAATCAACCTGTTGCCATCAACGCTCGCACCAAGGACATGGTTTTCCGTATTGTTGGCCCAGCAGGTGTTGTTCTTATGGCTGAAGGCTCTAAGACCAGTGCTAGAGCTCTACTTGAAGACGAGAGACGCAAGGTCCAGAGACTAGCTTCCGGAGTCACAGTGCACACCTTCTACACCTCCCAAGATGGCGAGGGCGTCCCGTTGGCACAGCTACACAAGAAGGTTTCTAAGCTAAAGAGAACCCTAAACCGTGCTGAAATCAATGCTGTTCAGAACCGTTTGGCTTCAATTGACAGTAGATCAGGGCTACCAATCCCTAAGGGTATTGACCCTACAAAGATGAGGGCTTCCCGCCGAATCCAGTAGGTTTTCAAGGTTTTACAATCCCGAAACATTGATTGGCGGTTTCAGCCCCGCCAGAGCTATAAAGTTATGTTGAGCGTAACGGAACGTTCGAATCCACAAACCTTTGAAGGGCTAACCCTATGTTTAAATCAGCATCCGAGGTCATCAAGTACATCAAAGATGAAGACGTCAAGTTCCTAGACGTACGCTTCACTGATCTACCTGGTGTCCAGCAACACTTCAACCTTCCAGTGAGCCAGATTGACGAAGACTTCTTCGTTAACGGACAGCTTTTCGATGGATCTTCAATTAGAGGATTTGCATCAATTCACGAATCAGACATGCAGCTAATCCCAGATGTCTCAACTGCATACCTTGACACTTTCCGTGTTGAGAAGACCCTGATCATCAACTTCGATATCTACAACCCACGTAACGGTGAGATCTACCACCGTGACCCACGTCAGGTTGCTAAGAAGGCTGAGGCATACCTTGCTTCAACTGGAATTGCTGACACAGCGTACTTCGCTCCTGAAGCTGAATTCTTCATCTTCGATGAGGTTCGCTACGAGACCAAGTCAAACACTGCTTACCACTTCGTAGATTCAATCGAAGGTGCTTGGAACTCAGCTCGTGAAGTTGAGTCAGATGGCGGTCGTAACCTAGGAAACAAGACACCTTACAAGGGTGGCTACTTTCCTGTTTCACCAGTTGATCACCTAGCTGACATCCGCGATGAGATCGTTCTAAACCTTGAAAAGGCTGGACTAGTTGTTGAGCGCAGCCACCACGAAGTTGGTACTGCTGGTCAGTGTGAGATTAACTACCGATTCAGCACTCTAGTTCAGTCAGCTGATGACGTTCTGAAATTCAAGTACATCGTTAAGAACACTTCATACAACTACAACAAGACAGCTACCTTCATGCCGAAGCCACTATTTGGTGACAACGGTTCAGGTATGCACGTTCACCAGTCACTATGGAAGGATGGCAAGCCATTGTTCTACGACGAGAACGGCTACGGCGGTCTTTCAGACATGGCTCGCTGGTACATCGGTGGTCTACTAAAGCACGCTCCAAGCTTGCTTGCATTCACCAACCCGACTGTAAACAGCTACCGTCGTCTAGTTCCTGGTTTCGAAGCTCCAGTAAACCTTGTTTACTCAGCAGGAAACAGATCAGCTGCTATTCGTATTCCAATGACTGGAACAAACCCGAAGGCAAAGCGTATTGAGTTCCGTGCACCAGATGCATCAGGTAACGCCTACCTTGCTTTCGCTGCGATGTTGATGGCTGGTCTTGATGGAATCAAGAACCGCATTGAGCCACACGCTCCAGTTGACAAAGACCTTTATGAGTTGCCACCAGAGGAAGCAAAGAACATTCCTCAGGTTCCAGGCTCTCTAGAAGAAGTTCTAAAGGCTCTTGAAGCTGACCACGAATACCTGCTAGCAGGAGATGTATTCACCAAGGATCTAATCGAAACTTGGATTGACTACAAGCGTGAGAAGGAAATCAAGCAGTTTGCTCAGAGACCACACCCGTTCGAGTTCGAGCTTTACTACGGCGTTTAGTTTCTAAAGAAGAAGCGGGTCATCTTTCTAGATGGCCCGCTTTTTTCTTTGTCTAGTTGTAGAAGAGTCTTTCAAATACTTGTCTGGATCTTCTGGTGTGAGCGAGGTAATCCTCTTCCAGAGCACTAGCCGAGCCTCTCGGGTATTCAAGAATCCTCGCCATGCCTTCAAGCTGTCTTCTATCTAGTGAGAGCACATCAGAAACTTTGTTTGACCAAAGGACACCGGAGGATCGAACTCTGCTGGTCAACGTCCATGCTTCAGCTAACACTCTGGCATCGTGTTCTTCCATCAAACCTGACTCAACTAAAGCCTTTAGAGCATCCAAGGTTTTTGGTGTTCTAATACCTGGGAACTCGTTGCCATGTTTGAGTTGAAGAAGTTGCACAAGCCATTCAATGTCGCTTAGAGAGCCTCTACCGAGCTTCAGATGGCGTTTAGGGTCTGCTCCTTGCGGCAGACGCTCAGTCTCTATGCGAGCCTTGATGCGTCTAATCTCGATGATTGATTTACTGCTTAGTTCACTCGGGTAACGGTATTGATCAATAACCTCATTGAACTCAGCCACTAGCTCTTGACTGCCATAAATCATTCGAGCTCTAAGAAGGGCTTGGTTCTCCCAGATATCGCCCCAACGACTGTAATAGGCGCGATAGGAATCAACTGATCTAGCAACTGTCCCGTTCTTACCTTCGGGTCTTAGGTTCATGTCTATTTCAAACTCAAGCTGCGGGTCTTTGCCTAACCTGTGAAGTTCAGAAATTACCTTCTCCGCTAGCTTTTGAGATTGCTCCGACTGACTTGATTCATCGTTTCGATAGACGAACATGACATCCGCATCGCTACCGAAACCTAATTCCTGTCCACCGAATCTACCCATGGCGACAATTCCAAAATCAACATCTTGACCTAGCTCCTTGGACAATGAAACTTGAATAGCTTTAGCCAAAGTAGTTAAGTACCACTCGGTTAGATCTGATAGACCTTGAGACACTCCACTGATATTCAGCTCTCCAACAACGGAACCAAGGGCGAGACGAAGTGTTTCTCTGCGTCTAATGTGTCTTACCGCCTTAGCAAAATCATCTAGATCCTCGTGCCTTGAAGCAAGCGATAGCGACTGTTCTGTTAGCTCATCTAGAGTTGCTGGAATTAGTTGATCTGGGTCTTCAAACCAGGCAGCACCTTCAGGGATTAGTTCTAACAGAGCTGTAGCTAATCGACTATTGGAGAGAGCAATGCTTAGTCTCTCAGCCGCACCAGAGCTATCTCTTAGCATTCTCAAATACCAGTGTGATTCGCCTAGATTCTCGCTCAGTCTTCTAAACGCAAGCAGAGCAGAGTCTGGGTCAGTTCCTTCAGAGAACCACTGCAATAGAACAGGTAGCAGTTGTTTTTGAATCTGTGCACGTCTAGATAGACCTGAGGTCAACGCGGATATGTGTTGCAACGCTCCAGCTGGGTTTAGATAACCAATCGCCAGCAATCTGTCAGATGCTTGCTCATTTGAAAGCTCAAGTCCGCCTCCTGCTTTTGAAACTGCAGCAAGGAGTGGACGGTAGAAAATCTTTTGGTGCAGGGCTCTAACCTGAAGTTTTACTTCAGACCAGTTTTCTAGAAGTTCCCCAGCTGTCCAATCTAAATTGATTGATCTAGCAATAACTCTTTGAGCGTCTTCTTCTACTGGCATGAGATGAGTTCTTCTCATCTTCGACATTTGAATTCTGTGCTCGAGAACTCTTAGGAACTTATAGTGTGCGGAGAACTCGGCAGCTTCAGATCTACCAATGTAGCCACCGGTAGATAGTTCATCAATCGCAGTCAGAGTATCTGCTGCTCTAACAGTGTTATCAGTACGACCATGAACGAGCTGCAATAGTTGAACAGTAAACTCAATGTCTCTAAGCCCGCCAGGACCGAGTTTGATTTGGCGATCAATTTCATCAGCAGGAATGTTTCCGCTGACTCGCTCACGCATTTTCTGAACTGATTCAACAAAGTTTTCACGCTGCGTTGATTCCCAAACTAGAGGGTTCATTGCTTCAAAGTAAGCAGCTCCAAGTTCGTTATCTCCAGCCATTGGTCTTGCTTTTAGTAAGGCTTGGAACTCCCAGTTCTCAGCCCAACGTGAGAAGTAGGAAGCATGAGAATCAAGAGTTCTAACAAGTGCTCCAGCTTTGCCTTCAGGTCTTAGGTTGGCATCGACTTGCCATAGTGCCGGCTCTTGGTTAGTTGAATCCATAGCCCTCATCATGCGGGTAGCTAACTTGGTCGCAATCTCCAGCATTCTTGTGTTCTCTAGCTCTGGATCTGCTGATTCAGCTACGAAGATGACATCAACATCGCTGATGTAGTTCAGTTCCCCTGCCCCGCCTTTACCCATTCCTATGACTGCCAAACGAGTAGCCATCACTTCTTCCTGGGTAAACAACCCAAACTCAGATGTGAAGAATAGTTCTCTTCTAGCAATGACTAGACCTGCTTCTAAGGCAGCAGTAGCGATGTCAGCTAAAGCTAAAGAGACTCTCGGCTGAACAGTCATAGGACTAACCGCAGATAAATCAAAGATGGCTATCTTTGCTAGCTCTGTGCGATACACCTTGCGAAGAATGGTCACTTGCACATTTCCAGGCGTTGAGCCATCAGATAGTGCCTTGGTGAAGAGTTGAACATACCCATCGCGGTCTAAGAGTTTTTGCTCTTTCTCGAATTCTTTTAGAACTTCTGGATTCAGGGCAACAAACTCAGCTAGGGCGGATGAAGCACCAAGTAATCTGCAAAGCCTAAGAGCAGATTCTTCTTTTGAAAGCAGTTTCTTCACTGCTGATTTACTATCGCGTGAAATCCTGATTAGAAAATCTAAAGCTTGGTCAGGGTTGGCAGACTTACTTAGAGAAGCAAGAGCAGATCTTCCACTATCTCCAACTAGAGAAACAAGTTCATCTAGTTTTGCTATGGTTCCATCAAGATCGGTAAAACCATACCTGGCAAGTGAAGCTAGAGATCCACTAGATCTTGCTGTGGACATTAGAGAACTTCGAGGTTGGTCTTCAATTCAAAAGGAGTTACCTGTGAACGGTAGTCGCTCCACTCCTTGCGCTTGTTTGCAAGAACGTAACTGAACACCTGCTCACCTAGAACTTCAGCAGCGAGTTCAGATTCTTCAAGAAGACGAATCGCGTGATCAAGAGACTGAGGAAGAGACTGGATTCCCATTGCACGACGTTCAGAATCAGATAGATCCCAAACGTTGTCTTCGGTTTCAGCAGGTAGCTCGTAGTTGTTTTCAATACCCTTTAGGCCTGCTGACAGAAGCAGAGCATATGAAAGATAAGGGTTAGCAGCTGAATCAATTGCACGGTATTCAATACGTGCAGAGTTTCCCTTGTTTGGCTTGTATAGCGGAACTCTGATTAGAGCGGAACGGTTGTTGTGTCCCCAGCAAACAAATGAAGGAGCTTCTCCTCCACCCCAGAGCCTCTTGTATGAGTTCACAAACTGGTTGGTAACAGCAGTGATCTCTGGAGCGTGACGCAAGATACCGGCCATGAAGCTCTTGGCAGTCTTTGACATGTGATATTCACCAGATGGGTCATAGAACGCATTTGTGTCACCTTCGAAGAGAGACATGTGGGTGTGCATTCCAGAACCTGGATGCTCAGTGAAAGGCTTTGGCATGAATGTTGCATAAACACCCTGCTCAATAGCTACTTCCTTGATAACTGTTCTGAAAGTCATGATGTTATCTGCCATGGTCAGAGCATCTGCATAACGAAGATCAATCTCGTTCTGACCTGGTCCACCTTCGTGGTGGCTGAACTCAACTGAGATACCCAGTTGTTCAAGCATGTTTACTGCTCGTCTTCTGAAGTCGTTAGCTGTTCCGCCAGGCACGTTGTCGAAATAACCAGCCTTATCAACCGGAACAGGGCCCTCAGGACCTATCTGGGAAGACTTTAGGAGGTAGAACTCAATCTCTGGGTGGATGTAGAAAGAGAAGCCCATGCTGGCTGCCTTGTCCAATGCTCTGCGTAATACATTGCGAGGATCAGCAGCCGCTGGAATACCGTCAGGAGTAGTGATATCGCAGAACATACGAGCTGTTGGCTCAATTTCGCCACGCCAAGGCAGGATCTGGAAGGTAGAAGGGTCTGGCTGGGCCAACATATCCGCCTCATATGAGCGTGAAAGACCTTCAATAGCAGAGCCGTCGAAGCCGATTCCCTCGGCAAAAGCACCCTCAATCTCAGCTGGGGCGATAGCCACAGACTTCAAGGTTCCAGCCACGTCAGTGAACCAAAGCCTTACGAACTTGACGTTTCTTTCCTCGATCGTACGAAGTACGAAATCGCGCTGCTTGTCCATGAAAAAACCTTTCAATTACCTCCTACTAGGCTAGTGGTTATGCCCAATGTTCGCCTAGCCCTAGCTCAAACCAACCCAACGGTCGGAGCCATAGCCAGCAACATCGCCAATATCTTGGCTGTTGTTGAGGAAGCCTATAAAAGACAGGCAGATTTAGTGGTTTTTGGGGAAATGACAGTAACTGGCTACCCAATCGAAGATCTAGCCACCAGAGAGTCATTCATCCTAGATGCCGAACTAGCGGTTAGAGAACTAGCAATTGAACTAAAGAGCAGAAAGCTCGGAGATATTGCTGTTGTTATTGGTCACCCTTCAATGGCCTCTGCTCAAGACCAGACTGGTTGGGCAATTGCCCACAACACAGCGTCAGTAATTCTTGAAGGCAAAGTCATCGGTTCCTATAACAAACACCACCTACCTAACTATTCAGTCTTTGATGAATATCGAACTTTTGTCTCTGGCGACAAACTTCTCACTTTTGAACACAAGGGTTTGAAGTTTTCAACAGTTATTTGTGAAGACATCTGGCAAACCGGTGGCCCTGTTTCACATCTCGGCAAAGCAGACACAGATGTTGCACTAATTCTTAACGGTTCACCATTTGAAATTGACAAGGATGACACTCGACTAAAGCTTGTTTCAGAATTAGCCAAGAAACATAACTGTGCTGCTGCCTATGTGAACCTAGTTGGTGGTCAAGACGATCTTGTCTTCGATGGCGACAGCATCGTGGTTGATAGCAAAGCACGAATGGTTGCAAGACTAAAACAGTTCAAGACAGATCTAGTTTGCATTGACATTGAAGCTAAAGATGATCTAAAGGTTTCTGATGAGCATCACATGACTAAGCCGAATGACAACTGGCAAACCTGGAACGCTCTAGTTCTTGGTCTAAGAGACTATGTAGCTAAGAATGGATTCAAGTCCGTTGTGTTAGGTCTAAGCGGTGGAATCGATTCAGCTATCTGTGCCACTATCGCAGCTGATGCCATCGGTGCAGAAAATGTGTTTGGTGTTTCAATGCCAAGCAACTTCTCTTCAGATCATTCAAAAGATGATGCTAAAGATTTAGCCGAAAGAAGAAATATCAACTATCAAGTTCAACCAATAGCAGATCTTGTTGCTGGTTTTGAAAATCAACTTCAGCTCGAAGGCTTATCAGTTGAGAACCTGCAAGCTCGAGTTCGAGGAGTAATCCTCATGGCCTTGAGTAACAAGGAAGGTCACCTGACCCTAACCACAGGAAACAAGACAGAACTTGCTGTTGGCTATTCGACTATCTACGGTGACACAGTCGGTGGCTATAACCCTTTGAAGGATGTGGAGAAAACTCTTGTCTGGGAACTAGCCAGATGGCGTAACGCTTATGCAGTTTCTAAAGGTGAAGTAGAACCAATTCCGCAGAACTCAATTGACAAAGCTCCTTCAGCTGAGTTGAGACCAAACCAGGTGGATCAAGATTCACTCCCCCCATACGATGTGCTGGATGCAATTCTTGATGCCTATGTGAACCGCAGAAAGTCTTCAGACGACATCGTCGGCTATGGTTTCGCGCCTGAACTAGTAAACGAAGTTCTCACCCTTGTTGATAGATCAGAGTGGAAGAGAAGACAGTCAGCTATTGGACCAAAGATTACTGGCATGGCATTCGGTCGAGACAGACGTTTACCAATCACAAACAAGTACAAGGGATAACTCATGCACGATATTTCTCCTAAGGTAGTCAGAAGTGGAACCCTGCTTGATTTCAAGAAGGCAGGAAGAAAGTTCTCTGCGCTAACTTCTTACGACTCACTAACAAGTGGGATCTTTGACGAGGCTGGCATCGATGTTCTTTTAGTTGGAGATTCAGCTGCTGACAACGCACTGGGTTATGAAACCACTTTGCCAATCACTGTTGAAGAGATGATTCCTTTTGGTAGAGCTGTTAGCAGAGCGGCTAAGCGAGCACTAGTGGTAGTAGACATGCCTTTCGGTAGTTATGAAACAGGACCGGAACAGGCCCTAGAGAACGCAATTAAGATTATGAAGCTAACTGGTGCCAGTGCTGTGAAGCTTGAAGGTGGAACACGCAGTGTGAAGCAGATCGAAGCTTTGGTTACTGCAGGTATTCCAGTAATGGCACACATTGGCTTCACTCCGCAATCAGTACATTCGCTAGGTGGAGCAAAGGTTCAAGGGCGTGGTGAATCGGCTCAAGTTCTAATCGAAGATGCACTAGCCGTTCAGGCAGCAGGAGCATTCAGCGTTGTGCTTGAGTTAGTGCCAGCTGCTTTGGCAAGTGAAGTGACCAAGCTGCTCGAGATTCCAACTATCGGTATCGGTGCTGGAAATGGTACTGATGGTCAGATTCTCGTCTGGACTGACTTTGCTGGTCTTTACCCAGGCAAAGCTAGAAAGTTTGTTAAGCAGTATGCCAACCTGAGATCTACTTTGCTAGAAGCTGCTAGCTCCTATCGACAAGAAGTAGCAGACTCAGTTTTCCCAGCAGAAGAGCATTCACACGACTAAATAGTTAGTCGTTATCTAGGATTTATCCTGCTCGTCTTCCTCAGACCATGTCTTTGATCTTGACTTTAGAATTTCAAACGCATTCTCGGCTTCTTCCCTAGTTTCAAAGGGTCCTATGCGATAAAGGGCAAGGGCTTGCTTACCTACCTCAACACTCATTGTTTTGGTGTTGAACCAGTATTCGGTCTTGTGATCTTCGCTAATTTGTTGACTCCTCTTGCGTTTCACTTCTGAGCATACAGAGCCTTGGTATCTAGTATGGAGTTATGCCTAGAGATGCGAAAACTGGAAACCTAATTCCTGGTCGCATTAGCCCAAAACTAGATGTTCCAACTTCCATTCCAAGACCTGAATACGTCGGAAAAGCAGTCCCCTCAAAATTCACTGGGTCGAACATCAAGACCCCAGAACAAATTGAGAAGATCAGGCACTCAGGCAAAATAGCGGCACAGGCAATCGAGCTAGTCGGTCAGAATGCTAAACCTGGCATCACAACTGACGAATTAGACAAGTTAGCTCACAAGTTTCTCATTGATAATGGTGCCTACCCTTCCACTCTGGGCTACAGGGGTTATCCAAAATCAATTTGCTCTTCCCTAAACGAAGTGATCTGCCACGGCATCCCTGATGACACCGTTCTTGAGGACGGGGACATCCTCAACATAGACATCACTGCCTACATTGATGGCTTCCACGGCGATAGCAATCAGACATTCCTGGTTGGTGAAGTAAAGCCTGAGGTCGCTGACCTAGTTGAAAGAACTCGTGAAGCCCTGGCTAGAGGTATAGCCGTTGTTGCTCCAGGGCGATCAGTAAATCTAATTGGTAGAGCAATTGAGTCCTATGCCAAGAGATTCAACTACGGAGTGGTGAGGGACTTTACCGGTCACGGTATTGGCGAAGCATTTCATAGCGGACTAATCATTCCGCACTACGATTCAGCCCCAAAGTATTCAGATGAAATGCAAGTTGGAATGGTTTTCACTATTGAACCAATGCTTACTCTTGGCACATACCAGTGGGACATGTGGGCTGACGGTTGGACAGTTGTTACTAAAGATAAAAGTATTACCGCTCAGTTTGAGCACACACTAGTTGTCACTGAAACAGGTGCCGACATTTTGACATTGGCATAAGGAGAAATCATGGCAAGAAGAGCTATCGGCATAGACATCGGCGGAACCGGCATCAAAGGTGCTTTAGTTGATGTGAAGTCAGGAACGCTACTTAGCGAGCGACTGAGATATGAAACTCCAGAAGGAGGCACTCCTAAGGCCATTGCAAACACTTTGAAAGACCTAATCTCTAATCTCCCTAAGGCAGATGGATTACCAGTTGGTATTTGCTTCCCAGCGGTAGTAAAAGCCGGTGTCACTAAGTCAGCTGCCAACGTCTCAAAGGATTGGATTGACTTAGATGCAGATCGACTTTTTGAAAAAGAACTAAAGAGAACAGTTCACGTTCTAAATGATGCAGACGCCGCAGGTTTGGCAGAAGCAAAGTTTGGTGCAGCCAAGAATGTAAAAGGTTTGGTTGTAGTAACTACACTTGGCACAGGTATCGGAACAGCTCTTATCTATAACGGCAAACTAATTCCAAATGCTGAACTAGGTCATCTAGAAATTGACGGAGTTGATTACGAGTCAAAGGCTGCCTATTCAGCCAAGGAAAGAGAAGAACTTACTTGGGAGCAGTGGGCTAAGCGTTTGCAAAAGTACTTCTCAAAGCTTGAGGCTTACCTAACCCCAGATCTGTTTATCGTTGGTGGTGGAGTTTCAAAGGAACATGAAATGTTCCTGCCGCTTCTAAAGCTCAAGACCAAGATTGTTCCTGCAACAAATAGAAATAGTGCTGGAATCTTAGGAGCAGCCCACTGGGCTAAAAAGAACTCTATTGATTAGTGGAGGGGTCGGCCGATACGCCGGGTTCTGTACCTTACGGTGACGGCCATCTATCTAGCGACATTGTTACCAATGCCATCAAGCGGTCTACCCGAAGACTTGAACTAGCTGCTCTCAAACGCCTTCTGTATGACCTTGCTCCGAGCGAGGTTTACATAGCCGACTTAGTTACCTAAATCGCTGGTGGTCTCTTACACCACCGTTTCACCCTTACCACTTGCGTGGCGGTCTACTCTCTGTTGCACTTTCTTGCGGTTTACACCGAGTGGGTGTTACCCACCACTCTGCTATTTGGAGCC
>Ga0209769_1000500_pt1 | contig 15390 bp, 23 predicted proteins | sample LauGreSuBDMM15DN_2_FD_187569 | JGI IMG/M metagenome (GOLD analysis project Ga0209769, IMG submission 187569) | Freshwater lake microbial communities from Lake Michigan, USA - Su13.BD.MM15.DN (SPAdes) (version 3) | ecosystem: Environmental > Aquatic > Freshwater > Lake | place: Lake Michigan, USA...
GACATATGGTCAAATGCAGAAGCACATGATGCTGCTGCCCAGGTCTTGATGAAAGAACACCCTAGCTCAGAAGAGCTGGAGTTTATCATAGACACACAGGAACTACCAGAACGTTTCCAAGAACTGAACTTTCCTTTGAACGATGACATCTTAGGCATCAGCACTGGTGATTCGGACGTCACTGAAGAACCTGCTAGTCGAAGTCTTTGCACCAGCGGCAAGCCTGATTCAGCTTTGGGTGCATCGCAACTCAGCTCATGCAAGAGCCAGGGCTATCGCAGCCGTGATGGCGGCAAGACACACAAGGTGGGTGCAGATAGAATTGGTGTTCGCGGCAAGAAGATCAAGGGCAAGAAATACGGTGGACCTTTACCTGACTGGAGTTGAGGTTGGCCGTGAACCCCACTGATCTACTCATAGCACCCCCAAATATTCCCGACCCTCGTTTCCGAGATTCAGTGCTCATGCTGACTCATCATGATCAACGAGGAGCTCATGGCCTGTGTGTGAATAGACCCTTGGGCCATACCCTAGAAGAAATACTCCAGCACACCAACGTGGAAGCCTCAGGGCTGCCCCCTGTGCCTGTGTACTGGGGTGGGCCCATGGGCCATCACAGCATATGGATGCTGCACAGCTCAGACTGGGTGTGTAGTCAAACCGTGATGATCACATCTGCATGGGCCATGACCAGCTCACTGGAAATGTTTAATTGCATGATGGATCAAGACATGCCTCGATATTTCAGACTGCTCATGGGGTATGCAGCTTGGGCACCGGGTCAGTTGGATCAGGAGATTGAGGGTCAGGGTCCTTGGCGCCAGGAGCAATCATGGTTGACTGCACAGAACCTAGGCCCTGAATGGCTGTTTGAACAGCCCGTGGACGAACTATGGTCCAACGTGATTACTCTGAGCTCGCACCAGGCTGTCGATAGCTGGCTGTAAAGCGTTCTGATTTGCTTTGGCAATAGATACACATTGTGACCCCAGGCACAGCCAGTCTGCGAGCCTCGGGTATATCTTCCCCACATGCATCACAATGGCTGAAACTGGGTTGGCTGCGTTGCTTGGCCAGTTTCTGACGTACTGAGTCTAGGGCCTGTGCTTCACGGATCAACGCATTAGCCTGGGCCTGTTCCCCTTCTTCGCTGCTGCTGACGTCTAGTTGTTCTAGTTCTTTATTCATTGCTTTCCCTTGATGGTTGTTAATAGTTCGTTGCGATGATTCTTGTACTTAGTCCATTTTTCTCTAACCATAGGAAACCATAGGTCCTTGATCAATACCACTAGTATGATGCTCCAGCCCACATAGGTCATGTACAGACCCCAGGGCGAGGGCACAAATATACTAGACACATTTAGAATCAAACTGAGGATAATGGCCTTTTGCCAGAGTTCCCAGCTGGTCCAACAGTAGTTGAGAAAACGTGCGATTTCTTTCACGATTCGATTCCTTTTCGTATCCATTGTTGTAAAGGGTCATAGTCCAACGTGGCCCAGTTGGTGTGTTCATCTAGGATGTCTATGTCAATGCCCGTGCCTTCTTGGGTTCTAGTGATCATGTCATCCAGCACAGCACGGCCATAGGCATTGGCACCATAGCTGCCGACCCTGCATCGATACACACTGCCTGACGTGCCTTCAAACTCCCATGCACCGTCAACTAATGTAGCCTGGGTGATGCCTGAATTCAGCTTCCAAGAGTCGCCGCCGGTGTAACTGCCTGACCACGATGCAAACACCTTGTAAAGGGTTTCTTTAGCGTCGGGGATGCGTATTACGCACCAACGATCTGGGGTATATTCACTCACGATACTCGTCCTGGAGTTGTTTTGATATTGGCATCAATGCAGGTGCCTTCCAGCACTGTGGCTTCACCCTTGTCTGCTTTTTTGATCAAGTTTCGCATGTGCTGTTTCTGCATGTCCATGCTGGCCTTGCATTGGGCTTCATCTTTGTAGTAGATCTGTGCCTGCATGAACTCACAGTTGCCGTTCAAACAGATAATCAATACAGGGATAAAGATATTCATTGTTACACCATTTCATCTATGTTGGCACCCTTGTTGGGATCTTTGGGGCGCATCTGTTTTATCGCTTCCTGCCTATCCTCAATCACTTTGAGCTGTTGCTGTTTGATTGTTTGTTGTTGTGTCAGCTTGGCCAGCTCAATGTTGTGAGCTATGGCTGGATCAATTCCGCCTACTTTCATTTTCGTAATCCTTTGATGTCTTTGTATGCAACAAGTATGTAATGATGCCACACAAATCCAATCATCATGGGCAAGTCCAGATGTACACTGACCATAGAGCCTTCTAGTTCACTGCGCATGTTGTCACCATATGCTGTGCCTACAAAAGGTATGCCCTTGTAGGTGCCTTCAACCCTATCCCCAAAATTGTATTTAGGCTCAGGGCGATTCTGTTTAAAGTATTCAGCTAGGTTCATACAATCTTAATCTTATCTGCATTGGCACGATCGCTGTGAATCATGTGGCCTTTCTTGCGTATAAGGTCAGCACACCATTGTGGGTCAGCTTCCCAACGTTCTTGCCAAAATGTTTGATCCAGTTCAAGATCACAGTCAATGGCATAGATCTCGTAGTGACGCTGACTGTTGAAGCGAGCCCGCAAGGTCAAGGCATGAACAAGTTGATTGAGTGGATTCTTCTTTTGGCCGTTGCCCTTGAGCACTTCCATTAGTTGTACTTTGTCCCAGTCTTCATACTGAGTGATAGGCACAATGCTTTCGATACCTAACTGATCCCAACTGAAGATAAATGCGTTTGTTGTCAAATCTTTTCTCCTGCTTTGAAGCCACGGAAGCGCATGAACCTAGGAAACCGTAGACTATAGGTACCGTCTTGGTTCTGTGTGACTGCATCTGCTCTGACTTCGATGACCTGTCCGTCTACCTTGCACTGCCAAAACTCGTCACGATCCTTGTCTGAGAAGCCTGAACCCACGTTTACCTTGATCAGCTTGCCATCTTCTGTGCCTTCACATACCAAGGCACCCATCTTGCCCACGTTGCGGCCTGTGCCTTCTTCTGTTTCGATCACAGCAAGGCTGACTTCGATGAAAGGCTTTTGTTTGAGCCAAGCCACACTTCGCTTGCCTTCCCACTTGCCATTGGGATCTTTGATCATGATGCCTTCATAGCCTGCGGCTACGGCAGCTTTATTGTAGTCTTTGAACTCAATTTCATCTGTGAATACATCAAGATCAAACTCTCGCTGTGTGATGATTTCAATGCAGCCTGAGTCTGCAAACAGTTTGGAAAAGTTCTCACGCAGGAAAGCACTACGGCGCTTTTGCCCCATCGCACTGGCTCCTGCTTTGAACTCAGTCAAAGGCACGATGTCAAACAGCATGAGTCGAGCATCCTGTGCCTGTACGTTTTCTTTGCGATGCACTTCCTTCATCAGGGCCTGGAAGCTAGAGCTAACCACTTCACCATCGAACACATAACTGCGACCCCAATTGTCCATGTTGTCTTCAAAGGCCTTGACGATATGCGGAAAGTTAACTAATTCCTTGCCATTGCGAGTGTACATGGTAACCATACGGCTTTCGTAGTCTACCACAGTCAACACACGCACACCATCCAGCTTGGGCTCAACTAATTTCTTGCCTGTGATCTTGCCTTCGTGATTAGCACCATCATGCGCCAGCATGCATTCAAACACAGGCACAGCATATTCAGGCTTCTTAGACTTCTTGGCCACGGTGTTCACAGTCTTTTCTGAAACACCACAACGTAAGTCTTTGATAAGGATCCTACGATAGAAGCCGTTCCATTGTGCTCGGGTAGCCACATCCATGGCCAATTTGATAGCATCACGTGCGGCATGCCCTGTGAGTGTTCTGCGGTACAGAGCATCTGCTAGTTCTGAGAAGTTCACCCAGCTCAAGCCCTGCCCATCTACATCACTCTCTGGAACCTGTTTGACTCCAAAGGTATGCAGTTTGTCCAAGCACCAGCGAACTCCTTCAAAGAATTCATCAAGTCCTTCGGTCATTGCTTCTGCAAGAACAGCTTCTTTGGCCAAACGGCTGTTGTCTGCTTCAAGTTTGGCAATGATTGTTTCGGGCTGTGTTCTCAATTTCTGCTCCAGTTTGTGTTAGTGTGTATATTATACGGCCTTTTGCTGTATTTGTCAAGTCTTTTTGGTGGTTGACAACACCGATAATAAATAGTATTATAAAGATTGTTCATTTTTCAAGGAGAACATTATGGCCCGTAGATCCGATAGAGCAAAAACACCAATGCAAGCCGCAGTTCGTAGACAACTACGTAAGCGCAAGTAATCATGGCAAGAAAGAAAGGTTGGCGAGCAACCAAAAGTGTTGTAGCCCGAGCAGCAAGAAGAGCAGTAAAACGTAGATAAAAAAAGCACCTTAGGGTGCTTTTTTTTGACTGATACTAATCGGCTTTTCTAAAGTCTTCGTTCAATATAGTCTTATCTGAGTTGCAGTCCAAACAAAGACTTTGCAAATTTTCTTCAGAATCATCGCCCCCGTCTGCTTGACGAACAATATGGTCACCTATAACACGATTACGACACAACCGATTGAATTTAATTGGATCGCACTCTTCCATGTTAGGATACTTTTTGCGAACCTCTTCGGCAACATCCTTGTTACAGTGATCACACACCCATTTACGATGAAATGTATGTGGTCGATCCAATCTGCCCACTCCACCGTACTCACGTTGTTTAAGTTGATGCGGCCGACACAGTGAGTCGGAGCCTGGACCCTCATATTGAGTCAACGGTCGATCGCATTTATCAATACAACAGATAAGTCCGTGATTAAGCTGATGTCTGACACTGGCCTGTGACTTGCGCTTATCTTCTCGAGCAAGTCGAAACATTAGAGCAAGTCCTCTGCAGGAACGTCCCAGAGCGGATTGCCAACTGGGACTCGCCCTTTAAATCCTTTGGCAACTTGTTTGACAAAGAATGTTGTGGCCATACGATACTCTGGATAAGAAATACCACGTAAACTTCCGTCAATGCTGACGTTGTTATCAATCCACCATTGCTGATAACTAGTCTTGGCTTTATTGGCCAATGCGATGGCGTTAAAGTCTCCGTGGTCTAGTTGTAGACTTGTTGCAACACCTGCAATGTATGCATCATTGACAGTGATACCTTCATGTTGGCACAGGCGGAAGTATTCGTACAACATCCAAACTTCTTTAGGTTGTACTGGACGATTCGCACCACAAATGTTTGAAAAGTACTTACAGAAATGCTGTGTAATAGATACATCGTAGTTCTTGGTGTCCATGAGTTCATCTAAACGACTTAATGCACCCGGCATGTCAGTGTCACCGAACTTAGAGTGTGTTGCAAAGATACCTGCTTGTTCAAGAGCCTGTTGTTTTTCTTCAACCAATTTCCACAGCGAATTATTGCTACCATCAGTGCGTACACCAAACACCATTTGATGAAAATAATCAATAAGATCCAGCGGCAATTTTGCATCACCGTTTAGTTCCATAAAGTTTTCACGCATCTCTGATTTTTGGCTGCTGGCATACACTACTATAGGTACTTCGCATTTTGACACATCTAACTTCAATGAATGTGCCGCAATCAAAAGTAATACGATAGCAGTATGTTGGCCATCCCAGCAGACAAACTTACCAGGCGCAAGCGGGTCTTCATAGACCGAAATAGGCATAACACGAATTTGTTGGAACTTATCTAAGATACCACAACCATGCATGATATTCAACATGCGCTGAAGTGTGATATCGATTACGATTTTATCAAGTGTTGTCTTTTCACAACGACAGAACGTAAAGTCTTCCCATTTAGAAAATTGAGGATTGCGTACTAAAAACTCTTCTACCGCTGCCTCGATCACTGACTTTCGTAACTTGCTAGTGCCAATGGTGTCGCTCAGTCTCTTTTCCAAACTGACATATTGACTCTTGCTTTTATAAAACTGATTGTTGATTGTTTCAGCGTATGAAGTTTGAGCCACGGTTTCTTCGATTAGTTCCATCATTTACCTTTCGGTGTTGTTTAATAATAGAATTATTTTAACACCGAAAGGCAACAATGTCAACCAATCAAACGCCCAAGTAATCAGCCCAGCTAGGATGCCCCATGTGATACCCTCTGACCCTGCGTTTGGCAACCAAGTCCCAAAATGTAGGCTTGTAGGGAGCAATCTTTGGCTTCATCTTGCCCACATGAGCTGCCTTGCGATAGTTACAATGCTTGCAGGCCGTGGTAGAGTTTTCCCAAGTGGTCTTGCCGCCCAGGCTCACAGGATGCACATGATCCAAAGTGGCATTGGTTTCTGTGACTGATGTGCCACAGTATTGGCAGGTGTAGGCATCACGCAGAAATATGTTGCGTTTGCTTAACCTCATTGTATGCTTGGGTTTTTGATATGTGTTCAACATGATCACAGCAGGCACACGAGTCTGCCATCTGGCACTGTGGACAATCCAATCGTCGTGCCATTCCAAGACCTTGACCTTGTCCAGAACCATGTATCGTATGGATTCCTGCCAATCTACAATAGATAAAGGCAATAGGCTTACAGGTTGCATGTCTGCGTTTAATAAAAGGGTGCTCATGATATATTTAACTGCGGATTGATTACATGACTATTATATGCTCAGATCACAAAGAAAACAAGAGCCTTGACAATAATTACTAGACACGTTATACTTTAATTTTGCACAAAAGGAAATCTATGTTAGTACCAATGGTAGTTGAATCCACAAGCAAAGGCGAACGGGCCTATGATATTTTCAGCCGTTTACTCAAAGAACGCATTATCATGCTGAATGGTCCTGTGGAAGATGGAATGGCCAATCTAGTTGTGGCTCAGTTGTTGTTCTTGGAAAGCGAAAACCCAGACAAGGATATCAACTTGTTCATCAACAGCCCAGGCGGTGTTATCACAGCTGGTATGGCCATTTATGATACCATGCAGTTTATCAAACCAGATGTACAGACCTATGTTATGGGACAGGCCTGCTCAATGGGAAGCTTTCTAGCACAGGCAGGAGCCAAGGGCAAACGACATATATTGCCCTATGCCCGTCACATGATCCATCAGCCCTCAGGCGGTGCTCGTGGCATGCAAAGTGATATTGAGATACAATACAAAGAGATCACCAAGATGAAAGACATATTGACCAAACTCTATGTCAAACACAACACAGCAGGCAAGACTTATGCACAGCTTGAACATGACATGGATCGTGACACATTCATGTCAGCAGATGAAGCATTGGCCTACGGCCTGGTAGATAAAATAATTGAGAGACGACCATGAACTTACAGACATTAGGCAAGGTAGACAAAGGTTGGGGATTCGAATTGGTATTTGCCAACAACGACAAATACTGTGGAAAACTGTTGATATTTGATCGTGTGGGTGCCAAGACCAGTTTGGTGTTTCACAAAGAAAAATACAAGAGTTGGTTCATCAATGCTGGCAAGTTCAAGGTCACTTACATTGATGTTGCCACGGGTGAACCCAAGGAAGCTATTCTAGAAGAAGGCAAGACTGCAGACTTTGCAGCCCTTGGCCCACATCAGATTGAAGCCTTGGTTGCCAACAGTGTGATATTTGAAGTTGGCACTGGAGACTACGTGGAAGATCGCTTTAGACTTGCGCCGGGTGACACGCAAACGAAGCAGCCAGCGCCTTAATCAGATCTTCAATCATACCATCATCGTGGAACGGAGTGGGCGCAATACGCAACCTCTCCGTGCCCACAGCCACAGTAGGTGAGTTGATTGGTTGGATGTAGATGTTATGCTCGTTAAGCAGTTCGTCGCTGATGGCCTTGCAACGCACAGCTTCTCCAACTAGGATAGGTACAATGTGTGTGGTTGTGCATTCCATGGCTGGTAGGCCTGCCACACTCAATCTGTGCTTTAACTTTCTAGCACGTTCTTGATGTTTGTCTCGTATCTCGTTGTGATCCTTGAGATACTTGACCGCAGCCAGGGCACCTGCACAACTCACAGGGCTCATACTCGTAGTAAAGATAAAACCCGCAGCTACAGAACGGATGGCGTCGATTACCTCAGCATCGGCAGCAATATAACCACCTTGGACCCCATAGGCTTTCCCTAATGTACCGTTGACTATGTCAACACGGGATTGTAGCCCTAGTTCTTCAACTTTCCCACCACCGTGGGGTCCATAGAGTCCTACCGCATGTACTTCATCGATGTAGGTCATAGCACCGTACTTGTCTGCTAGATCGCAGATTTCTTTGATGTGTCCTACGTCGCCATCCATCGAGTAAACTGATTCAAATACAATGCAAGGCACGTTGCCTGTGAGTTGTATGCTTGTTAATATATCTTCCAAGTGATCGAGATCGTTATGACGGAACACAGTCTTAGGTGCTCGGCTGTGAACCATGCCGATGACTAGGCTGTTGTGGTTCTCACTGTCTGATACAAAATGTATGTTGGGTATGATTTTACTTAGAGCAATCAAGGTCCATTCGTTGGCCACGTAGGCTGACGAGAACAACAGAGCTCGTGCCTTGTTGTGCAGAGTGGCCAGCTCGTATTCCAGGGCCACATGATAGTGACTGGTTCCTGCAATGTTTCTAGTACCACCTGATCCTGCACCTGTGTGGTCCAATGCGGTATGCATGGCATCAAGAACTACTTTGTGCTGACCCATGCCCAGGTAATCATTGCTGCACCAGTTGGTGATAGTTTTGATGTTGTAGGGTCCGTACCACATGGCTGAAGGGAACTTGCCCTTTTCGCGTATGATGTCGTTGAACACACGGTATTTTCCGTTGTCTTTGAGTGTTTTCAGCAGTGTATTAAAGGGAGCTTTGTTGATCATAGTAATGTTATTTACCCTGCTAAATATTGCATTAGGGAGTGATAATGGCAACAATTAACTATTTTGGTTTAACTAAGAAAGGCACGGTGACTGTTAACCTAACTGTTACTATAGATCAGTTGATCACAGCCATTGCCACTGACGAAGTGTTGGCCACAGAATACTACACAGTCAGTGCTATGAATGACTTCAGCAAAAGCAGTCTTACCTACGGTGACAGTTCTACTACGCTAACACAGCTGGGCCTGGTAGACGGCGGAACTGTGTTATGCACCACAAATCAAACAGGCAGCAGACAAGAACGACAAGTGGCAAAACTAGCAATCGCAGGTAAAAAACGATCATTGACCAGCAGAACTAGCACACTGACCATAGACAATCTTCCAACAAAATACACAGTTAATGCTGTCACAGACAATGCCAATGTGGGTGGACTAGTTGCTGGCCGTCCTTGGAGTTAATAATTGAGCTTTCTAGTAGCCAACCTTCCTCCTGTACATTGCTTTGTGCGCAGAGAGTTTCTATATGATTTTAAAAGTGGGCACGGTGAGTACGAGCCCTGCATATGGGTTTCAATCAAAAGCCTACGCAGTCAAGCATTTCGCATAGAAGCCTACTTGCCACGCTATGGTGCTTTATATGACAAGCTGCCCTTGCATGCCTATGTGAGTCGTACAGACGATCTAGAACCCGACAAGTTTCTAACTTTAGACACCTTACAGATATGGGACTGTTTCAGCTATGACATAGCTGTGATACAGAAAGCATTCCTACGCAATCTCAGCTGTGAGTTCTATGCCAAGGATCGTCAGCTACACAAGGGCAACTATCTATTCACAGTAGATAATGCTGCACCGGATATGAACATCATAGATACTACCTATTCAGAATGGCCTGAAGATCACAAGAGCTTTAACTTCATCGAACTAGACAACGGACAGTATGCTGCCCAGCCCAATAATCGCTGCAGATTCTTTGATGCTGCCTCAAATCCCAAAGAAATGCTGTTCCCAGACTTTAAAGTGGCCACCAAAAAGTGGGTGGTAGAAACCAATCCTAAATGGCGCCTGGGAGATTCGGACACTGTTACATACGAATAAATACAATCACTAGGAACAAACATGAATAAACTACTACTATTATTATTGACAGTGCCCTTGTTGGCATTTGCACAAAAGACACCCAACGGCGTTACTTATGACGCACAAATTATCAGAGTAACGGATGGCGATACAGTTGTTATCGCCGCACCCTTTCTACCTGCACCCCTTAAGCCCGAACTTGCGGTACGAGTCTACGGCGTCGATACTCCGGAAAAAGGATTTAGAGGTCAATGCGACAGCGAAAAGCAACGTGGTGAAGCCGCTTCCGTTTTCACTAAAGGTCTCATTAACGCCAGCCAACAGCGACAGGTCATTCTATATGGTTGGGATAAATTCGGTGGTCGTGTATTGGGTGACCTCATTCTAAACGGACAGAGTCTACGTGCTCAACTAATTGCCAACGGCTTTGCTCGTGAGTATTATGGAGATGCTAAACAAAGCTGGTGTAATTAAAAATGCGCACAGAATCCTATCAATTATTTTCACAACTGCTTGAGGGCTATCTCAACGAAGCCAGCACCAGCCTCGACTTGATACTAGACAATCCAGGTGGCAAACAGGTGGTCAAACATCTTCACACAGACATGGGCCTTGCACATGATCAGGATTATCGACAAGTAGAAAAGATATCATGGAGTGAACTCAAAGATGCCAGAAGAGGTGCTTGGGTTATAATCAAAGGCACCACAGGTACAGGAGCCATCCGTGCCACTGCCAGCGGTACGTATGAAGCCACTGCTAGCTCAGGCGGCGAAGTGGAAAGTAAATCAGACGGGCGCGGTGGAAACATCATAGACTTCCTGAAATCTAAAATAGGCAAACTAAACAAGTTCTATGTAGGAAACAATACTTCAGCTGTGCGTGACAAACAAAAGAAACGTAAAGATCAACAGGCCGGCAAAGATGCGTCAGTGGTCAGCGTAGACAGCCTAACTAAAAAATTCAAGCCACTATGGGTCAAAGCTATCACTGCCGCTATCGCAGACGTCAAAGGACACATTGCCAATCAGATCAAGAACGATGCCTTTGACAAAGCTGCCAAGAAACTAGAACATGTGAAACGACTGCAACAAGCCATTGAATCGTTGGAAACGGATTCTGACACACCCGGCTCAGTTAAAAATGCTATCAATGTTGCTGTGTTAATGGCAGCTAGTCATCACTACCCCGAGCAGACTGGCGCTATAAGTCGCAGCGGCTATGGCAGCGGCTATAATGCGGAACGATCCGAAGGCGGCAGTCAACTGATGAAAGACATCGCAGCTGGCGACCAAAAGAAGTTAGGTACAGTGTTGACATTCTTTAAAAGGAGTTTGATTTCAGGATGAAACTCAATCAAATAGTTCTTGAAGCCAACGTAGCAGCCAAACTCAAAGACCCCAAGATGGTCAAGATGTTGAGCATAGCCATGCGACATGACGGCACACTGCCCAAAGATCGTGTGGCCAAACTAGGTCCTAAACCCTCAGATGACGAGATAGTTAAACTATGGAGTGATCTCCTAGACAGCAGTCTTAGCAGCACAGACTACGGCAACCTCTCTACTGATGGCAAGTTTGATGAATGGTTGACTCGCATGTATGTTAATGGTGTTGCTGACTTTGAAGACATCAACGGCGAAGGTGGCGATGCTCTGGGTGCATGGAAGGCTCTTAGCCTACGCGGTAAGCTATCAGAGAAACATCAAGACTTCAACAAGTTCAAGAATCTGCGTCAGATTCAACAGATCGTTCAAGGCCGTGATTATCGTGATGAGCTAAGAAGAATCAAAGATGCAGAAGTTATTGAAAAGCACAAACGTGAAAAGAAAGAAACAACTCTAATTGATGACGAACGTTTCCTGATTACTCTACCTTATAACTACGGTGCCTGTTACAGCTTCAACAACGCACACGGCTACAATGCAAGTTTCTGTACAGGATCAAGTTCCGGACAGCGTTGGTTCGACCGTTACGCTCCAGAAGGGCCGATTATTTCAATTTTTGATAAACAGAATCAAGAAGATGAAAACGGCAAATGGCAGATGCATGCTCCAACCGGACAGATGAACAACGGCAATCAAAGTCTAAGTTACAGTGCAGGAGATAAAAAGTTTGCTGAATTGTATCCTGGACTGATGAAAGAGATCATTGCTGCTGTAAAATCCAATGCTGAAGAAATTAAAACCAATTCTGTAGACATTGTTCGTGGAGGTTATGATGTTAATGCAGCTATCGCTGAAATTAAATCCAAGTTGCCTGCGTCATATGCTTCAGAAAAAGAAAAGCCAGAAGCTGAACCAGAAGCAGAAGATGATGCCAATGATGGCCCGGGAGTTTATGTAGTAACACAAACGGCGTCAGGCAAAACTGCTCGTATTCAGGGCGACAATCGTCAAGACATCATTGCCAAGTTAACGGCTCGATATCCAGATAGCACAGAAGCAGATTATACCATAGAGAAAGCACAAGAGGAAGCATGATCATAAAAAACATATTTTTATCATTGTTGTTGGTTTTTTCGTTTACTTCAGTTTACGCAGAAGATGAATGGTGTAACCCAACTTACTGTTGCAATCCAACCAAAATAGAATAAGAACACCCTACCTTAGGAACGTTAGCGTTACTTCAGGGTTGCCCGGCTGCTGGGCTAGTTATTATGGGAGTCGTGCCCCGGAATGGTAACTTGAAGTGAGCATTTTTATAAAGACTGTATGAAGATAGCATTGTTCTTGCATCAGCCTAAATGCTCCGTAGAGTCCGGCAACGGCATTCTCCAAGCACTACAACCATACCATAGTTTTAAAATATTCACACGCTGGCCTCTTGAAGCTGACTTCTTTGATGATGTTGACATGATAGCTGTACCAGGCGGCATCGGCGATGCTGATAGCTTTGATCACCTGCTGGCACACAACGGAGATCGAGTTAGAGACTTTGTTGGTCAAGGCGGAAGGTATCTAGGCATATGCATGGGCGCATACTGGGCAGCGAAAGACTACTTCGGCATTGTAGATGGCATAGAAGCTGTGCAATATATCACTCGCCCTGGCACAGATACACGAAGACCACATGCCAAAGCCCTGCCTGTTACCTGGCAAGGGCAACAAGAAAAGATGTACTTCTATGATGGGTGTGCATTGTTAGGTGATGCTGGAAAATTTAAAACTATAGCTACCTATGCCAATGGCGATGCCATGGCTGTGATACAAAACAACATAGGTCTAATTGGATGTCACCCAGAGAGTCAGCCTAGTTGGTACAACGAATATCACAATTGGATGAAGCCACACTATCACGGTGGCCGACATCACGAACTGCTGTTGGATTTTGTCAGCGACCTAGAATAATACCGTAGATCTCTTTCCAGTCCTTGACTACGGGATAGGCACATTCGTGATGCATGTTATGGCCGTGTTCGACTAAAATGCTTTTGAGCCCTAGTGCATATCCAACATCTGCGTTTGCAGGCTTGTCTTCAATCCAATACATGCCGCTATCTTTGTACGGAGCCAATGCATCATCCTTGTCTGCACCAGTGTCCAAACAGATTATATTCTCAATGGCATTGCCAAACAGTTTGCGTAGATTCTTTTCTCTAAGCTTCTGTGCGTTTTTGTCTAGGCTTAGACTAGTGATAACACGGAATTGATAACCGTGTTTTTCATGCAATCTCTTGACATAGTGAGCTGAATCACGTAGAGCAGGAAGGAATCCAATTGCTGCTGATTCGTTGAATGTCTTGATGACTTTTTTCGAATCCTTTTCTTCTAGCTCGTTGTAGTGATGATGCAGATAATAGCTTTTCTTATTGTCAGCTGTTAAGGTATAACCGCGTTCTTGCATCCAAACTGAGAATGCCCATTCCCAATCTAGTAGAACACCGTCTGCGTCTGTGAGTATGATTTTGTTTTTCATAGCATATTATAGCATTATTTTGGGCAGCTGTCAACCGGATAAGTAAACAATGAACATAATAATCTATACCCTAGTGATGGTACAAATCACTATAGCCTGTGTAACGCTGTATTTGCACAGAAGTCAAACGCACAGAGCAGTGCAATTTCATCCAGCAGTCAACCACGTTATGCGAGCCTGGCTTTGGCTAACCACAGGCATGGTTACTCGTCAATGGGTGGCTATACATCGCAAACATCACCAACGTTCGGACCAAGAGGGTGATCCGCATAGCCCACAGATCTACGGCATATGGCGTGTGCTGTTCGGCGGAGCTTTTCTTTATCATTCAGCCAGCAAAGACACTGCCATGGTCGACTCCTTGAGCAAGGACTGCCCTAATGATTGGATCGAACGCAACCTTTACTCCGCACACAGTCGCTCAGGTATTCTTTTAATGCTGGTCATAGACTGCTTGCTCTTTGGACCGTGGGGACTTGTAGTGTGGGGTATTCAAATGATATGGATTCCGTTCTGGGCAGCTGGTGTAGTTAATGGATTGAGTCACTGGTGGGGATATCGCAACACAGATACCAAAGACACCAGCCGTAACATCATTCCGTGGGCAGTATGGATAGGTGGCGAAGAACTGCACAACAATCATCACGCTGATGGTGCCAATGCCAAGTTCAGCCAAAAGTGGTATGAGTTTGATCTAGGTTGGATGTATATTTCGATACTACGGTTCTTTAAGTTGGCCACAGTTAGATAAAGAAAAAGCACCCGAAGGTGCTTTTCTTTTACCACTATGTAATGCTCTATGAGCGTAAATTATTTCTTCACGCCGCTGTTAACAAATGAATACATTTTTTCGGCGGTTTCTAGTACTTTATCTAAACCTGGAAACTCTGGCATTCCAACTGTGGTAATCAACTTGCCTGTAACTGGATCTTTGGCAGTTGACATTTCCCAACCGTTGAACTTGGCATAGAAGTCATCTTGTACTAGGCTTTTTGCCATACCCAAGATGTCTGTGCGGATTTCGTAGCCGTTCTTGTTGAATTTGACTTCTGGTGCTTTTGGTGTTTCGAATACGTTTGACATAATAATCTCCTGTGTGTAATGTCTGTGTCTAGCAGCTACTTCTTTTTCGCTGTTAGTTTATTATATATGCTTAACAAGAAAAAAACAACTATTTTCTGAACTTGTTTATCCGTTCACGGATGATCTCTATCACAGGTTCTGCCAACACCACTTCATAGTGATTGTAGTCAACATCGATCAGTTCCATATCTGCATGGTGCCGCTGACTTTGAATGCTAACCACTCCGTCGTTGGCCACAACTATGAAAGGACTGCGACCCTGCACAGTGACCACGTTGCACCAAGGATGCTGCACTTTGATCTTGGCTGCTTCCCGCATGGCCCAGCTGCTGGGACCAATATCACGCATGAGCCTGCTGAATGGTAAAAAGTATTGAGCATAGTCTGCTACTTCAGCACCGCCATAGGGTGTGCTTAGTGTAACTGCACCCAACACCTGTGCGGGCAAATGA
>Ga0209769_1000503_pt1 | contig 15241 bp, 14 predicted proteins | sample LauGreSuBDMM15DN_2_FD_187569 | JGI IMG/M metagenome (GOLD analysis project Ga0209769, IMG submission 187569) | Freshwater lake microbial communities from Lake Michigan, USA - Su13.BD.MM15.DN (SPAdes) (version 3) | ecosystem: Environmental > Aquatic > Freshwater > Lake | place: Lake Michigan, USA...
CTCATGAGGCAACCACCTTGATTTCAGTACCCGTGTATTCGAGAATAAGAGCTTTCTTTCCAACCGCGATATCACCGACTGCATGCAGACCAAGGGTCTTTGCAGGCAGAGTGGATGCTGCAAATACGCAATCAACAATGTTGTTATTTACTTTGAGGAAGTTGATAAACGCCTGATTCATGGTGAGCGTACTTCCTGCCAGAGAATGATTTGAAGTCAATCGTGCTACTCCATCAATGACCACCACATCCAGAGATCCAATCGAATAACTACCGTCAGCACCCCCTGCCGCCGACATCGAATCAGTAATCAAAATAGTGCGTTGATCACCGGATGCGAGAACTTCTTTGAGGATTTCATCAGTGACGTGAACTCCATCAATAATCATTTCAAGTGGGATTCGCTTCTCGGCAAGTGATGCTTCAGCGATAGTTGTGGCACCTGCTGATGGCTTTGGCATCCCATTGCTGAAGTGGGTAATGAGCTTAGCCCCTGCTGCAAAGGCTGCCTTCGTTGTTGCTGCATCTGCTTGTGAATGGCCAAGGGCCACAGTAATTCCACGGGAAGTTAAGTATTCAACTGCTTCAATGCCACGATCGAGTTCTGGAGCAAGAGTGATCATCGTGATTGCACCTTGCCCTGCATCAAGCAGAGCGGATAGTTCATCGATATCAGGTGAGCGCAACAGGGATGGCTCGTGTGCTCCGCAGCGTGCATGAGATAGGTAAGGACCTTCTAAATGGATTCCTTCAAAGACTCCGGCGTTCACCATTGGTACTAAGCGCAGAATCTGTTCTTCAAGAACGCCAATGGGTTCGGTAACAAGGGATGCAATATGAGTTGTGGTGCCATGTGAAAGGTGGGTGTTGCGCGCTGCTGCAACATTTTCAGGTGAGAGATCTGAGAAATAGAAGCCAGCGCCACCATGTGAGTGAATATCAACAAATCCTGGAATCAAAGTGCCAGAGTGGCTTGAATCAGGAGTTTCTGCGCAGTTCAGAGTGATTGCAGTGATGACTCCATCGGCACCCGTAATGCAGACCTTCTCTTGCAACTTTCCATCAACAACGGCAGATGATCCGTGGATATGCATTACTTGCCTGCCTTCACACGATCAAATGCCAACATCGCACAGCCAATAGTTCCAGCCTTTGCTCCGTAATGAGCAATCTCAAGTCGTGGTTTGCGCTGGAAGGTAAGAGATGAATCTAAGTAATCTCTAATCGGCTTAAGGAATGTCTCTCCTGCATTAGATAGTCCGCCACCAAAGACAATTACCTCTGGTGCAAGAATTGTGATGAGTAATTCACATGCACGTGCCATGGCAGCCGTTGCATCGTTCCAAACATTTATTGCAACAGCATCGCCTGCAATAACCAGTTTGAAAATCTCCTCTGTTGTCGTTCCACTCTTTCCACTCTGTGCTTCATAAGCCTTACTGATTGCAAGAGTTGATGATGCAGCTTCTAAACATCCACTCTTGCCGCAGACGCATGGATATTTGCCATTGACATTCACATGGCCGATCTCGCCTGCAAATCCTTCTGCAGATCGAATCTCGCCATCGATGATCAGCGCTGCAGCAATACCGGTTCCAACGGGAATAAAGATTGCATTGCGAGCACCTTTTGCTGCGCCACTGCGCATCTCAGCAACAGCTGCTGTGCGCACATCATGGCCGAATGCCACAGGAATCTTGATGGCATCTTCTAAGAGATTACGAATAGGAAGGTTCTTCCACTGCAGATTGCCAGACCAACGAGATGTTCCAGCTGGCTCATCGAGTGCGCCTGGTACTGCTAATCCGACAGCATCAACAGGATGCTGTGTGGAAAATTGTGCGACGATGGCAGCGATTGCTTTCACGGTTTCGACGCCGGTTGTATCGGCCTTTGGAGTAGGCGCAGTGATAGTTGCGATAACGTTGAAATCAGAGTCGACAAGAGCGCTCTTGATCTCGGTTCCGCCTACATCTACTGCGACTACATAGCTCACAGAGATGAGTGTAATTACTTATCGAGAATGATGGAGCGTGCTAGACCGCGTGGATTATCAGCATCTACTCCACGCTTCTTAGCGATGGCGATTGCTACACGCTGAGCACGGATCAGATGGGCCATTGGGTCGAGAGTGCTTGATTCAAAGAGAGCGCCCGTTGATTTGATATCGCGGACTAAGTCAGCAGGAATATCGCCAAATGCCCAGACTGCGCGACCTGGCTGTGAGATAGAAAGAGGACCGTGGCGGTAATCAAGTGCCGGATATGCCTCAGCCCAGAACTGTGATGACTCGCGAGTCTTCAGCGCTGCCTCATGTGCAAGGCCGATTGTCCAACCACGTCCAAGGAAGCTGATCTGTTCTACTTCAACGAGATCTGAGATATCACTTGCAAGTGCTGCCTCAGCATCTTTGACAATGGAGTTGAGGTCAAAGCCAAGGTGAGCGCGGAGTAGACCAAGGGCTGCAGTTGCCCAACGAGTTTGTAGTACTGATTGCTCATCTGCGAAATCCATGATGATGGTTTCAGTTGCGCGATCTTCAACAGGGGAGTTATGAATCGCTGTAAGGACAACTGACGGTGTCTTGATTTTGCCAAGAAGTTCTACGATTTCAGATGTTGTCCCAGAGCGAGAGATGGAGACAACGCGGTCATATTTACGGTCATAGTTAAATTCAGATCCGGCGTAGACATCGGTCTCGCCATGGCCGGCAGCTTCACGCAGTGAGGCATATGCCATCGACATAAACCAGGAGCTTCCGCAGCCCACGACGGCAACGCGCTCGCCCTTCTGGGGGAGCTTGCCAAAGACGCTAGGGGCGAAGTCAGCTACCTGGCGCCAGATCTGGGGCTGGGAGGCGATTTCGGCATCTGCGTGGAGGGCGGTTGTCATGGCGCAACCGTAGGCGTAGGGCGATGCTAAAGTCAAGAATTTTGCACATTTTTGTTGTTATGTGTTCGTTATCAAACAGTTACCTGCAAATCGTTGCTTTACCTCATCGAAGGTGGTCGACTACCTCCAACGAAGCCCCTTTACCGGGGCCTAAACCCGTCAGGAGTAATACGCATGAAGAAAGTGACTCGCCTCAGCGCACTCGTTGCAGCTACAGGTTTGATCGCAGCTTCTGTCCTTGGCACATCAGCTAAGGCAGCAGATCCAGTCGAACTAAAGATGGTCGCAGCAGATTACGCAAATATGCAGCCATACTGGGATGAACTCTCAGCAAGATTTACAAAGGCAAACCCAACAATCAAAGTTTCAGTCAACGTAGTTTCATGGGAAACAATCGATGACAAGGTAAAGACACTTGTTGCAACAGGTCAGACACCTGACATTGTTAACAAGGGTGACTACTCAGCTGCTGCTGCTGAAGGTCTTCTCTACCGTGCGGATGAAGTAGTCAGCAAGGCAACTCTTGATGACATCGTCCCAACATTCCTTAACAACTCTAAATACAACGGCATTGCTTACGCTGTTCCAGACTTAGCATCAGCACGCGCACTCTTCTATAACAAGGACATCCTTAAGAAGGCTGGCGTAACAAAGCTTCCAACAACCTGGCCTGAACTTGAGAAGGTTCTCAAGCAGATCAAGGCCAAGGTTCCAGGCGTTTACCCATATGCACTTCCACTTGGACCAGAAGAAGCACAAGCTGAATTCGCAATCTGGGCTGGCGGTAACGGTGGCGTAATGTTTAAGAATGGCAAGTGGGTTCTTAACTCTAAGGAAAATATCCAGACAATGGAATTCCTTAAGAAGCTCACAGATCAGAAGTTGACACAGCCAAACCCAGCTAAGTGTGACCGCACAGCATGTGCACAGGCACTCTTTGCAGCAGGTAAGGCAGCATTCATCAACGGTTCAGTCTTCCTTGAAGGATGGCTTAAGGACAACGGTGGAGCTTCAATCAACATCGGTTCAGGTTCATTCGTTGCTGCTCCAGGAAAGAAGCCTGTAACACTTGGTGTTCAGGATTACTTCACTGCATACAAGGCAAATGGACATAAGGCTGAAATCACAAAATGGATGGACTTCATCTTCGAGCCAACAAACTACGCAGCATTCCTCAAGGCTGCAGGCGGATTTATTCCTGCGACTAAGTCAGCAGGAGCAATCGCAGCCAAGGATGCAAAGCTCGCACCATTCATCAAGTTGCTTCCATCTGCAATCTTCTATCCAGGAGATCAGGCAGCATTCCCAGCAGTTAAGGGTGCTATCCAGCAGCAGATCGGAACAGCACTTGTAAACCCAAAGAAGACTATGGATGCACTCCAAGCAAAGGCGCTTGCAGCTTCTAAGTAGTCGCACGACCTGTCACTCTTGGTGACAAAGAAGTAAGGGTTGGGGGTTCGCGAATAATCGCGAACCCCCGCTCTACTTTATATTTCTGGCAACAATTAGAATGACCGCAATCACATCTAAGGAGATCAGGGCGAATGCCGAATATGCTCAAACGCAAGTCACGTCTCGGTGCCTTTCCGTGGATCTTCCCGGCGCTCTTTATGATCTTTGGATTTGTACTCTGGCCAGCATTTGAAATGATTCGCACATCTTTCCAAGATGTGAGCTCATCAGGAATTACCAAAGGTTGGGCAGGCCTTGAAAACTACAAAACACTCCTTGCCAACCCAGATTTACCTAACGTCCTTATCCGCACCTTTATTTGGGTAGTAGGAATTGTCTTCTTTACAATCATTATTTCTTTGCCGGTGGCCCAACTTCTCAATGCAAAGTATCCGGGGCGCAAAGTTGTTCGCTGGGCAGTGATTATTCCCTGGGCAGCATCAGTAGTTATGAGCTCAACAATTTGGAAGTGGATTCTCGACCCGTATTACGGTGTGCTGAACAAGATTTTGATTGATCTACATTTATATAAGGAACCAGTAGATTTTCTTGCAAATCCAAAACAATCATTTGTCTGGTTGATGATTGTTGCAGTCTTTGTATCAATTCCCTTTACATCCTTTGTCATCCTTGCAGGACTTGCAACTATTCCAGATGACATCGTTGAATCATCCACTGTTGATGGTGCAACAGCGTGGAAGGGTTATCGATTCATTAAATTCCCATTGATTAAGCCTGCACTCTTAGTTGCCATGGCAATTAACTTGATTAATATCTTTAATGCCTTCCCAATCATCTGGGTTATCACTGCAGGTGGCCCTGGTTATGAGACTGATACGACCACAACCCTTGGATACAAGATCTCCTTCCGTGATCAAGATATTGGCCAATCTGCCTCAATGGCATCTCTTAACTTGATCATCATTCTGATCTTTATCGGCATCTTCCTAAAGGTCTCCAAGAGCCAGGAGCGGAACTCATGACAACAATCCTCCTTCCTAAGCGCCAAAAGCGCTTTACCGGCAAGAAGGTCAGCTTGACCATCTCTGCATGGGTCTTGGGTTTCCTCTTCTTCGCACCTTACTTTCAAATGCTTCTTACAGCTCTCAAGCCTAAGGAAGAGATCACCTCAATTCCCCCTACATATTTTCCTAAGAAGTGGGCATTTGAGAACTTCATAAATGTGTGGAAAGAGATTCCTCTTGGAACCTTTATCAAGAGCTCATTTATCATTTCTATGTCAGCAACCCTCATCGTAATCTTTATTGCAGTTCCTGCTGCCTATTACGTTGCACGTAATAATTTCCGCGGCCGCAAGGTCTTCCTCTTCTTAGTTCTTGTCACACAAATGTTTGCACCTACTGCTTTGGTAATTGGAATCTTCCGCGAGATTGCAAAGTTAAATCTTGTAAACACTTATTTGGGACTGATTCTTGTCTATGCCGCATTTAACATGGCATTTTCTATCTGGATCCTCTCTAGCTTCTTTTCAAGCATCCCTCAGGAGATTGAAGAAGCTGCATGGATTGACGGATGCAGCCGCGTCTCAACACTCGTGCGCATCGTTCTTCCACTCTCTCTTCCTGGACTTGCGACGGCATTTATCTTCACATTTATCGCCGCATGGAATGAGTTCGTTATTGCTCTCACATTGACATCATCGCCCGAGCAAGAGCCACTGACGGTTGGTCTCACCGCCCTTATTGGCTTCTATCAAGTGCAGTGGCAGTACCTCTTTGCAGGCTCCTTGATTGCCATTGTTCCAGTCGTCATCCTCTTTGGTCTCATCGAGAAGTGGCTCGTTGGCGGACTTACTGCCGGTAGCGTGAAGTGAGTAGACAAGAACGACTTTCCAGAATCTTGGAGATAGTTGTCGAAAAAGGTAGCGTTGAAGTAGAAGATGTCGCACAAGAGTTAGAAGTTTCGGCTGCAACTATTCGCAGAGATTTTGATTCGCTAGCAAAGAAGCAACTTCTCTCTCGCACACACGGTGGCGCTGTCGCAACTGGAGGATCACTCGGAATTCCTCTGACCTATAAGGTCGCTAAAGAAGATGAGGTAAAGCAGCGTATTGCCCAAGCTGCAGCAGAGATGGTTTCTCGATATGACATCATCGGAATCAATGGTGGAACAACGACTACGGCAGTTGCCCGCGCAATTGTTGCTCGTTCAGAGTTCGCACCCGGTGATCCATCTGATCTTCAGCCAGCACTCACTGTCGTTACAAACGCAGTCAATATCGCAGCAGAGCTGACTGTGCGCCATCAAATCAAGATTGTTGTGACTGGTGGGGTTGCTCGCCCACAGTCATATGAGCTCACGGGACCATTTGCTGAAGAGGTATTGAAGGAAGTCAATATTGATATTGCATTCCTTGGCGTTGAGGCAATTGATTCAGTCATTGGCGCAGCAGCTCGACATGAAGATGAAGCCCGAGTCAATCGCCAGATTGCAGCACGTGCCCGCAAGATTGTCGTTGTCACAGATAGTTCCAAGTTTGCCAAGAGCGCATTTGCATCTATCCGTCCCATTAGTGAAATTGATGTCCTCATTACAGATGATGGAATAGACCCTAAGATAGTCAAAGATTTCCGCGCACTTGGCGTTGAAATCGTGATTGTCTAAGGAGCGCGATGTCACGGACAAATGCAGGCAAATTAGTACTCGAAGCTAAGAGTGCTGGTTCTGCCGTTGGTGCATTTAACGTTATCTTGCTCGAGCATGCTGAAGCACTCGTTGCTGGGGCAGAACTAGCCAAACTTCCAGTCATCTTGCAGATCAGCGAAAATTGCGTGAAATACCACAAGACTTTAAGACCAATCTCTGTTGCAACAATTGCTATTGCAGAAAGCGCATCACTACCAGTCTCTGTTCACCTTGATCACGCCGAGAGTGAAGATCTAGTTAAACAAGCACTTGATCTCGGTTATGACTCAGTAATGTTTGATGGCTCAAAGCTTTCCTACGCTGACAACGTTGCAGCCAGTGCCCGTATGGCAGCTCTCTGCAAGAGTTATGGCGCAACCCTTGAAGTTGAGATCGGTGAAGTCGGTGGCAAGGATGGCGTTCACGCCCCTGGAGTTCGCACCAATGCCTTAGAGGCAAAGGCCTTTGCAGAGGCTACAGGAGCCCATTTATTGGCTGTGGCTGTTGGTTCATCGCATGCAATGACCACTCGCGATGCTACTTTAGATTTTGACTTGATTGCAGAGATTGCAAAGACAGTGGGAGTTCCACTTGTCTTGCATGGATCATCCGGTGTCAGTGATCCTGATCTTCAGAAGGCTGTGAAGTCTGGGATGAGCAAGATCAATATTGCAACTCACCTTAACAATGTCTTTACTCATGAAATTCGCCAAGCGCTCGGTGCCAATCCGAAGTTAGTAGATCCACGTAAATACATCGCTCCAGGCCGCGACGCTGTTGCATCTGAAGTTGCTCGACTTCTAGCGCTATTGAAGTAGCGATGAATATTCGTTTAGCCTCTCTAGAAGATGAGCGAACTCTCTATGACATCTGTGTCATCACTGGGGATTCAGGTAAAGATGCAACGGGAATCTTTGACCAACCAGATCTATTGGGTGATATCTGGGTCGGTCCCTATCTGCACCTATCCGCAGATCATTGTTATGTAGTCCAAAGTGATGACGGAGCCCCTCTGGGATATTGCATTGCAACTCTTGATACAACCTCATTTGAAACGGTTACTGACGCGGTGTGGTGGCCTGCCAAGCAAGCCTTCTATAGAAAGCCCGATCTCTCTCAGCAGGATTCATGGAGCAGAGATGAAAGAATTGCTCATCTGATTCATAACCCTTTGCGGTCACCATCTGAGTTCCTTGAAGAATTCCCCTCACATGCACACATCAACCTCGTGCCAGAGATGCAAGGAAAAGGGTGGGGAAAGAAGTTGATGCAGGCAATGGAGGATTCGTTGCGTAGCGCTGGTTCTCAAGGTGTTCACCTGATTTTAAGTGCAAAGAATCAGAACGCACTCGCCTTCTATAAGGCTGTTGGATACCAGATCATCTTTGAACGCCCAGGTGAAATTGGAGTTGGAAAGAAACTTTAGAAATCGTGCGCTACTTCTCCGGCCACAGCTGATTTCTCAAGGGCTTCCATCATGGATGCTGTGTCGAATCCACGGTAGCAAGGGCCTATGCCCAAGTGGGCGATTTTGGCTCTCTTGAGAGGGTCCATATCGCGAATTGTTACATCGAGTTTTTCAAGAAGCGGCCTTCGTTCTGCGAAGTAGCTCTCAAAGTCTTGTCCTTCACCCCAACAGCGATAAGCAAGTGCTGCAGCTCGTGGCCACATCATGTATTCGGCATGCATGGGGAATTGAATGTATTCACTCCATAGCTGGAATTGAACTCCTGTGACACCGGGAAGTGGAGTAAATGCCAAGACATCTTCGAGAGTGACAGGACCACCAATGGCAAGGGGCTCAGATTCAGAAACTTCTTGTGAGTAATCTAAATATGTTGGAAAGACTGGGCCTTGAATTACTTCACGTCCATGATCGAGTGCAATCTGTGCAATGGCAGAGCCACGCCATGACATCACTGTGGCTTGTGTTGCTTGCTCAGGATCAAAGGCAAAAGCATCATCCCAAGTGACCATCTTCTTGCCCAAGCTCGAAATAATCTTTTCAATCTCTTTCATAAAGAACATGAAGAGTTCCTTCGTTGAGGCAAAACCCTTCTCTTTCATAAAGACAACAACTTCAGGATCTTTCAACCAATTATCAATCAGTGATTCGTCGCCTCCAACATGGATGTATTCGGATGGAAAGATAGAGGCAACTTCTTCAAATACCTTTGTGAGAAATTCAAAAGTTTCTGGAAATGGTCGAAGTAAGTAATCTGAAATTCCCCAACGTCCACTTACTTCTACTGCTGCTTTGTTTACTCCGTATTGAGGATAGGCGGCTAGTAGTGCGCCGGTATGCCCTGGAATGTTTATTTCAGGAACTACCTGCATCCCAAGTGAGTGTGCATGGCTAACTATTTCGCGCACATCATTGTGTGTGAGATAACCAGAATGTTCTTTGCCGTCATAGGTAGGTTCTAGAAGGCCATGATTGTTCTGACTCTGCTTGCGAATCGAACCCACTTCATGAAGAAGCGGGAATACCTTGCTCTCAAGGCGCCAACCTTGATCATCAGTTAGGTGCAGGTGCAAGGTGTTGTAGTCGAAGATGGCTAGGGAGCTGATGGTCTTCTTGGTGAAGGCGGCATCAAAGTAATGGCGAGATATATCCAGCATTGCCCCGCGCCAGCGCATCATGAGGCGATTATGTCGCCCCTGCCTTATCGGCGGTAGGCTTCAGTACGTGCGATTTATTAACAATCCGGTCTATGACCTCACTTATGACGATGTATTCATGGTTCCTAGCAACTCAGAACTCACTAGCCGTATGGAAGTCGATCTGACATCCAATGATGGCAGCGGGACAACAATCCCATTAGTAGTTGCAAATATGACCGCTATTGCCGGTCGTCGTATGGCTGAGACCATGGCTCGTCGCGGTGGAATGGTTGTTATCCCTCAAGACATTCCAATTCCAGTGGTTGCTGATGTCATCGCATCCGTCAAAGCTCGCCACACATTCTTTGAAACACCCATCACTCTGACTCTCAAAGAGACTGTGGCTGATGCAGCATCGCTAATTCATAAGCGCTCACATGGTGCAATTGTGATTGTTGATGGCAAGAAGCCCGTCGGCATTGTGACTGAAGAAGATTTAGCTGGCGTTGATCGATTTACTCAGCTGAGCCAAGTAATGACCCAAGAGCTCACAACAATGCCTGACACCCTTGATCCACGCCAAGCATTTGAATTCCTCAACGAGCGTCTTCGCACCGTGGCCCCTGTGGTTTCTGCCAATGGTGAACTCGTTGGAATGATCACCAAGGTGGGCGCACTTCGTGCAACTTTGTATACACCTGCAGTAGACAAGAACAACAAGCTACGAATTGCAGCAGCAGTGGGCATTAATGGTGATGTGGCTGATAAAGCGGCAAAGCTCGTTGCAGCAGGTGCTGATGTGCTTGTTGTTGATACTGCGCACGGCCATCAGAAGAAGATGATCGAAGCGCTACAAGCTATTAAGAAGCTGAACCTGAATGTTCCTATCGTTGCTGGCAATGTTGTTACAGCAGATGGTGTTCGTGACCTTGTTGCAGCAGGAGCCACAATTATTAAGGTTGGTGTTGGGCCAGGTGCAATGTGCACAACACGTATGCAGACCGGTGTTGGCCGTCCACAATTTTCTGCAGTTCTTGAATGTGCAGCAGAGGCAAAGAAGTTAGGTGCACACGTCTGGGCAGATGGCGGAGTCCGTCATCCTCGCGATGTTGCACTAGCCCTTGCTGCGGGTGCATCACAGGTAATGATCGGATCTTGGTTTGCCGGAACATACGAATCACCTGGCGACTTGATGCGCGATAGTTCTGGCCGTGCCTATAAGGAATCTTTCGGTATGGCATCAAAGCGAGCAGTAAGTGCACGCACATCACAAGAAGATGCATTCGATCGTGCACGTAAATCACTCTTTGAAGAAGGAATCTCTTCATCACGAATGTTCCTTGATCCAAACCGCCCAGGAGTTGAAGATTTGATTGATGAAATCATTTCTGGACTTCGTTCATCGTGCACATATGCAGGTGCACATAACCTTGCAGAGTTTGCAGAACGCGCAGTTGTTGGAATTCAATCCGCCTCTGGTTATGCAGAAGGTCGTCCACTAAATACTTCTTGGCGTGGTTAAGCATTGAAATAGGCTTAATTAGGGCAGTTTTTCAAGGCTAGAAAAAGCCTGTAGTATTCGCATTCGCAATACACAATTCAATAAGCGTGCGTAGCTCAACGGATAGAGCATCTGACTACGGATCAGAAGGTTAGGGGTTCGAATCCCTTCGCGCGCACAAGTTAAGCTCTCGGTGCCTTTCACACCGGGGGCTTTTCTTTTTGCCCAATCACGCTCACCAGAGGAGAAAAGCGGGCGTGCGCCTGCCGGTGGCAGCCTGATTTCATCTAGCGGACTCCTGTTTTCTCAGGCAGAATCTCGGAATGAGAAGCGTGCGCGCCCTTGGTTTGTCTTTGACCTTAACCCTTCTACTAACAGGCTGCGGTGAAAGTTCCAAGTTGTACCCAGCCTCAAAGGCAGATGGAGTTTTCTTCTCGGTCCCAAAGAACTGGACTGGACTCAGCACTGCTGCACTCAATAAGTATGAAAAGAGTTCATCAGATGATGAAACCGATTCACGACAATCTCTAGTCAGATGGCAGGTCGCATACTCAACTGATCCGAAGGTAAAAGTCTCACAAGTATTTACCTTAAAGCCACCAACATCACCACTTGTTTTTGTCAGAGTTCGAGACTTGACCGGTCCTGAAGCAAATGATTTTTCCTACAACTCTCTTCGCGATGTTATTACCCCCATCACGCAATTAGCTGAGGGAGTTGATTTGGGAGTTCCTGATTTTAAGATTCTCGAAGATGGGGAAGTAGTGGAAAAAGGTGCCCGTGGCATTCAAACCATCTATAGCTTCTCCATCGATGGGGTAGAACAGACACTAAACCAGACCTCATTAATGTCTAATGATCGTTCGACTCTATATATCTTCATGGTTCGATGCGCGACTACTTGCTACACAAAGAATAAGAAAGTCATTGAAGAGATCGTGAAGTCATACACAGTACAGGGAGCAAAATGAGTCAGATTGAAAAAGTAACGAGTCGTCCACGCGATACTGACAGAAAGACTCGCATCCATCTCTCATTTTATGACCGTATCAAATTCTTACTCCTCTTTGGTATCACCTTCCTAGTTCTAACTTGGTCAAGCCTTGCGGAAAACCCCATTCTTAGCGTTGAAGATGCGCTGAGAGAGACTGCGCGCTCTAAATCTTGGCTCCTAGTTCTCGCTGTCATTGAAGTCATTCGCCAGATTCACTTCCTTATCGCCGAGCTTCTTGCGCCCTATCACGGCATTTGGACAAAGTATTTTGCATTTATCGATCGTCAAGTTCATAGACTCAGTGACTGGACTCGTTTTCGCCTCTCGCGCGTTCTCAAATGGTCACTTGTTATCTTCCTTCTTGCCGTCATCCTCGGTGCTATTTATGACGAACCACCAATCAAAGCGCTCTTCTTAGCCCCTAAAGCATTCATCACCGCACTTCCATTTCTAGGACAACTTCTCTTTGCTGTCTTCTTTGTCATCATTCAATTCGGTGCAATCTTCTGGTTCCTAAGCCGCGGTGGTGTTGATACTTACTTCCCTGATGACATCAGAACTCGATTTAGCGATGTCTGGGGACAAGATCATGTTCTCAACCGCATCCGTGAAAATCTTCTCTTCCTTGAAACACCGGAGGAGATTGAAAAGCATGGTGGATATGTCCCAGGCGGAATTCTTTTATGGGGCCCTCCTGGAACAGGTAAGACGTTGATGGCTGAATCAATGGCGGGAGAAACAGGTAAACCATTCGTATTCGTAGATCCAGGTGCATTTACCAATATGTTCTTCGGTGTTGGTGTGCTCAAGGTTAAGAGCCTCTTTCGCAAACTTCGTAAGTTAGCTCTTCGCTACGGTGGAGTTGTTGTCTTCTTCGATGAGGCAGATTCACTCGGCAATCGTGGAATTGTCTCGGCAGGTGGTCCACAGAGAAATTCCACTATGGATGCAACCTCGATATTTAAGAGCAATTGCCACGGAGGCACATACCTCTCCGAATCTGCAGCCTCTGCAATTGCACGTGAGAAGTTTGTTATGGGTGGAGCTGCAGGTGGTGGAGGCGGTGGAATGGGAACGCTGCAAGCGCTCTTGACCGAACTCTCTGGCCTTAAGAAGCCACGTGGTTTCTTTAACAGAGTGGTGCGCAGAACACTTGGCATGCGCCCAAAGAATCCACCGAAGTATCGAATCCTTGTTGTAATGGCAACCAATATGCCTGAAGCACTTGATGAAGCGCTCTTACGTCCTGGACGTATTGATCGTATGTATCGCGTTGGATATCCAAGTAAAGCTGGACGCGTGCGCACATATGAGGGATACCTTTCAAAGGTTTCACACTCACTGACGGCGGATGAGATCGATAAGATTGCAACGATTACTCCTTATGCAACTGGTGCGACGATTAAAGACACAATCAATGAAGCGTTGATTATGGCTATTCGTAATGGCCGAACATCTATTGAATGGTCAGACATTGTTAAGGCCAAGCAACAGAAAGAGCTTGGGCCATCGGAAGATGTTGAATACATCGAGCGTGAGCGACATGCAATTGCGGTTCATGAAGCATGTCATGCTGTCATGGCACATCGCACGCGCCAACATATGTCTATTGATTTAGCAACGATTGAAAAGGGTTCTGATTACTTAGGAATGGTGGCAAGTATTCCGCCCGATGATCAATTCACTCGCTGGAAGAGTGAATATAAATCAGATATTTTGGTTTCACTTGCTTCATTGGCCGGTGAGCGAATGTTCTTTGATGGAGATAACTCATCCGGTGTTTCAGGAGACCTCGAGAGTGCGACCACTATTGCATCCTTGATGGAAGGACATTGGGGAATGGGCTCAACCATTTCATCACATGTGAGTAACCGTCGCTTTGAGATGGGTTCTCCCGGTGGTGGAAAAGGAAAGGAAGACACTGAGAAGCAGATGAGAATGGCTTTGAGTGATCGCATCGAAGAGAACTTAAGTTCATTGTTGACTCAAGCCGAAGAGATATTGCTTGAAAATCGCAATCAAGTATTGGCGCTAGCGCATGCTCTCGAGACATATAAAACAATGTCAGGAGAAGATGTGGCAGCAGTCATCGAAGGGGTGAAGGGCTCAATGGTTGATGGCCGTCCATACCTCGATGCCAATTTCTTGGGTGAGATTGAGAAATATCACAGCGCATCAGTTGTCGCTCATCGCGAACATAGAATTCCTGACGTGCATTTACCAGTCATTGGATAAGCAGGTATCGTTATCCAGTGAGCAAAATCTTCCTCTTTGTGGCTATTGATGTGCGCCCAGGAAAATATGAAGAGTTTGTTGAAGGTCTTTCCAAGCACATCTCTGTGATTCGCACTGAAGCAGGGTGTGAATTCATCGATATCTATCGCGATACTCAAAAAGAGAACGTTGTAAATGTCTGGGAAATCTGGAGTGATCGTCCATCATGGGATGCGCATATGGTTAATCAGAACAGTAAGGAATGGCAGAGCGTTGCTAAAGATCTAGTTTTTGGTGAAATGATTACCGTTATGGATCCACTCTCATGAGCCAATTCACTCTCTCCATCGACTGCGGTGGTCTCTTTATTAAGAGCTGTGTTCTTGATGAATCGGGAACTATGCACGCAGCTCCAACGCGTGTGCAGACCCCATACCCACTTTCACCTGAACGCTTCCTCGACACCGTTGAGTCAATCGCAAAGTCTCTTCCTAAGGCAGCGCGCGTCACTGTTGGTCTGCCAGGGATGATTCGTAATGGAGTTGTAGTTGCAACCCCTCACTACATCAATGATGCAGGTCCTCACACACGTATGAATCCAGAACTTAAAGAGCAATGGTGGGGCTTTGATGCAGAAGCCGCAGTTGCTGAACGTTTGGGCATGCCAGCTAAAGTTTTAAATGATGCAGAAGTACATGGTGCAGGCGTAGTTACTGGTTCTGGACTTGAAATCGTTCTGACTCTTGGAACTGGTCTTGGTTTCTCAGTCTTCCACGGCGGAAAGCTTTCTCCACACTTTGAACTTTCCCATGCAACAACCCGCCGCAATACAACATATGACACATGGATTGGTGATCGCGAACGCCACCGTATGGGAAATACATTCTGGTCACGCCGCGTGCGCTTAATGGTCTCTGAACTTCGCCCAGTCTTCTTGTG
>Ga0209769_1000504_pt1 | contig 15231 bp, 12 predicted proteins | sample LauGreSuBDMM15DN_2_FD_187569 | JGI IMG/M metagenome (GOLD analysis project Ga0209769, IMG submission 187569) | Freshwater lake microbial communities from Lake Michigan, USA - Su13.BD.MM15.DN (SPAdes) (version 3) | ecosystem: Environmental > Aquatic > Freshwater > Lake | place: Lake Michigan, USA...
CTCCATCAAAGCCACCTTCGCGACCAAGACCTGATTGCTTCACGCCGCCAAATGGCGCTGCAGGATCTGAGAGAAGTCCGCGGTTGATTCCAACCATGCCAGCTTCAATTCCTTCAGCAAAGCGAATTGCGCGCTTGAGATCTTCTGAATACACATAACTAATAAGTCCGTATTCAGTGTCATTTGCCATCTTCAAAGCTTCTTCATCTGTATCAAAGAGAACCACGGGAGCCACAGGCCCAAAGACTTCATTGGCAAGGATTTCATCATCCTTTGAAACTTCGAGAACTGTTGCAGGATAGAAAGCGCCAGCACCATCAGGAGTTGTTCCACCGAGGTGAACCTTTGCACCTCCTGCTTTAGCTGCATCAACAAGCTCGGCAATCTTGTTACGTTCCTTCATAGAAACGCTTGCGCCAAGTTGTGTGCCAGCTTCGCGACCAACGCCCATCTTAAGCGCTGCCATCGCCTTAGTAAATTCTGCAATGAACTTATCGCCGATAGAGCGTGCAACATAGATGCGATTTGCTGCAGTGCATGCTGCTCCTCCATTGCGCATCTTTGCCATCATCAAACCTTTAACTGCCTCTTCGATATTGGCATCATCGAGAACAACAAATGGTGCATTGCCACCGAGCTCCATAGAGCAGCGGATTACTTGATCGGCTGCTTCCTTCAGAAGAATCTTTCCAACAAAAGTTGATCCAGTAAATGAAAGGTTCTTAACTCGTGAATCATGGAGAACTTTGCTAATTCCAGGACCAGTTTGTGCAGGAAGAATGACGTTGAGAACTCCCTTAGGAAGTCCGCAGCGTTCCAGGATGTCAACGATGGCCAGAGCTGTCAGTGGAGTTTCACCTGCAGGTTTGAGAATCATTGTGCAGCCAGCAGCAACTGCTGGACCGATCTTGCGTGTAGCCATACCTGCGGGAAAGTTCCACGGAGTAATAAGCAGTGAGACGCCAATAGGCTGGTGAGTGACAAGGATGCGCTTATCTCCTGATGGAGCCATACGGAAATCACCAGAGATGCGAACGGTCTCTTCGGCAAACCAACGGAAGAATTCTGCTGCGTAATTTACCTCTGCCTTAGCATCCGGTAGCGCCTTGCCATTTTCCTTAGAGATCAGCTCTGCCAAGTAATCAGCTTCAGCAATCATCATTTCAAATGCTTTGCGCAAGATTTCACTGCGAACACGAGGTGCGGTCTTGGCCCATGAGGCTGCGGCGCGGTCAGCGGCATCAACAGCTGCAAGGTTCTGTTCATCGCTTGAAGTAGCAACTTTGGCGATAACTGAGCCATCGCTGGGATCGATAACGTCCAAAGTCCCGCTTCCATCGACCCATTGACCATCTATATATAACTGTGTGCGCATAGGATTAGCATACTTACGAGAATTCAACAGGTCACCTAAAATGGTTACCTAGGCAGCGGTGATGCTCTAGATGCAACGCCAAAGGGAGTAGTTGTGGCTAAGTCTTGGACTGATGATGCACCCCAGCCTGTCGCACTTCAGGATCACGCACACGTAAAAGATCCCTTCTCCTACAAGGTCAAGCGATTCTTCTTAGGTGGTGCGCTCAACCGTCACTCACTCGGTCATCAGAGACTGAGTAAGCGTTATGCCCTTGGAATTCTTTCATCCGACTGTATTTCATCATCTGCATACGGTTCTGAACAGATTCTGATTGCACTCCTGCCCGCATTCGGTCTTGCAGCCTTTGCCATCTTGATGCCGATGACAGCGGTGGTCTTAGCGATTCTCGTCATCATCACTTTGTCTTATCGAAATGTCATTGATGTCTACACCAAGACCGGTGGCGCATATATTGTCTCGCGCGATAACTTCGGTCCAGTAGTTGCACAGATTGCAGCTGTTGCACTGATGCTTGATTACATCGTCACATTAGCTATTCAGTCAGCAGCTGGTGTTGCTGCAATTATTTCAACGTTCCCATCTCTTGAACCATACAAAATGCCTATGATCTTTGCAGTCATCATCTTGTTGACCTACGGAAATCTGCGTGGAGTAAAAGAAGCTGGAAAGGCTTTTGCACTTCCTACCTACTTCTTCGTTGGCTGTATGTTCATTGTCTTTGGCATGGGTCTCTATCGCTTAGCAAATGGAACACTTCCTGTGCTCGATACTGATCTACCCGGAGCAATTCCTCTCGGACAAGAACAAGGGCTGCTTACCTTTGCAGCAATCTTTATTCTGCTTCGCGCCTTTGCAAATGGTGGATCATCCCTGACTGGTCTTGAAGCAATCTCTGATGGTGTGGCTCTCTTTAAGACACCTGAGCATGTCAACGCCAAGCGCACACTGGTTGTTATGAGTTGCCTGCTTGGAACCCTTGTTCTAGGCGTCTCTTACTTCGCGCATCACATCCACGCGATGCCTTATGAGTCAGGTGTTCCAACTGTTATCTCTCAGATTGCAAAAGCAGCAGTAGGAACTGGAACTTTTGGAACAGTCATGTTCATCATGGTTCAGCTTGCAACAATGCTTATTCTCTTCGCTGGTGCAAACACCACATATAGCGCATTCCCATTGCTGGTGAACTTCGTGGCCGCAGATGGATATCTTCCGCGCCAATTAACAAAGCGTGGCCACCGTTTAGCTTTCTCAAATGGAATTCTCTTACTTGCAGGAGGTGGATTACTTCTTGTCATCATCACGGCTGGCTCTGTTGAACACCTCGTTGCTTTCTACGCACTCGGTGTCTTTACAGGATTTACTTTGGCTGGATTTGGTATGACTCGATATTACTTGCGGACAAAACCATCACAATGGAGAGTTAAGGTCTTTATCAATGCACTTGCAGGCTCTATCTCACTATTAATTGTCATCATCTTCTCCGTCGTGAAGTTCACTCAAGGTGCTTGGCTAGTTCTTGTTACAGCACCTATCTTGGTTGCAACACTTTTACGTTTACGTCGCCAATACACTCGCGAACAGGAAGCTCTCTCGGTTAAGAGTTTTGAGGAGCGTGCAACATCTATGGCCCGCCATGATGTCACTATCTTTGTAGATAGCGTTGATATCGCCACAGTCGGTGCTGTTCGTTATGCACGAAGCCTGAAGCCACATAAGGTCAAGGCTGTTCACTTTGTTATCGATGATCGTCGTGCGGAAGCAATTCAAAAAGCATGGGCAGAATCTGAGGCGCTGGAAGATGTGCAGTTAGATCTCATTGATTGCCCAGATCGCCGCATTGCAAACTCAGCACTTGACTATGCAATACGCAAGACAGAGAAACCTGACATTGAGTTAACAATTCTGCTTCCTCGTCGTTCTTACTCACGATTCTTAGGTCGCCTGCTACATGATCAAACAGCTGAAGAAATCGCAGCACCAATTTCGCAGTTGCAGCGAGTTGTTGCAACGATTGTTCCTTTTGACGTTAATCGCATTACTTCTCGTGGTGATCTGCATATCCGTCACGAGCAGGAAACGTTAAGGAGTGTGAGCACTCAGGAGAAGATCAAGCCAACACAAGTTGCCCCACAAGTCTTTGCACCCGTCACTCACTACGCAGAAGATGTCACTCCTATTGGCAAAATAGAGTGGCGTAAGCGTTCTAAGGTGCATGGTCGCGTTACCTCCATTGCAACTGCTCCACGTGGTTCTGCGCCGATGCTTCAGGTAGAGGTGTGGGATGAGACCGGTGGAATTACTCTTAACTTCCTAGGCCGTCGTGAGATTGCAGGACTTGAAGTCGGTATGGAGATGCGCGCTGAAGGTATGGTCGGAGAAGAAGAAGGTCAGCTGACTATCTTGAATCCATCATACGAATTACTTGTCTGAGAAGAACTCTTTCAATAGCGCTGCACACTCATTCTCAAGCACACCAGAAGTCACTTCAACCTTAAAAATAGAACGTGGATCTCGTAGAACATCCCACACAGATCCCACAGCGCCCGCCTTCTCATCCCATGCACCAAAGATGAGGTGAGAGATTCGTGATTGAGCGATAGCTCCAGCACACATCGCACATGGCTCAAGAGTGACAATAAGTGTGCAACCATCAAGGCGAGAGTTCTGTAGTCGAGCGGCTGCATTTCTAATCGCAACTACTTCAGCATGTGCAGTTGGATCGTTATTAGCTTCACGCTCATTTGAACCTTTACCAATTACTACACCATCTTTATTGATAACGATGGCACCAACGGGAACATCACCTGTTGCAAATGCAGATCGAGCAATAACAAGTGCTTCATTCATAAACTCTTCAGGCGTGCGAGATGAAATCTTAGGACTCCAATAACTCAGTCAGTTGCTCGCTAAATCCTAAGCGATTAGCAATTGCTTCAATCTGTTCATCGGGGAATAAATCTGCATCATCACAGAGAGTTGAAAGTTCCATGCTGTGAAGACCAAGGTCAGAGAAGATGTCGAGATCACCTGCTGGTAGTGGTTCATCCTCTTCATCCGGTTGATCAAGATCTGCTAGCTCAAGAAATTCTGCTGCAACTTCATAATCGATTGCACAACTAACATCACTGATAAAGAATTTAACATGTGTACCCAATACACGAATAGCTAAGAAGAATTCATCATCGATAGTTATGAGAGCAACTGCCCCGCCATTTGTCTGTTGTTTTTTGAGGCGGTCAATAATGTGAGTTAGGTCATCTGGGTCAGGTAGAGATGCGATAGACCAGCGTCCGTCTTCATGCCACGCCTCAATCGCGAAGTCCTGGGTTTGCTCTGACACATCTCCCATATTGGCACTCATTGAAGTGGAAAGAAAGCCCTGTAAGGTAGATGACATGAAAGTTCACGTTGCAAATCACCCACTGATCTCTCACAAACTTACTATTTTACGTGATGAAAGAACGGATTCTCCGACCTTCCGACTTCTCGTCGAAGAGCTCGTGACACTGCTTGCATACGAGGCAACCCGCGAAGTGCGTACCAAGACTGTGAACATCAAGACTCCCGTGACTGCGACAACAGGATTAGTTATGGCTGAACCGCGACCAGTCGTCGTTCCCATCTTGCGTGCAGGACTTGGAATGTTAGAGGGAATGACAAAGTTGCTCCCGACAGCTCAAGTTGGATTCTTAGGAATGGTTCGTGACGAAGAAACTTTAAAGGCAAGCACATATGCAAACCGACTTCCTGAAAATCTCTCTGGTCGTCAATGCTTTATTCTCGATCCGATGCTTGCAACTGGTGGCACTTTAGTCATGGCAATTAATTATTTGATTGAGCGCGGCGCCGATGAGATCACAGCGATCTGTTTGCTTGCAGCTCCTGAAGGAATCAAAGTTCTCGAAGATGAATTTAAGAATGCTGGAATTCCAATTACTCTGGTGACTGGTTCACTCGATGAGAAACTCAATGAAAAGGGTTACATCGTTCCCGGTCTTGGCGATGCAGGCGATCGTCTCTACGGTGTTGTGTAAATGGCATCAACTTCCCCTGGATACGGAATCACAATCCGTGTTGAAGGTTCTCCTGAGCTCCAACCAGTTGCGCTCATAACAACCACCATTACCAATGCAGGGGCGACTATTACCGCCCTCGACGTCGTTGAATCACTCCTTGAGAAGGTAGTCATTGACGTTACATGCGACACCATTGATGCCGATCACGCTCAGGAAATTCATGATGCGTTATCAGCTCACAATGGGCTTACTGTTCGAAAGGTGAGTGATCGAACATTCTTGCTCCACCTCGGTGGAAAGATTGAGGTAACTTCCAAAGTTCCTTTAAAGACTCGTGATGATCTCTCTCGCGCCTACACACCTGGTGTTGCTCGTATTTCACAAGCAATCGTCGATGATCCATCAGATGTTCGCCGCCTGACAATGAAGCGCAATACGGTGGCTGTTGTTACCGATGGATCAGCAGTACTTGGCCTTGGAAATATCGGCCCAGCTGCTGCCCTTCCCGTGATGGAAGGTAAAGCTGCTCTCTTTAAGCGCTTTGCCAATGTTGATGCATGGCCAGTCTGTCTTGATACACAAGATGTCGATGAAATCGTTCGCACGGTCCAACTCATCGCACCTGTCTATGGCGGCATCAACCTTGAAGATATCTCAGCACCGCGCTGCTTTGAAGTAGAACGTCGCCTGCGCGAACTTCTTGATATCCCTGTCTTCCACGATGACCAACATGGAACTGCAATCGTTGTTCTTGCAGCTCTGCGCAATGCGCTCAAGCTAGTGAAGAAAGATATGTCGAAGGTCAGAATTATCATGAGCGGTGCGGGAGCAGCTGGCACTGCTATTGCTCGCCTTCTGGTCTTAAGCGGTGCCACCAACATCATCGCATTTGATAAAGATGGTGTTATCTCAAAAGATTCTCAATCTGAAGATCCCATGCGTGATTGGTTTATTGAGAACTCAAATAAAGCGAACTTCAAGGGAAATATTCACGAAGCGTTGGCAGGAGCTGACATCTTTATTGGTGTTAGCGCACCAAATGTGCTCAAAGAAGCAGATATCGCCTCAATGGCTGCAGGTTCCATTGTCTTTGCACTTGCCAACCCAGATCCTGAAATTGATCCAGTTATTGCTCGTAAATATGCAGCAGTTGTTGCAACAGGGCGTAGCGATCACCCAAATCAAATTAACAACGTTCTTGCCTTCCCTGGAATCTTCCGCGGACTACTCGATGCAAACGCTCACAAGATCACAGATAAGTTGCTGGTTGCCGCAGCTGAAGCGATTGCAGATTGCGTGAGCCCATCACAGCTCAACACATCATTCATTGTTCCCAGCGTCTTTGATCCCAACGTAGTAATACAGGTTGCTGCAGCAGTAAAGAAGTCGGTGTAATGGAACTCGTTGCATCCTTTGATGAGCAGTTCACCGCTCTTGCTCCCTTTCTTTTCTATGTAATTATCGGTGCCATTGTTTTCATTGAAACTGGACTTCTCTTTGGCTTCTTCCTACCCGGTGATTCAGTCCTCTTTAGCGCTGGCTTAGTAGCTGCTGCTCAAGGCGATATCAATATCCTTCTGCTGGTCACAATCATCTTGGCTGCTGCATTCTTTGGTGATCAAGTTGGCTTTGTCATCGGCCGAGTTGTTGGTCGTCCTTACCTCGATAAGCACACATCACCTCGTATGCGCAGAATGATTGAGCGCTCTGAACGCTTCTATGAGAAAACTGGATGGTGGGCAGTCGTTGCTGCACGCTTCTTCCCGTGGATTCGCACCTTTGTTCCACCTATTGCAGGTGCATCAATGATGAATTACTACAAATTCCTATCAGCAAACATAATCGGTGCTGTGCTGTGGGGAGCTGGAATTACCCTGGCTGGTTACTACGCTGCAACACTGCCGTGGGTAAAGACCTCTTCTTACGCAATTGCTGCATTCTTTATTTGTGGGTCAATCGTTTCCGGCCTTGTGAATTATTCACGCCGCCAACGATAACTCCCACATAAGTCATAGCAATTCCTGTCACCAAATACATAGATACCTGCACGCCATCTGTTGGTGAATAGAGATCAATCAAGAGTGAACCCACTAATTGACCTCCCACGCTAAAGAGTGTGAATGTCAGAACCCCAAGATGTTGAACAATGGTTGATGTGAAAGCAATGTAGATAACTCCGATAACACCACCTGTGTAAATCCACCAAGGACCTGCTGGAAGTGGAACAAGTTCTTCTGAGTTGATAAGTACCAAGATACTTAAGAAAATCACAAGAAATGTCGTACCCATAATGAAGTTCAATAATGATGTTGTGAAGCTTTGATGTGAATACTCATTGATCTGACCATTCATTGCACGCTGCACGCCAACAATCGCACCTGCAACACATCCCATAACGACTGCAATGAGTGAGAGATTTCGTGCATCGATACGGTCATAGACCGAGATAAAGACTGCAAAGACAGTGAAGAATGCGGCGGCAATACGACGAGGTGTGATGTGTTTCTTTCCGCCACCTGTAAGCCCGATGCGATCGACAACAAGGGAGGCTGCTGTTTGACCCGCAATAGATGCAACAGAGTAGATAGCAACGCCAATAAGAGGCACGATGTGAGTCTGCACAGCAACGAAGCTGCCCCCGAGAGCGCCTGCAAAGAGAGTCCACTTGGGTAGCTCTTTACGCGCCACCGCCCCGCGCAAATTACGAGCACCTTCTTTAATGGAAGGCGTTAAGAGGGCGATGATTGAAATGATTATCAAACCTGACCCAAATGAAACCAGCGCTGCTTCAACGCCATTTCCAATCAGATGTGAAAGTTCGCCATTAGCGCGCGCCTGAAGAGCAATCATGACTCCAGAGATTGCTGCCAGAAAATCTAGGCGCTGATTCTTGGTGGACATAGGTAAATCCTATTAACTTTCCAGCGCCAGAGTGATCTCTAGCCATTCTTCTTCGCGAGTAAGTAATTCACTCTGCACCTTCTCAATTTCACCAGCAATTGCAATCAAACGTTCTGGATTGAAGCCTTCGTTCTCTTGCTCCTTCAGCAGTTCTGCAAGACGCTCCTTACCCTTTGCTACCTGTCGCTCAACGCGCGTTAGATCCTTCTTCAATTGACGTTTTTCTGCAGCACTAGATGTGGATGAGAACTTTCCACCAGATACAGCTGCAGATGCAATTGATGCAACGCGCTGTTCAAGATATTGATCCACACCGCGCGGCAAATCACGAAGATGTTTATCGCCAAGGAGTCCCCAGAAACGATCACAGACGCGTTCGAGGAAGTATCTATCGTGAGAAATCACAATCAAAGTGCCACCATAGCTATCGAGTAAATCCTCTAACTCGGTAAGTGTTTCAATATCAAAATCGTTGGTGGGCTCATCAAGGAGCAACACATTCGGTGAATCCATCAGTAATCGTGTGAGCTGCAGACGGCGACGTTCTCCACCTGATAAATCTCCCACCGGTATCCACTGCGCATCACGATCAAAGCCAAGGCGTTCACAGAGTTGAGATGCTGAAAGTGTCTTACCTTTACCAATCTCCACATGTGTTGCAATATTTTCTACCGCTTCAAGCAATCGCCATGTGGGGTCAAGTTCATCAAGGTGCTGTGTCAGAAAGGCAATCTTGACGGTAATACCTGTAACAAGCTTGCCTGCTGCTGGTTGCAACTGACCTGCCAAAGTGCGCATCAGAGTTGTCTTTCCAGCACCGTTAATGCCCACAATGCCAATGCGATCTCCTGGACCTATGTTCCATGTCAGGTTATCAATCAGCTCTTTATCGCCAGCTTTGATCAGCGCATGATGAAGTTCAAAGACAGTATTACCAAGTCGGTTGAGAGCAAACTTTAAGAGCTCTGTTGAATCACGTGGTGCTGGCTCTGCTGAAATCAATTCATTGGCTGCATCAACACGAAACTTAGGTTTTGTTGTTCGAGCAGGTGCTCCGCGGCGCAGCCACGCAAGCTCTTTGCGAATCAAGTTATTACGACGAGCATCCATTGCATTGGATTGGCGAGCTCGCTCTGCCTTAGCTAAAACAAATGCTGAATACCCGCCGTCATACTCTTCTACCTTGCCAAGGACTACTTCCCACGTGCGCTCTGTTACTTCATCGAGGAACCAGCGATCGTGCGTCACAACTAGTACTGCTAAATCTCTTCGGTTCTTTAAGTGGGATGCAAGCCAGGCAACGCCTTCAACATCGAGGTGGTTTGTTGGTTCATCCAGCAGAATCAAATCAAGATCGTCAATGAGTAATTTAGCTAATCCAACACGGCGCTTTTCTCCACCAGAAAGAGATGCAAATGTGCGATCAAAGATATGGTCATCGAAGCTTCCAAAGAGGCCGGTAAAGATTTCACGGATACGAGGATCACTTGCCCATTCATGTTTCTCGCGATTGGCGATAACTACATCGCCCACAGTTGCATGAGGGGCAGCACTATCTATTTGAGAGAGAATGCCAATCTTTGAAGCATTCGACTTTGTTACTCGACCTGCATCAGGCTCTTCTACGCCTGCAATAATTTTCATGAGCGTGGATTTACCAGCACCATTGCGTCCAACAATTCCGATGCGATCGCCTTCTGAAACACCGAGTGATACTCGCTCCAGAAGTGGGCGGATATCAAAGGCTTTAGAGACCTCTTCGATATTCACTACATTGCGCGCCACGGTAGGAGAGCGTACCTTTGAACTATGAAGGTCACTGACCGCGCATATGCGTTAGAGCTCGATAAGAATGACCCTCTTGCTCCCTATCGCAGCAAATTTGTTATTACCGACCCCAATCTCTGTTATCTCGATGGAAATTCTCTAGGCCGACTGCCCCATGCAACTGTGAAGGCTGTCAGTGACTTCGTCTCCCACGAATGGGGCAATGAGGTTGTTACTGGGTGGAACCACTGGATTGATGAGGCACAAGTTGCAGGAGATCTCTTAGGTCGGGCAGCTCTCGGGGCAGCAGCCGGTCAAGTACTTGTCTGTGACACAACATCTGTGAACTTCTATCAACTCTGTCTTGCAGCAATTAAGGCACGCCCTGGTCGAAAGACAGTTATCACAGATGCTGCAAACTTTCCCACCGATCGCTACATCCTTGCTGGCATTGCAGAGCAACTTGGCCTCAACCTTGTCATTATTGATAATGAAGATTCAGCTGTTGCTGAGAATGAATTAATCACCGCAGAGCTTCTTGAGAAATACATGTCTGAAGATGTTGCACTCGTAACTCTTGAGGTAATTCAATATCGATCAGGTGCTCGCTCAGATATTGAATCCATTACAGATCTTGCACGCTCCTATGGCGCATTTGTACTCTGGGATGCAAGCCATGCAACAGGTGCCATTGAGATGAACTTTGATGAGCGCGGTGTTGACCTTGCAATCGGATGCACCTATAAATATGGAAATTCAGGTCCAGGTTCACCTGCCTGGCTCTATGTGAGTAAGCGCGTGCAGAAGGAGCTTCAAGTTCCTATCCAAGGTTGGTTTGGAAATGAAGATCAATTTGGAATGGGTCCTGAATTTGAGAAGGCGAAAGGCATACGAGGATTTCAGATTGCTAGCCCATCGATTATTGGAATTCGCGGTGTGCAGATCGCCTTTGAGATGATTGCTGAAGCAGGAATTGATGTCATTGCATCAAAGGCAGCAATTGGTACACAGATGATGATTGATCTCTATGACGAGTGGCTTGCACCCCTTGGTTACACACTTCTAACATCACGTAATCCCAAAGAGCGTGGTGGGCATATCTCTATCGGCCATCCAGAGGCAGCAAAGATCTGCGTTGCACTTCGTAAATTTGCCAACGTCATTCCAGATTTCCGCACACCTAGTGCAATCCGTTTGGCTATATCTCCCCTTCCAACTTCATATGTTGAAGTCTGGGATGGTTTCCGGCGCATCCGCGATCTCACTGAGAGCCGTCAATATCAAGAGATCGAAGGATCGGATTCACGAGTCACATGAGCGATAACTATGAATCAGCACTGACATACACTTCTTATTTAGCAGTTGATGATCTACTCAAACTTCAGAAGCCTCTCTCTGATGGACCTGAGCATGATGAGATGCTCTTCATCATCATCCACCAAACATATGAACTCTGGTTTAAGCAACTCATCCATGAATTCCAACAGGCGCAGCGCGCACTTGAATCTGGCGATACGCACTACGCCCTCTCTATTCTCGGACGTATTCGCACCATCATGAAGGTCTGTGTTGCTCAAGTTGATATCTTGGAGACGATGACGCCACTGCAATTCAATGCCTTCCGCGGTTATCTCTCATCGTCTAGCGGTTTTCAATCAGCACAATTTAGAAAGGTGGAGGCAATTCTTGGCCGTCGCGATAGTCGCATGGCTGGACACCTACCTCTTGATATCCAGGCAGAGATTAAAAAGATTACTTCTGGCAATTCAATTTGGGATTCTTTCTTGGATTACCTCACTAAACGTGGCTATGTACTACCTGCTGATGTTGTGGGTCGCGATAAGGAAGTTGCTTACGAATCCAATGCGGCTGTGCAAGATGTTCTACTGACAGTGCATCAAACAGATCCCGAGAGTGCGATGGTCTCTGAGCGCCTTGTTGATATCGATGAAGGTATTCAAGAGTGGCGCTATCGCCATGTGAAGATGGTTGAGCGCACGATTGGCCACAAGATGGGAACTGGTGGATCAAGCGGAGTGGAATACCTTGCAAGCACGCTCTTTAACCCAGTCTTTAAAGACTTATGGGAGATTCGCTCTCGCTTCTAAGCAGGCAGCCCTTTAATCACTAGCTCTGATAGAGCAAGACGTTCACGCTTTGCTGTTTCTCTTTCAAGAAGTGGTCCTGCAAGTTTTTCAGGTGCATCCTGTGTTCCGATTGCAATCACAACAACAGGAATGAGTTCTGGGGCAATTGAGAGCACTTCTTGTGCCACTGCCTTATCAAATCCAGTCATCTGGTGGGCAATTAATCCGCGGTGGTGGGCTTCAATAACAAGCTGCGCAACTGCCAAACCACAGTCATATTGGTAATCAGCATGGATAGAGCCATCGCCACGAATGGTCTTTCCCGCTACCAAAATCAGAGATGAAGAGTTCTTTGCCCAACTCTGATTGAACTCAACGAGTGAGGAGAGGATCTGAGTAAAGACTTCATCCCCACGCTTTCCCACAAAGAAGCGCCATGGCTGTCCATTAAATGCAGAAGCAGCCCAACGTGCTGCTTCGAGGATCGCTGTGAGGTCTTCGTTGCTAATTGACGCAGTTTCGTTAAATGAACGAGGGCTGCGACGAGTGGCGATAATTTCGTGAACGGGAACTGAAGTCTGTGCTTTCATAACGCGAATCGTATTGCCTGCGCAGGTTACGCGCACTTTGAAATTACTGCTTCTTAGTATTAATCACTTCAATTTTTTCACCGTAGGCACTTTCAGCAATCTCTTTACGGCGCTTGATATAGGTATCCGATGCGCCAGTAATGAGATGTTCAAAACGTTGTTTACCTTTAATGAGTGGATGTAGCTCTGTGGCTGTGTTCTGAGATCCCCATATTGGAGGTTCTTGACGAGTTACCTGCACAACAATATGTGGGTTGATAAAGCGATAGACGAGTGCAAGGCGACGAAGTCCCATATATGCAACGTGGCGCATGCCACGATTGATGTGTTCTTGAATGCGCAACTGGTTATAACGCAACCATGAGGGACGAATAGGTTCTTCTCTCACAGCTAATTCATACAAAATCTTTGCAATCTCTGCCCCACCTGTTGGATCAGGTAGTTCCGCACATTTCTTACTCAATCGTGCGCGCACATCAGCATCTTGTAACTTCTTAACCGTTGCAGTGATATCACCAAGGTCTGCTTGGTTAGCACGCAGTGCAAATCCCATGTCATGGCACCACTGCGCACGCGCTTCTTGATCATCTGTTCCTCGAATATTGGAGACAAAGACTGTGGGAACCTGAGCTGGCAAGAGCTCGTGGACTCCGTTGTAGCCGGTTGCGCAGACGCTGGCATCGAAGGCGTGAAGCACTCGAGCAAGTGGGAAGTGGCGCACAACGCGGATATCAAGGCCAGCAGGTGCAAGAGACTTTCCATCTTTATCCAGTGGCTGCTTGGTAAGGATGACTTGCAGATCTTCCCATCCGAGCAAGCCTGAAAGCGCTGCTGTCATCTTCTCATTCACATCGCTATCGCCAGTTCCGAGTTGAACCAGAACTGCTGCGCGGTTGAGATCAAGGCCCAGAACTTTGCGAGCCTCATCGCGCGATAGCGCAGTATCTTTTTGAAAGAGTGAGACAGAAGATGTAAGCCGCGCATCTTTACGTTCTGCAGTTGGCCCAAAGTCATATGCCCGAGCGAAGTCACCAGGTTCAACGATGTAATCCATCATCTGTGATTGCAAACCTAAAACAAAACGTTGTGGCTTCTTCTGCCATAAACCGCGACGCACCCAAACTAATGCCAACTTTGGATGTGAAACTTTTGCAGCGATAACTCCTGGATAAGGAACAACACCATCGAATGACATGACGCGAGCGCCCGTCTCATCAACGAGAGCAAGTAAACGATCTCGTAAGTACTCATCCCACTTTTCACGAGACATCCACATGCGATCGCGACCTGGAATGTATTCGCAACGAATTCCCATAAATTCTGGAATCTCTGCAATACCGCCCGCCATCGAAACAATAATGGGATTTGCATATTCTTTAAGAGCCAACGCAATTGCACTTGCACGTGCAAGGTGTCCCATTCCCACGCCATTGCTGGTCGCAAGAATAATTGTTGGTTTTTCCATAAGGCTCAAAGGTTATCAACCCTTTACGCGTAAGCCACGCGGGAAAATCCCTATTAGTTGCAAACTTTTTTGCCTTCAGAGATACTTATCTCGCGTTAATTCGCAACCTTAAAGGAGAGTACTTCTCAAACCGTTTCTAAATCAGAAACATTTGCCGTACAGCTTTACAATGACTACACAAGCAGCGATTAGATCGCAACACAGTGCAACACATCGTTATGTACCAACAACATCAACACCAATATCACCCGAAAAGGTTGCCGCAGTCCTAGCAGCCGAATGGGACCTCTTCACCAAGAGCACCCATGGCTCTGCAGCTGAGAGCAAGCGAGCATTTAACTCACTGCCTCTAGGTGTCACATCTAGCTTCCAGCACTGGGATCCATACCCAATCTCCATCGTCTCCGCCAAGGGCGCATATATGACCGATGTCGATGGGCGTCAGCTCCTTGACCTGTCTATGGGCTTTGGCGCAATGCTCGCTGGCCACCTCAACCCAATTGTGGTGGAAGAAGTGCAGTCAGCGCTCACCCAGGGAATGCTCTTTGTCACCCCTTCACCTACCTCTACCGATGCTGCAGAGAGAATCTGTAAGCGCTTTGGTATCGATCAGGTTCGATTCACCAACTCAGGCACTGAGTCAACGATGTATGCAGTTCGCGTTGCTCGCTCTGCCACCGGGAGAATGGGAATTCTCAAAGTTGAAGGCGGATATCACGGCAGCTATGACCCATTCGTTGTCTCTGCAAAACCTCCACTGAATAAGGCAGGCAAGGCAGGCAAGCCAACTCCTTACATCGAACCTAACTTGGTTCCAGGAGATATCTACGTTGTTCCTTATAACAACATCCCTGCATTAGAAAAAATGTTTAAGAAGAATGCAAAGAAGATTGCCTGCTTCATCGTTGAACCAGTTCTTGAAAACCTTGCAATCATTCTTCCTGATTCTGGTTACCTTGAGCGTGTTCGCGAACTTTGCGATCAATACGATGTTGTCCTTATCTTTGATGAGGTAAAAACAGGACTA
>Ga0209769_1000516_pt1 | contig 14996 bp, 20 predicted proteins | sample LauGreSuBDMM15DN_2_FD_187569 | JGI IMG/M metagenome (GOLD analysis project Ga0209769, IMG submission 187569) | Freshwater lake microbial communities from Lake Michigan, USA - Su13.BD.MM15.DN (SPAdes) (version 3) | ecosystem: Environmental > Aquatic > Freshwater > Lake | place: Lake Michigan, USA...
ATGGAGATGACAGCAATTCGCAAACTGTCAGCACAGTCCAAACGCAAGCGGCGAATCAATTCATCGGTCAACGATGATTTCCCTGCGCCGCCAGTTCCGGTAATTCCAATCGTTGGGATTTTTTTGCTTAGTGCTTTTTTGCGAATGTCTTGAAGTAAGCCATCGTTGAGTTGCTTTCCTTCGATGGCCGTGAGCAGTTGCGCCAATGCGCGCCAATGGGCATCGGTATGACCCTCAATGGCCGATATGACCTGGGGCGCAAAGCTCGAAATATCCTTATCGCAGCGCATGACCATCTCGCCAATCATTCCCGCAAGACCCATTTTTTGCCCATCTTCGGGGCTGTAAATGCGCGCTACGCCGTAGTCTTGCAACTCTTTTATTTCAGAAGGAACAATCACCCCTCCGCCACCTCCAAAGACTTGAATATGTGATCCGCCTCGGCTTTTGAGTAAGTCCACCATGTATTTGAAATACTCCACATGGCCGCCTTGGTAGGAACTGATCGCAATGCCTTGTACATCTTCTTGAAGCGCAGCGGTTACCACCTCTTCGACGCTGCGGTTGTGTCCGAGGTGAATCACTTCAGCGCCCATACCTTGCAAGATACGGCGCATGATGTTGATGGCGGCATCGTGCCCATCAAACAAGCTGGCTGCGGTCACAAATCGGACTTTGTGGGTGGGCCGGTAATTGGCTAAGGCGGTGTATTCAGCAGCAAGATTTGTCATAGGACAGGGCTCTCAAAAGACAGTAGAAAACGCGAAGGAGTTGACGTTTACGTAAACGTCAACTGTAAACGATTTTTGCAGTTGGTCATAATGCGGCGTACCCCTTACGCTCCTATGACTTTTCTCGCTCTCGACATTGGAAATACCCGCCTCAAATGGGCTTTGTATGCAACGCCTACGCCGGGGTCGCTGCTTTTAGCCCAAGGGGCGGAATTTTTAGAAAACATTGACAAACTCGCTGAAGGTTCTTGGAGTTCCTTGCCCCAACCTCAGTTCGTCTTGGGCTGCGTTGTCGCTGGCGACGCCGTCAAGCGGCGGGTGCAAGAGCAAATGGAGTTGTGGGATGTCGCCCCGCAGTGGGTGGTTGCCAGCGAGTCAGAAGCAGGTTTAAGCAACGGTTATGACCACCCCACGCGTTTGGGCGCAGACCGGTGGGTGGCCATGGTGGGCGCGTATCACCGCATGCTCGCCCAAGGATTGCCCCGCCCAATGGTTGTGGTGATGGTGGGAACGGCCGTCACGGTCGAGGCCATTGATCCCAGCGGTAAATTTTTAGGGGGTTTAATTCTGCCTGGGCACGGCATCATGCTGCGTGCGCTGGAGTCTGGTACAGCCGGTTTGCACGTTCCTACAGGCGAAGTTCGCCCCTTTCCCACCAACACCAGCGACGCATTAACCAGCGGCGGCACCTTTGCGATTGCCGGTGCTGTGGAGTGCATGGTTCAGCACGTCAGAAGTCAATGCCATGCAGAGCCCCTGTGCGTAATGACCGGGGGAGCCGCTTGGAAAATGGCACCCAGCATGACGCGGCCCTTTGAGTTAGTTGACAACCTGATTTTTGATGGCTTGCTGCAGCTGGCCTCTCTGCGTTTCAGTTTGGACTAGCCAACCACGCTTCTGCCAGTCGAGCCCAATACGTAGCGCCCAAAGGGATGAGATCGTCATTAAAGTCATAACTGGGGTTGTGCAACATACAAGGACCGCCGCCATGGCCCATTTCGCGGTGGGCCCCATCGCCATTGGCGATAAAGCTATAGCAACCTGGCTTGGCCTGCAACATATAAGAAAAGTCTTCCGCACCCATTGTGGGCTCCTGCTCGCCGACATTGGACGCTCCCACAATACTGGCCATCACCCCTCGCGCGAAATCTGCCTCATGGGCTGCGTTGATGGTGGGTGGGTAGTTACGCACAAATTCAAATTCGCACTGCGCGCCAAAGGCGGCCGCAGTGTGTTGCGCCACTTCGCGCATTCTTTGCTCAATCATGTCGAGCACCTCGATGGTGAAAGTTCGCACCGTGCCTTGCAACTCGCAGCTGTCTGGGATCACATTGGTCGCCTCGCCTGCGCGAATCATCGTCACTGAAATAACGCCGGCATCGACGGGTTTTTTATTGCGGCTAATGATGGTTTGAAACGCTTGTACCATTTGGCAGGCGACAGGGACGGGGTCAATGGCGTTGTGTGGCAGGGCAGCGTGGCCCCCTTTGCCGCGCACCGTGATTTTGAATTCATTGCTCGACGCCATCACGGGCCCTGCGCTGACTGCAAATTTCCCTACGGATGCGCCTGGCCAGTTGTGCATGCCAAAGACGGCCTGAACCGGGAACTTTTCAAACAAGCCTTCTTTGATCATTTCACGGGCACCGCCGCCGCCTTCTTCAGCGGGCTGAAATACCAGGTAAACCGTACCGTCAAAGTTCCGGTTGTTAGAGAAATAGTGTGCTGCGGCCAACAACATGGCGGTGTGGCCATCGTGGCCGCAGGCGTGCATTTTTCCGGGGTGCTGGCTGGCATGGGCAAAGGTATTAAATTCCTGCATCGGCAATGCGTCCATGTCAGCGCGTAATACGATCGCTCGGTCGGAGGTTCCTGCTTTCACGATGCCAACGACGCCCGTGGTGCCCAAGCCCCGGTGCATGGGAATTCCCCATTCGCTTAACTTGGCTGCCACAACATCCGCAGTTCTTACTTCTTGAAAACATAACTCGGGGTGGGCGTGCAAATCGCGGCGAATGGTGGCCATAGACGCTGCGTTTGTTACGATAGATTCAATCAGGTGCATGTCGAATTCCCCAAATCAGCCATAAAACCTGTATTGTGCCGATGATCGGCTTGTTTACTTTGTCACTATGTCAAAAACCCTGCTCCCACCGACCTCCCCCGTCCCAAACCTCGGCACACAATTCGTGCGAGGTGCTTGTCCCCATGACTGCCCAGACACATGCTCTCTGATCACCACGGTACAAGAGGGTGTTGCGATCAAGGTTCACGGCAATCCCGACCATCCCGCAACCGCTGGCGTTCTGTGCACCAAGGTATCTCGCTATACAGAGCGCACTTACCACCCCGAGCGGATATTGCAGCCCCTTCGCCGCACCGGCCCTAAAGGTTCAGGTCAATTTGAAGCCGTCTCTTGGGAGCTCGCTTTAACCACCATCACCGATCGCTTGAAATCCATTTCCAGCCGTGGCGCTGACGCAGCGCAAGCCATTCTTCCCTACAGCTACGCAGGAACCATGGGCTTGGTTCAAGGCGAATCCATGGCCTCACGTTTCTTCAACCGCTTGGGCGCTTCGCAGCTTGAGCGCACCATTTGTGCCTCCGCTGGCGGCGAAGGCTTGATTTACACCTTAGGCGCCAAAGTGGGGATGCGGGTGGAGTTTTTTGCCGAGTCCAAACTTATTTTGATCTGGGGTAGCAATGCGATTGGCAGCAACCTCCATTTTTGGCGTCATGTTCAAACAGCCAAGCGCAATGGTGCCAAGGTGGTGTGCATTGATCCGCGTCGAACGGAAACGGCAGAAAAGTGCCACGAACACATTGCACTGCGACCAGGAACGGACAGCGCATTGGCCTTTGCATTAATGCACCAATTGATCGCCACCGACTGCCTCGACCACGATTACATTGATAAGCACACCTTAGGCTGGGACGCACTGCGATTACGGGCTTTAGAGTGGCCTCCTGAGCGTGCGGCTGAGGTGTGTGGCATCCCTGTTTCACAAATTACAGATCTTGCCCGTGATTATGGAGACGCCATGCGCAAGGGTGAGCCTGCTTCCATTCGGTTGAACTACGGCATGCAACGTGTGCGTGGCGGGGCTAATGCGGTTCGCGCTATTGCTTGCTTACCCGCTCTCATTGGCGCATGGAAGCACCGCGCTGGCGGCCTGTTGCTTTCGTCCTCCAATACCCACGTCTTCGATCGTTCCGCGCTGCACCGTCCCGATCTGCGACCCAACGTTCCGTGCCGAACGATCAACATGAGCACGATTGGCGATGCTTTGTTACAACCAGCGAGTCGTGACTATGGCCCAGCGATTGAGGCACTCATTGTTTACAACAGTAATCCGGTGGCTGTTGCACCGGACTCCAGCAAAGTGGTCAAAGGGTTTGCGCGAGAGGACTTGTTTACCGTTGTCTTAGAGCATTTTCAAACCGATACTGCTGACTACGCCGACTTCATTCTTCCGGCCTCCACGCAACTCGAACACTGGGACGTCCACACCACCTATGGACATACGGACATCTTGCTTAACAAACCGGCCATTGCGCCTTTGGGGCAAGCCAAGTCCAATACCGATATTTTTCGGGCGCTCGCCAAATATATGGACTTTACCGACGCTTGCTTTGATGACGATGATGTGACGCTGTGTCGAACTGCTTTTGACTCCAGAGTCGATTTCGACTTACTCTTGAATCAGGGGTTTGTCTCCTTACCTACCCCAGACGCTCCATTTGCAAACGGCAACTTTCCCACACCTTCTGGACGCTGTGAGTTTTTTAGCCCCCGCCTTGACCAGCAGGGGCTTAATGGTTTGCCAGACTATGTTGCTAATTTCGAACCGGCCGACACGAACCCGCAGTTTCCTTTATCGATGATTTCACCCCCTGCGCGCAATTTTTTAAATTCGAGTTTCGTGAACGTGATGAGTTTGCGCGACATTGAAGGAGAGCCGCACATTGAAATCAGTGAGGTCGATGCAGCACATCGTCATATTCAAACAGGCGATAGGGTTCGCGTTTTCAATGACCGAGGGCAATACCACTGCAAAGTAAAAGTGAGCCCGCGAGCGCGTCTTGGCGTAGTCAATGGCTTGGGCGTTTGGTGGCGCAAATTAGGTTTGCACGGCACCAATGTCAACGAGTTAACCAGTCAATCCTTGACCGACTTGGGCCACGCAGCCACCTTTTATGACTGCGCGGTTGAAGTCGAAAAATCCAGTTAAGGTCTTCGAGCGCAACGTCAATTACGCGTGCTTTGAGGTTTTGCAAAATTCAATAAGCGCGTTGCCATCAATGTCTCCGCTAAAAAGCATGCAAGGGCCAACAGGAAGCAAACGATCCCCGCTAAGAAAGCCACAATGGATAAGCGCAGGCCGGTGAAATCAACTGTCTCACCCAGAAACAAGACGATGATGGTGATGCCGATACAGAACGCGCAAAGCGTCAACAAGGCAATACTGGTATTGGCAAGCAAGCCACGATTGCGAAGGACAGCTAGTTCTTTATAAGACTTCGCATTGTCTTGGGGCCGCGTGTGGTTCTCAATGCGTTCTTCAAGCAAGCGGGCGCGGTCAATGATGCGAGCCAGCCGGTTGGCTACCGCGCCAATCATTCCAGCCACCGCGGTGAGTAAAAAGACGGGCGCTACAGACAAAGCAATCCCATGGGATACGGTATCGGGATCGAGCGGAAAAGCCATACAAAATCCTTTGAGACAAAGCAAAACGCCAACTCTAAAGTTGGCGTTTTGTAACTGCGATTTCCGCCAGTTGTTTGGTTGCGCGAGTAGGATTTGAACCTACGACCTTTGGGTTATGAGCCCAACGAGCTACCAGGCTGCTCCATCGCGCGGTAAGTTTGTATTGTAGTCTTATTCAGCAGCTTCTACTGCATTAACTTCAGTTGATTCTTCACGATCGACCAATTCAACCAATGCCATCGGTGCGTTATCACCCACACGGAATCCCATTTTCAAGATGCGGGTGTAGCCGCCTGGACGGGCCTTAAAGCGTGGGCCTAAGACATCGAATAATTTAGTCACGCTATCGCGGTCACGCAAACGGTCAAAAGCCAAACGGCGATTTGCAACGGTTGCCTCTTTGGCGAGAGTAATCATGGGCTCAACCACGCGGCGCAATTCTTTGGCCTTGGGGACCGTTGTCTTAATTGCTTCGTGGGCGATGAGTGAATTCATCATGTTACGAAGCATCGCTAAGCGGTGCGATGTCGTGCGATTGAGTTTACGTAGTCCGTGTCCGTGGCGCATGGTAGATTTCCTTTAATATTAAACAAGCAGCCGTATCAGGTACTGCCCGTGGCGCGGAACCCAAAGGGCTCCATACAGAGGCACTAATGCTTAGTGCTTTTCGAGAGCGGCTGGAGGCCAGCTTTCTAATTTCATTCCCAAGGTTAAACCACGAGAGGCCAAGACTTCCTTGATCTCATTCAATGATTTACGACCTAGGTTAGGCGTTTTCAACAACTCATTTTCAGTGCGTTGAATCAGGTCGCCGATGTAGTAAATGTTTTCCGCTTTGAGGCAGTTGGCGGAGCGAACGGTGAGTTCCAACTCGTCCACTGGACGCAACAAAATAGGATCAAACTTGGTTTCACGACCGGCGGCTGGCGCACCAAAACCGGGGAGTTCGTTGCCTTCGAGCTGTGCAAACACAGCCAATTGCTCAACCAAGATGCGAGCAGAAGCGCGCACTGCGTCTTCAGCGGTAATTGCACCATTGGTTTCAATTTCAACGACCAATTTATCCAAATCCGTACGCTGTTCCACACGGGCGCTCTCGACCACATAGCTCACCCGCTTCACAGGGGAGAACGATGCGTCCAAAATCATACGGCCGATGGACTTGGTAGGCTCATCGCCATGGCGGCGCATTGAACCGGGCACATAACCACGGCCTTTTTCTACCTTGATTTGCATGTCGAGTTTGCCGCCAGAAGACAAGTGAGCAATCACGTGGTCTGGGTTGACAATTTCAACGTCATGGGGCGTTTGAATATCCGCAGCCGTAACAATACCTTCTGCGTCTTTACGCAGACTTAAGGTGACTTCGTCACGGTTGTGAAGCTTGAACACAACACCTTTGAGGTTCAACAAAATGTTGACCACGTCTTCTTGAATACCGTCGATAGACGAATACTCATGGAGCACACCCGCAATAGTGACTTCAGTTGCGGCGTAGCCTGGCATGGATGACAACAACACCCGACGCAACGCGTTCCCAAGGGTGTGGCCGTAACCGCGCTCAAATGGCTCAAGAGCCACTTTGGCACGGTTCAAACCGATTTGCTCAACGCTGATGGTTTTGGGTTTTAGTAGATTACTTTGCATTCAGACTTCCTCTCAATACCCCCGACTCGTTACGTCGGTAAGGCTGGTGAAGCACCTACACCGCAGAAAACCACGGCATAGGAACGATTTCTAACATTCAAACGGATTAACGTGAATACAACTCAACAATCAATGATTCGTTGATATCAGCGCCAAACAGATCACGGTCAGGCACTGCTTTAAAAGTACCTTCCGATTTTTCAATGCTCACATCAACCCAAGATGGCATGCCAACTTGCTGGGCCAACTGAAGCGCTTCAGCGACACGTGTTTGTTTTTTGGACTTTTCACGAATCGCCAATACGTCACCGACCTTAACCATATAGGAAGGAATATTGACGGAATGGCCATTCACTGTGATGGCTTTGTGAGAAACCAACTGACGGGCTTCTGCACGCGTGGAACCAAAGCCCATGCGGTACACCACGTTGTCCAAACGAGACTCCAACAAGAACAACAGGTTTGCTCCCGTATTGCCCTTGCGGCGATCTGCTTCTTCAAAATAACGACGGAACTGGCGCTCTAAAACGCCATACATGCGTTTGACTTTTTGTTTTTCGCGCAACTGCAAACCGTAATCAGACGTACGGGCACCAGAAGTGCGGCCGTGTTGACCTGGCTTGGAATCAAATTTTGCCTTGTCACCGATAGCGCGGCGTGCGCTTTTCAGGAACAGGTCAGTGCCTTCACGGCGTGAGAGTTTGGCCTTGGGGCCTAGATAGCGTGCCACTTGAACTTCCTTTTTATATCATCTGCCACACGAAAAGTGTGGGAGCCAACAGCAAGAACCGTTGGCGGTGGGCTTGTTAAAAATTAAATACGACGACGCTTTTGTGGGCGGCAACCGTTGTGCGGTACCGGCGTCACATCAGCGATCATGTTGATACGAATTCCCAATGCGGCTAAAGCACGCACCGAAGACTCACGACCAGGACCCGGTCCTTTGATCTCAACATCAAGGTTTTTGATACCTTGCTCCAAAGCCGCACGTCCTGCTACTTCGGAAGCTACCTGGGCAGCAAACGGAGTCGATTTACGTGAACCTTTGAATCCTTGACCACCGGAAGAAGCCCAAGACAACGCATTGCCTTGGCGATCGGTGATAGTAATGATCGTATTGTTGAAAGAAGCATGCACGTGAGCGATGCCGTCTGCAACGTTTTTACGAACTTTCTTGCGAACACGTTGTGCTGCGCTATTTGAAGGAGCTTTTGCCATAGTAATCTCTTATTTCTTCAATGATGCGGCGGCCTTACGTGGACCTTTGCGGGTCCGCGCATTGGTACGCGTACGCTGTCCACGCATGGGAAGGCCTCGGCGATGGCGGAAGCCTCGGTAGCAACCAATGTCCATCAAACGCTTGATGTTCATGGTTGTTTCGCGACGCAAGTCACCTTCAATGGTGAACTGTGCGATTTGGTCGCGAATTTTTTCCAAATCACCATCGGTCAAGTCTTTGACCTTTTTGGAATATGCAATGCCACAAGCCTCGCAAATTTTGCGAGCGCGGGTGCGACCGATTCCAAAAATAGCGGTTAAGCCAATTTCAGAATGCTGTTGCGGCGGAATATTGATGCCAGCGATACGTGCCATTTTCGTCCTCTAAAACTCTTGCAATTAACCCTGGCGTTGTTTATGGCGTGGATCTGTACAGATCACGCGAACAACGCCTTTACGACGGATAATTTTGCAGTTACGGCAAATTTTCTTAACCGAAGCTGATACTTTCATCTCATTTCTCCTAAAACCTTTTTCTGCGGGCGCGAGCACACTGCAGAACTACCAAAATTAAAAACCCACCACCTTACGATGATTTGAAACTCGCTTTTTTAAGCAAGGACTCATACTGCTGAGACATCATGTAATTTTGTACTTGTGACATGAAGTCCATGGTCACCACCACAATAATTAACAAAGAGGTGCCACCAAAATAGAAGGGCACGTTGTATTTCAAAATCAGAAACTCGGGCAACAAACACACAAATGTGATGTAGATTGCACCAGCCAACGTTAAACGCAACAAAATCTTATCAATGTATTTAGCCGTTTGATCTCCAGGACGAATACCTGGAATAAACGCACCGCTTTTCTTCAAGTTATCGGCTGTTTCACGGCTGTTAAATACCAGCGCAGTGTAGAAAAAGCAGAAAAACACAATCGCACTCGCATACAACATCACATAGATCGGCTGGCCTGGGCTCAGAGTTCCTGCGATGTCCTTGAGCCAACGCATAGACTCACCCGAACTAAACCAATTCGCAATCGTTGCAGGCAGCAAAATAATCGATGACGCAAAGATGGGAGGAATAACACCAGCCATATTGAGCTTCAAAGGCAAGTGAGAGGACTGACCGCCATACACCTTGCTTCCAACTTGCCGCCTTGCGTAATTCACCAAAATTTTGCGCTGTCCACGCTCAACAAACACTACGAAGTAGGTCACCAGACCAACCAGCACCACAATGACCAGCGCCACGATAATGCTCATTGCACCCGTACGGACCAACTCCAACAATCCACCGATCGCACTGGGCAAACCTGCCGCAATGCCACCAAAAATCAAAATCGAAATACCATTTCCTAAGCCACGCTCAGTAATCTGTTCACCCAGCCACATCAGGAACATGGTTCCAGCAGTGAGCGTCACCACCGAAGTAATCCGAAAACCCATACCAGGGGTTACCACCAACCCAGCCGATGCTTCTAATGCAAGTGCAATACCCATCGACTGAAACAAGGCCAAACCTAAAGTTCCGTAGCGCGTGTACTGCGTAATCTTTCTGCGTCCTGCTTCGCCTTCTTTCTTCAATTGCTCAAAAGTTGGCAATACATAGCCAAGCAATTGCATGATGATCGAAGCCGATATATACGGCATGATTCCAAGCGCAAAAATAGTGAAACGCGATAACGCACCACCAGAGAACATATTGAACAAACTCAATATGCCGCCTTGCTGGCCATTAAACAACTGCTGCAGCTGCGTGGGGTCAATACCAGGCACAGGAATATGTGCACCAATACGGTAGACCACCAGCGCGAGCAACAAAAACACAAGCCTGCGACGCAGGTCGCCGAACTTGCCGGTTTTTGCTAATTGAGCTGCGTTCGTTGCCACAAATACGCCCTAAGACTTAAGCTACGCTTCCGCCAGCCGCTTCAATAGCGACCTTGGCACCAGCCGTGACACCCAGACCAGTGAGTTTCACTGCTTTGGTGATCGCACCGGTGTTAATCACTTTGACCACTTTGGCGATTTGACCCACCAAACCAGCTTGCTTCAAAGTCAGAATATCCACTTCAGGCATACCCAACAACTCAAGCGTTGTAAGGGTGACTTCTGCGTTGTATTTCAAAAGATGTGATTTGAAACCGCGCTTAGGCAAGCGACGGTGCATAGGCATTTGACCGCCTTCAAATCCGACCTTGTGGTAGCCGCCCGAACGCGACTTTTGACCTTTGTGTCCACGGCCAGCGGTTTTACCCAAACCAGATCCGATTCCACGACCGACGCGACGTTTCGCGTGCTTTGCCCCACCTGCGGGCTTGATGCCATTGAGTTCCATCATCAACCCCTTAGAGCACTTTAACCAAGTAGCTGATCTTATTGATCATGCCGCGAACTGCAGGCGTGTCTTCCAACTCGCTTGTGCTTCCCATTTTGCGCAAACCCAAACCGCGCACAGTGGCACGATGGGCTTCTTTGCAACCAATTGGACTACGTACCAATTGGATTTTTACTGTTTGCTGTGGTGTTGTCATAGTGACGTCCTCGCTTAAACGAAGATCTCTTCAATGGTTTTTCCGCGCTTTGCTGCAACTTCAGCGGGCGTTGTCGAAACCGACAAAGCATCTAGCGTGGCGCGAACCATGTTGTAAGGGTTACTTGATCCGTGGCTCTTGGCGACGATATCGGTGATGCCAATCACTTCAAACACAGCGCGCATCGGGCCGCCAGCAATAATGCCGGTACCTTTAGGTGCGGGTGCCATCATCACATTGGCTGCGCCGTGGTGACCCATCACTTTGTGGTGAATCGAACCATTTTTCAGCGTGACCTTGATCATGTTGCGGCGCGCTTCTTCCATCGCCTTTTGTACGGCAGCTGGCACTTCTTTTGACTTGCCCTTGCCCATACCTACGCGACCGTCACCGTCACCAACCACAGTTAGGGCTGCAAAACCGAGAATACGGCCGCCTTTTACCACTTTGGTCACGCGATTGATCGCGATCATTTTTTCACGCAGTCCGTCTTCAGGCCCTTCAGCCTTACCCTGCATTTTTCCTTGAACTTTAGCCATCTTTATTTCCGATCTGCTTAGAACTGCAAGCCTGCTTCACGCGCTGCATCTGCCAAAGCCTTAACCCGGCCGTGGTATGCAAAACCTGCACGATCGAATGCGACTTTTTCAACGCCAACCGCTTTGGCTTTTTCAGCCACGCGCTTACCAATTAACTGGGCTGCGGCGACATTGCTGCCTTTGCCTGCACCGCCCAATGCTTTGCGAACATCGACTTCTGCAGTCGATGCGGTAGCCAATACTTTGCTTCCGTCGCCGGAAATAACGCTGGCGTAAATATGCAGATTTGTACGATTGACAGTCAGACGGGCTACGCCTTGACTTGCAATACGGATACGCGTTTGACGCGACCTGCGAAGACGTTGCTCTTTTTTGGTCAACATAGTGCAGCTCCTTATTTCTTCTTAGTTTCTTTGATAGTGATCTTTTCATCCGAATAACGGATGCCTTTGCCTTTGTAAGGCTCAGGAGGACGCACATCACGAATCTCAGCAGCAATTTGCCCAACGCGCTGACGGTCAGCGCCTTTGATCAAAATTTCTGTGGGCGTTGGGGTCGCAACAGAGATGCCAGCAGGCATATCGATATTGACAGGATGAGAGTAGCCTACTGCCAAGTTGAGTTTGTTACCTGTGGCTTGCGCCTTGTAACCCACACCCACCAAGCTGAGCTTTTTCTCGAACCCTTTGGTTACACCAACAACCATGTTGTTCACCAACTGGCGCATGGTTCCAGACATAGCATCGGCTTCACGCGAATCATTGGCAGGCTGAAAGCTCAGCTTGCCGGCGTCATTGACGATTTTCACCAAGGCATTTTGCGCAAGGTGTAAGTTGCCGCCAGATGCTTTCACGCTGATTTGATCGTTATTTAACGAGACATCAACGCCAGCAGGCACAACGACAGGTAGTTTTCCTACACGGGACATTTGTTATTTCTCCTCAATGTAGGGTTAAGCGACGTAGCAAAGCACTTCGCCACCGACACCGGTAGCCCGCGCTTTGCGGTCTGTCATCACACCCTGAGGCGTCGTAACAATCGCCACACCCATGCCGTTTTGGACTTGGGGGATTGCATCGCTTCCACGGTAAACGCGCAAGCCAGGACGGCTGACACGCTCAATGCGTTCGATAACAGGGCGACCTGCGTAGTACTTCAAAGCGATTTCTAAAACTGACTTACCGTCAGTTGCAGTTACTTTGAAGTCATCAATGTAGCCTTCGTCCTTGAGGACTTGGGAAATGGCAACCTTCACTTTGGATGAAGGCACCAACACGGTTGGCTTAGCGACCATCTGCGCGTTACGAATACGCGTTAACAGGTCAGCAATGGGATCACTCATACTCATATTTGGTTCTCCTACTGCTTACCAGCTGGCCTTGACGATGCCAGGGATTTCTCCGGCAAACGCCATTTCACGGATTTTTGCCCGACCCAGACCAAAGTGCTGGAACGTTCCACGAGGGCGTCCAGTGATGGCACAGCGGTTACGCTGACGGGTAGGGTTCGCATTGCGCGGAAGTTTTTGCAGACCCAGACGGGCAGCAGCACGCTCTTCGTCGGTACGCTTTACGTCACCGGCAATTGACTTAAATTCCGCATATTTCTTTGCGTACTTTGCAGCCAACTTATCACGTTTGAGCTCGCGCTCGATTAAAGCCATTTTAGCCACGGGTCACCTCAGTTCTTGAACGGGAAGCGGAAGCCAGCGAGAAGCGCTTTGCACTCTTCGTCCGTCTTAGCAGTCGTCGTAATGCTGATATTGAGACCGCGCAAGGCGTCAACCTTGTCGTATTCAATTTCAGGGAAAATGATCTGCTCTTTTACGCCGATGTTGTAGTTACCACGGCCGTCAAATGCACGTCCAGAGATACCACGGAAATCGCGAACACGGGGCAGGGCCACGGTAACAAAGCGATCGAGGAATTCATACATCTGAACTCCGCGCAATGTCACCATACAACCAATCGCTTGGCCTTCACGAATTTTGAATCCGGCAATCGCCTTTTTCGACTTCGTAACTACAGGTTTTTGTCCCGCAATTTTGGTCAAATCAGCAACCGCGTTATCCATCACCTTTTTATCGGCAACAGCCTCGCTCACGCCCATATTGAGTGTGATCTTGGTTAAACGGGGAACCTGCATGGGAGAAGTAAAACCGAACTTAGTCATCAGTTCGGGAGCTACTTTCTCGCGGTAGTGTTGTTGTAGACGTGCCATTTTTATGCCACCTTGATTTCTTCGCCGCTTGACTTGTAAACACGAACGCGTTTACCGTCAGCCTGCATCTTGATACCAACACGGTCCGCCTTGCCAGAGGTTGCATTGAAAATAGCAACATTGGACTGATGGATAGGCATTGTTTTCTCAACGATGCCGCCGGTTGCGCCTTTAAGGGGATTGGGCTTGGTGTGTTTTTTCACCATATTCACGCCATCAACCACCACATGCGAGTCATCTTTACGCAGAGAAACCACTCCGCGCTTGCCTTTATCACGGCCAGCGATGACGATAATTTGATCGCCCTTGCGAATCTTGTTCATGTCGCGCGTCCTTACAAAACTTCAGGAGCCAGAGACACGATCTTCATGAACTTTTCAGTACGCAACTCGCGCGTCACTGGTCCAAAGATACGGGTGCCGATGGGCTCCAACTTAGCATTCAGCAACACAGCCGCGTTGCCATCGAACTTCACCAAAGAGCCGTCGCTACGACGAATACCCTTTGCAGTACGAACCACTACCGCGCTGTACACTTCGCCTTTTTTGACGCGTGAACGGGGGGCAGCTTCTTTAATGCTGACTTTGATGATGTCGCCTACGCTAGCGTAGCGACGTCGAGATCCACCTAGCACCTTGATGCAAAGGACGGATTTTGCGCCGGTGTTATCGGCGACTTCCAATCGAGATTCTGTTTGGATCATTTCATTATTCCCAACTTGCACCGAACAAGTTGCTAGCAGTTAAACCATCAAGGAAAAACAACCTGCAACGACTTCAGTCAGTCTTGGGCCCGCTGTCGGCAACTCAAACCACTCGAGCTGCTTTCATTTGGGCAGAACTTCATACTTTTTCAAGCGAAGCCCTCTATTATGCACGTTTTTAGGCTGGCGTGCGAATATTTCTAAGAAATTTTCCAATAATGCTGCGCCAAATTGCAAAATTTCCCCGTCTCGGGGTCAGCTCCCAATTCCTCCTCGAGGATTTTCCCCACATCAGCAGCCACGGCAGCAGCCGCTTTTGCATCTAAAAAGAGTAAACGCGAACGCCGGGCGAGTACATCTTCTACTGTACGCGCGTATTCATAGCGGGCTGCAAACCGCACCATCGCCTCAGTCAAGCCTTGGGTCATCCAGCGCTCGCCGCCTGGCAAGGCGGCAACCGCTGCTTGCTCGGAGCCGTAAGAATGGAGACCTGGGGCCAAACTTAAAGACACTTTCGCCTGACCCGCTCCGGGTGACCCCACCAAAGCCAACTTATGGGTTTCAGAGGCCGCCGCGGGGCGCAGTAATTTGCTTTCGACGCAGGCGTCTAATACATCTTCTGCCATGACGCGGTAAGTGGTCCACTTTCCCCCTGTCACAGTCACCAAACCACTGCGACTGATTTCAAC
>Ga0209769_1000518_pt1 | contig 14984 bp, 18 predicted proteins | sample LauGreSuBDMM15DN_2_FD_187569 | JGI IMG/M metagenome (GOLD analysis project Ga0209769, IMG submission 187569) | Freshwater lake microbial communities from Lake Michigan, USA - Su13.BD.MM15.DN (SPAdes) (version 3) | ecosystem: Environmental > Aquatic > Freshwater > Lake | place: Lake Michigan, USA...
AGTAAGTATTCAGAGCAGTTTAAGCTATCGTTAGTTCAACAATATTTGTCTGATACTGACGGCTTAAAGTTTATTGCCCGAGAACATAGGTTAGAACATTCTTTGATACGCAGATGGGTATCCGCGTATCAACAGCATGGCATTTCTGGATTGCAAACGAAATATGTCGTGTACAGCGCTGAGTTCAAATTAATGGTTCTTGAGCGTATGCGCCTCGACGAATCGTCTCAAGAACAAGCCGCTGCATTATTTGATATTCGAAGTCCCGCCCAAATCGGGGTATGGAAGCGCGGTTATGATCAGCATGGTCTAGAGGCTTTAACCCCCCGACCTAAAGGTAGACCGCGACGTATGAGTGACTCTTCATCGCCCAAGAGAATCAATTCGCCTGCAGATGATGCCTCGCGTAGTCGTGAAGACTTGCTCGAAGAGGTGCATCAACTACGCATGGAGAATGCATATCTAAAAAAGCTGAGAGCCTTAGTCCAAGCAGAGCAGCAAGTGCAGCTCAAAAAGCAGAAATAGTGCTTGAACTAAGGCATCTGTACCCTATTGCAGCATTACTTAAATTAGCAGGGTTAGCGCGTAGTACCTTTTACTATCAACAAAAGGCGCGTGAATCGGTCGATAAATATCAGCAGATCAAGGACTCGATTCGTGAAGTCTTTGATCGCCACAAGGGGCGATATGGCTATCGGCGCATAACCGCAACCCTGGTGCAGGTGGGCAAGCATGTTAATCATAAAACTGTTCAACGCTTAATGAATCAGCTTGGACTCAGATCGCTCGTCAGGCCCAAGAAGTACAGGTCTTACAGAGGGGCTATGGGGGTTGCAGCCCCAAATATACTGGCCCGCCAGTTCAATGCGCAACAAATCAACCAGAAATGGGTTACCGACGTGACAGAATTTAATGTTGCCGGTGAAAAACTATATTTATCGCCCGTTTTAGATCTCTATAACGGAGAAATCGTTGCCTTCGAAACCTCGAGGAGGCCAATATTTGAAATGGTGGGTTCAATGCTTCAACAGGCGATTACCAAGCTTGCCCCTCAGGACACACCGATCATTCACTCAGACCAAGGCTGGCAATACCAAATGCCTACTTTTAGGAAAATGCTTAAGCAGCGCCAAATCACCCAGAGTATGTCTAGAAAAGGTAATTGTTTGGATAATGCGACGATGGAAAGCTTCTTCGGTACGCTTAAAAGCGAATTCTTTTACTTGAATAAGTTCAGTAGTTATGAAGAGCTGAACAAGGGTCTAAAGGAATATATTCATTATTACAACAACGATCGCATCAAGCTAAAACTAAAAGGACTGAGCCCCGTTCAATACAGGAATCAGTCCCTTAGTACACTAGCAACTTAAACTGTCCAACTTTATGGGGTCAGTTCAAATAAATCGTCGCTTTTTTTTACTACCTAGCTAGCTGCGCAATCAACTTAGATGATGCGTGCAGCTTCGATCAACTTTGTCGCAGTCCAAGACTTTGAACGCGAGATCGGGCGGCCTTCAGCGATTTCAACTGTATCGCCTTCGTTGTACTGATTGGTTTCATCATGCGCTTTGTATTTAGCAGAACGCATAATGATCTTGCCAAGCACAGGGTGCTTAACACGACGCTCAACCATTACGACGATGGTTTTATCCATCTTGTTACTGACGACTTTACCAACGAGCGTACGCTGACGCTTTGGCTTAGCTGCTTGAGTGGTGGTCATATTATTTTCCGGCCTTCTCAGACAACAACGTATGGACACGCGCGATATCGCGACGAACCTTACGAAATTGGCTGTGGTTGGTGAGCTGCTGAGTTGCCCGCTGCATACGCAGTCCGAACTGAGCCTTCAACAGGCTCTCGAGTTCTTGACCGAGTTCAGCAGCAGATTTAGCACGAAGTTCGCTTGCTTTCATATCGATTCCTTTTGACCCTTAGGCACCAATGTGCCGCGAGACGAAGGTGGTTGAGATAGGAAGCTTAGCGGCGGCAAGACGAAACGCCTCACGTGCCAACTCTTCACTAACGCCTTCCATTTCGTACAGCACTTTGCCGGGCTGAATTTCAGCAACCCAATACTCTGGGTTACCCTTACCGTTACCCATCCGCACTTCTGCCGGTTTTTGTGAAATCGGCTTGTCTGGGAAAATACGGATCCAGATACGACCACCACGTTTAACGTGACGGCTAATGGCCCGACGGGCAGATTCAATTTGACGAGCCGTTAAGCGACCACGACCGGTGGCTTTCAGACCAAACTCACCAAATGAAACCTGTGCACCGCGCGTTGCCAGGCCGGTATTACGGCCTTTCTGCTCTTTGCGATATTTCCTGCGCGCTGGTTGCAGCATGCTTATTCTCCTTCTGGTGCCGGCGCGGCGTCAGCCTTGCGCGGCGCACGACCACGACCTGCGGGACGAGCTGCACCTGCTGGACGTGCACCTTCGGGCTTGTCAGCTCGTGGTGCGCGACGCGGGCGGCGCTCTTCTTCGCGGGGCGCTGCGGTTTCAACGGCGGTTTCACCGTTGGCCAACATATCGCCTTTGTAAACCCAAACCTTAATGCCAATTACGCCATAAGTGGTGTGAGCTTCAGAGGTGCCGTAATCAATATTTGCACGCAAGGTATGAAGTGGCACGCGACCTTCGCGATACCATTCAGTGCGAGCAATTTCGATACCATTCAAACGACCAGCACTCATGATCTTGATGCCTTGTGCACCCAGACGCATTGCATTTTGCATGGCGCGCTTCATAGCACGGCGAAACATGATCCGCTTTTCAAGCTGTTGCGAGATCGAATCTGCAATCAGTTGGGCGTCGGTTTCTGGCTTGCGAATTTCTTCGATGTTGACGTGAACTGGCACGCCCATCAAGCGCTGCAAATCAGACTTAAGGCCTTCGATATCCTCGCCACGTTTGCCGATCACAATACCTGGGCGTGCCGAGTAAATTGTGATGCGAGCATTTTTAGCAGGGCGCTCAATGACAACGCGTCCAACAGAAGCAAGTTTCAGTTTCTTTTTCAGGTATTCGCGGACGCGAATATCTGAAAGCAGCATGCTGCCGAAATCTTTACCGTCTGCATACCACTTCGAGCCCCAATTACGTGTAACCGCAAGGCGGAACCCAATCGGGTGAATTTTCTGACCCATCGTGACTCCTTAAGCTCCGACCTTCACAGTGATGTGACAAGTCTGCTTTTCAATCTGGTTACCGCGCCCTTTGGCTCGTGCGGAAAAGCGCTTCATCGACTCGGCCTTGTCCACGTAAATCGTGGTGACCTTGAGTTCGTCGATATCTGCACCGTCGTTATGTTCGGCATTCGCGATAGCCGATTCAACGGCTTTCTTGAGGATACCTGCTGCCTTCTTATTAGTGAAGGTCAGGATGTTTAATGCCTGCGCAACAGACTTGCCACGGATCAGATCCGCAACCAATCTTGTTTTTTGCGCAGAGATATGCACCCCACGGATAATGGCTGAAGTTTCCATTGATTACCTCTTGGCCTTTTTGTCTGCTGCGTGACCTTTGAACGTGCGGGTCAGCGCAAACTCGCCGAGTTTATGGCCGACCATGTTCTCGTTAACGTAAACAGGAACGTGCTGGCGACCGTTATGCACCGCAATCGTAAGCCCGACAAACTCAGGCAAAATTGTGGAACGGCGCGACCAGGTTTTGATCGGTTTTTTACCTTTTTCGGCAATAGCAACCTCGACCTTTTTGATCAGGTGTGCATCGACGAATGGGCCTTTCTTGACTGAACGTGACATGATTCGCCCTCTTATTTACGCTTGCGGCGTTGGACGATCATATTGTCCGTCCGCTTGTTGCTACGGGTCTTGTAACCCTTAGCTGGGGTACCCCATGGACTGCGTGGCTCGCCGCCTTCGCCAGTACGACCTTCACCACCACCGTGTGGATGATCAACTGGGTTCATGGCAACACCACGCACCGTAGGACGAATGCCGCGCCAACGAACCGCACCCGCTTTACCAATTTGGCGCAAGCTGTGTTCTTCGTTTCCGACTTCGCCAATGGTGGCTCTACATTCGATGTGCACGCGACGAACTTCACCTGAGCGCAGGCGAACCTGAGCGTAAGTACCTTCGCGAGCCAACAGCACCGCCGAAGCGCCAGCCGAACGCGCCATTTGCGCACCCTTACCTGGCAACATTTCGATGCAATGAATTGTGGTACCCACAGGAATGTTACGAATGGGCAACGTGTTACCGGTACGAATAGGTGCTTCGATACCAGACACTAGCGTTGAGCCAACTTCGAGTCCGCGTGGGGCAATAATGTAACGGCGCTCGCCGTCTGCGTAACAGAGCAAAGCCAAGTGTGCAGTACGGTTTGGATCGTATTCAAGGCGTTCAACTTTGGCGGGGATTCCGTCTTTGTTGCGCTTGAAATCGACTAAACGATAATGTTGCTTGTGACCGCCGCCACGATGACGAATGGTGATGTGGCCGTTGTTATTACGGCCAGAACCACGAATTTTCTTTTCGAGCAAAGACGCAACTGGCGCGCCCTTGTGCAAATTAGGCGTAACCACCTTGAGCATGCCACGACGGCCAGGCGAGGTTGGCTTGGTTTTTAAGAGTGCCATTTAGTTGACCTCCGCCAGGTTGATTTCTTGACCGTCTTTGAGCGAAACGTACGCTTTGCGCTCGTTGCGACGACGACCAACAAACCGACCAAATCGTTTTGCCTTGCCCTTGCGATTCAAAACCGTGACATCTTCGACTTGAACTTTAAACATCAGTTCGACAGCCGCTTTGATTTCGGGCTTAGTTGCATCTGCAATGACGCGAAAGGCTACTTGGTTGTTTTTCTCGGCAACAAACGTGGCTTTTTCAGTCACGATCGGGGCCAGAATGATTTGCATTAGACGATGATCGTTCATGCCAGCATCTCCTCGAGTTGAGCAATTGCCGTTTTAGTGATCACAATCTTTTTGTAGTGAATCAAAGATAGGGGATCAGTGTTGCGTGGTTCAACCACGGCAACGTGCGGCAGATTACGTGTGGCGAGGTATACGTTTTCGTCGAGTGAATCAGTAATGATTAACACCGACTCTAAACCCATAGCCTTGAGCTTGTCGGCTGCAAGTCTGGTTTTAGGCGTCTCAAGCGTGAACGAGTCAACGATCGAAATACGATCTTCGCGAGCCAGTTGTGACAGAATCGAACGCAAACCAGCGCGATACATTTTCTTGTTCACTTTTTGGCTGAAGTTTTCTTCAGGCGAATTTGGAAATATCCGACCACCCCCACGCCACAAGGGCGAGGATGTCATACCAGCACGGGCGCGGCCTGTGCCTTTTTGACGGAAGGGTTTTTTCGTCGAGTGGTGGACTTCAGCACGTGTTTTTTGAGCACGGTTACCAGAACGCGCATTTGCTTGAAAAGCAATTACGATCTGATGAACCAGTGCTTCGTTGAAATCACGGCCAAATACTGTGTCAGGTGCAGCAAAAGTTGCCGAAGACTGACCTTGATCATTTAGGAGCTTGATATCCATCGATTAGGCTCCTTTTTTTGCAGGGGCTTTGATGGCCGGCCGCACGACGATATCGGCGCCTGGATAGCCGGGAACAGCGCCCTTAACCATCAACAGACCACGCTCAGCGTCTACACGGACAACATCAAGATTTTGCACGGTGCGCGTGTCGTCACCAAGGTGACCAGACATGCGCTTACCAGGGAAAATACGGCCGGGATCTTGGGCTTGACCAATCGAGCCAGGAACGCGGTGCGAACGGCTGTTACCGTGCGAGGCGCGTTGCGACTTAAAGTGGTGGCGCTTGATTGTGCCAGCGAAACCTTTACCAATTGTGGTACCGGTTACGTCGACTTGCTGGCCAGCTTCGAACACACTTTCGACAGCAACTACGCTGCCAGGAGTGAATTCGGCTGCGCGGGCAGGATCGAGACGGAATTCTTTGAGGATACTTCCGGCTTCTACACCAGCTTTGGCATAGTGACCGGTTTGTGGCTTGGCTACTCTGGAGGCGCGGCGCGCGCCATAAGCAACCTGAACAGCGGCGTAGCCGTCTGATTCAAGCGACTTAACTTGGGTCACGCGATTATTCGACACGTCGAGCACTGTTACAGGAATGGACTCACCATCCTCAGTAAAAATGCGCGTCATGCCGACCTTGCGGCCCACCAGACCAAGCCGATGTGCGGCAGGCGTGGTTGTCGATTTCGACATTGTTTTCTCCGGGGTTGGACCCCAAATCCCGACTACGATTGGTCGGGGCTGATAAAACCCGAATATTTCGGGTGCTCATATACTGCTGGGCTTTAAATATCCCTTTTATATTGCCAAGAAAACTGGCAAGTCTTGCATTCTAGCTTTTTTTCTGAACATCTGCAAGCGGTTGAGGCTTGCAGATGAAAATCTTCAGGCGTTTAAGCCTGTTTATTTATTGCAATGCGATTTCAACATCAACGCCAGCAGGCAAATCGAGGCGCATCAGCGCATCAACTGTCTTGTCTGTTGGATCGACGATGTCCATCAAGCGTTGGTGCGTCCGAATCTCGAACTGGTCGCGCGAGGTTTTGTTGACGTGCGGTGAACGCAAGACGTCAAAGCGGCGGATGCGTGTTGGCAGCGGCACTGGGCCACGAACCACGGCGCCTGTGCGCTTGGCTGTATCAACAATCTCGGCGGCCGACTGATCAATAAGTTTGTAATCAAAAGCTTTCAGACGGATGCGGATTTTCTGATTTTTCATGATGATTTCCAAAGAGCGAATTACTGCGGACCAAGGGCCCGCAGTCTAAAAATTTACTTCAAGATTTTTGCAACGACGCCGGCGCCAACGGTACGGCCACCTTCGCGAATTGCAAAACGCAGACCTTCTTCCATGGCGATTGGCGCTAAGAGCTTAATCGTCATTGAAACGTTGTCCCCTGGCAAGACCATTTCTTTGTCGGCTGGCAACTCGATCGTGCCGGTCACATCAGTCGTGCGGAAATAGAACTGTGGGCGATAGCCGTTAAAGAACGGTGTGTGACGACCGCCTTCTTCTTTTGACAGAATGTAGATCTCGGCGGTGAAGTCTGTGTGCGGCTTGATTGATGCGGGCTTAGCCAACACCTGGCCGCGCTCGACTTCTTCGCGCTTGGTGCCGCGCAACAAGATACCAACGTTATCGCCTGCCTGACCTTGGTCAAGCAATTTACGGAACATTTCAACGCCTGTGCAAGTCGTTTTGAGTGTGTCGTGGATACCGACGATTTCGATCTCTTCGCCGACCTTCACAATACCGCGCTCAATACGGCCGGTCACCACGGTGCCACGACCCGAGATCGAGAACACGTCTTCGACCGGCATCAAGAAGGCACCGTCAACGGCACGCTCTGGCAGAGGAATGTAGGTATCAAGGGCTTCGGCCAGACGCATAATCGCGCCCTCGCCCATCTCGCCCTTGTCGCCCTCGAGTGCCAGCTTAGCTGAGCCGGTAATGATTGGGGTATCGTCGCCTGGGAAGTCGTACTTCGACAGCAGCTCGCGCACTTCCATTTCAACCAACTCAAGCAGCTCGGCATCATCAACCATGTCGGCTTTGTTCAAGAACACGATGATGTAAGGCACGCCCACCTGGCGGCTGAGCAAAATATGCTCGCGCGTTTGGGGCATTGGGCCGTCAGCGGCCGACACGACCAGCACTGCGCCGTCCATCTGGGCGGCACCGGTGATCATGTTTTTAATGTAATCGGCGTGGCCGGGGCAATCTACGTGAGCATAGTGACGGTTAGCCGTCTCGTACTCGACGTGTGCGGTATTAATCGTAATACCGCGTGCGCGCTCTTCAGGAGCGGCATCAATCTGTGCGTAGCCTTTAGCTTCGCCGCCAAACTTTTGCGACAACACTGTTGTGATTGCCGCGGTCAGTGTGGTTTTACCGTGGTCAACGTGCCCAATGGTGCCAACGTTGACGTGTGGTTTGGTTCGTTCGAATTTACCTTTTGCCATGACGGGCTCCTGACCTAGATTGACGCTATTGAATGAGATAAAAACGATACTGCCATCGACTGCTTAATCTTTACTGGTGCCCATGACGCGGATCGAACGCGTGACCTCTCCCTTACCAAGGGAGTGCTCTACCACTGAGCCACATGGGCGCATTCGCTGAGCTTGCACCCCACGAAAAAACTGTCTCTACTGGGTACTACGGTGCTGCGTACTGCTAATTCAATAAACCGCTGGAGCGGGTGAAGGGAATCGAACCCTCGTCGTAAGCTTGGAAGGCTTCTGCTCTACCATTGAGCTACACCCGCCCGATTCGAGCCTTCTAATCCCCATACACGCTGGAGTCTTGGTGGAGAAGGTTGGATTCGAACCAACGTAGGCGCAAGGCCAACAGATTTACAGTCTGCCCCCTTTAACCACTCGGGCACCTCTCCACAAGAGAACCAACGATTATGAGGGAGTTTTTACGCATTGTCAAGTTGAGGACCCCATTACAAACACGCCTTAAAGGTGTGATACGGCTCAGATTCTTTAGCGAAACGTTTGTTATTCGGCCTCGAGGGCGGCGGCTGTCAGCTCGGCTGACCTTTTAGTAAGGTCTTTTGCGAATTTTGGGCTAACGTCCCAGCGGTCGTTTTTGATTACATGAGGGCCGCGGTGGTTGGTGTTGGCAACGGGTTTTGTGTGCAGGTGTTTTAGACCTAGGCTGTTGAACGACAGATAAGCTTAATTTAGTTTCTAGTATTTTTTAGACTTGCGTGGGGAAACGATAGCTTTTTCGCTCTTGTTCATCAATTTGATTCAATAAGTTGATTTCCCACTCAAGGTACCGCAATGCGGCAGCGCGGTTGCCCTCATGCCGGTCATGTACAAAAAACAAATAATCGATACTGTCTTGGTCGGACGGACTGGTTGGCGAGGTGGTGAGCTCAAGGCCCGCTGCGCGCCATTGCTGAACCGAGTCTATATTTATTTGAATCTCTAACGCACCAGCCTCTGATAACTCTAGCGCAGCAAGCTCTGCCAAAGCAAGGTCATCTGCAACTAGGACGACGTTTGCGCCTTTAAGCGACGGCAGGGTGTTGAGTTTCGGCCTAATCGACCAGACAAAGTTTTTGAGGTGCGCTTCACGATATTTTGTACTGGCGCGTATATCCAAACAAAACGTCGCACTAGTTTGTGCTTGGTTGAGTTGCGCTGCTGAGATCACGGTCCAGTGGCTAGAGTACCGTTGCTGTCCGGTTTGTACGTGCTCTGGCTTTGCTGTCCACTGATGACTAAACGCGTCTGTTAATACAGCAACCTCCCATCCCATCATTGCAAGCCAAGATGCCATCGCTGGGGCTCGAACATTTTCTTCGTCGAAAACGACAAGACGCGCACCGCGCACTCCAACAAATTGATCTGTTGCTTGAACGAGTTGGCCTCCGGGCGTATGTTGCGCTCTGGGAATTGTGCCTCGGGCAAACTCTTCAGGCGATCGCACGTCGCATAGAAACGTGGTGCGAGTATCGTCTGCTAACCAGCGTTCAACCATGACGCCATTCACAAACATTACGTCGTTTTTTTCAGCGAGTGCTTTTGCTCGTTCTTGTTGCAATTGCAGGTTTTTAGCGTTCGCGATTTCAGGGTATTTTCGTGTTGCGCCATGATCAAGTTTCAGGTCGGCGAGGTACCAACCTTGCGTTCCGTTTTCAAGCGCAAGGATGTTATTTTTGATCCCCAGATTGATGAGGGTTTGGGCACCAATGATGCTGCGGGTGCGTCCAGCACAATTGATGACAATGGTTGTTTCGGGGCGAACGACCAAGTCATCAATTCGCAGAGGCAACTCACCATTTGGACAACACGCCGCTGTTGGTATGCTCATTTTTCGATACTCTGAATAAGGCCTCCCATCCAGAATGACGATATCTTCGTTCGCTGCAATTTTGGCGTTGAGCGCTTGCGCGGTAATGCGTGGGGTATGAAAGGCGTGCTCTGCTAATTCGCCAAAGGCCTTACTGGGCAAGTTCACCCCAGCAAAGACTTGATAGCCAGCGCGTTTCCACTGTGTAATGCCACCGTTTAGCAAATAGATCTCTGTGTACCCAAGTTGCGTTAGCCTGTGCGCTGCTCGTGTCGTTAAGCTATTTGCGTCGTCGCCGACCAAAACTAGGCGCACGTTTTTACGTGGTACGAGCCTTTGGATTTCTAGCTCTAACTTGCTGTACGGTACAGAGATGACATAAAAAAGGTGCTCTTCGCCGTACTGGCCGTGTTCTCGGACATCGACGAGTGCAATTTCTTTTTTATCATGTAACCAACTTTTTAAAGTTTCCGGAGCCACAAGTTTATATTGGTCTTTGATCATGTTTCATCCTACAGCAGACTAGGGTGATGGCGAGGTAGCTGGGCGCATCGCGACGCGTAATGCGATGACTCACATGTCGTCTTGATTAAGCGTCTATCTCTTCTTTCAATTTGAGCTTTTCTATTAGTGACGAGCAATGATCCCAGCCATGAAAATCGATGATCAATTGGCCTCGTCCTTTGCTGGCAATTTTTAATGACACTTTTGTGCCGAGTTGGTCAGAGAGGGTCTCTTCAAGACGCGTCACATCGCGCGAATTGCTGGTTTGTTTGACCGTTGTTTGGTTAGTTGGCTCTTTGCTTGTGCGCGTCACCAATGCCTCGGCATCGCGTACTGACAGGCGTTTAGCGATGATCTGATTAGCGAGTTGAATTTGTATCGCAGCCTCGACGGCCAACAGGGCGCGGGCGTGGCCCATATCGATATCGCCGGCAAGCAGCATTGTTTGTACTGGCGCGGCTAGATTGAGTAACCGCAATAAATTACTGGTCGCTGAGCGTGAGCGGCCAATTGCTGTTGCCGCCTGCTCATGGGTCAAGCCAAACTCTTCAATGAGTCGCTTGACTCCCTGCGCTTCTTCTAGGGGATTTAAATCTTCACGTTGAATATTTTCAATCAGCGCCATCGCGGCGGCATGTTCGTCTGCGACGTCTTTAACAAGCACAGGCACTTCTGTTAGACCCGCTAATTGTGCTGCACGAAAGCGCCGCTCGCCAGCGATAATTTCGTATTGACCTTTGAGCGCATCAAGCGGCCGAACTAAGATCGGCTGCATGATCCCTTGGACGCGGATTGAATCCGCAAGTTCTGCTAATGCACCCTCGTCCATGCGTGTGCGAGGCTGATATTTGCCAGCTTGCAACTGTGCAATTCGCAAGGTGCTTGGTGCACTCACCTGCGTCGTAGCTTGCCCGACTTGGTCTAGTGTATGAGTGTCTGCGCCAAGCAATGCATCGAGGCCGCGCCCCAAGCCCTTTGGTTTCTTCGTTACCATGGTGTTTCCTTTTGATTCGTGTACGCGTTACGCGTACACGACTGTGTGTTTTATTTTTGAGCGGTTCGCACACGCTCAATGACTTCAGCGCCGAAAGCAATGTAGGCTTGCGCCCCGCGCGAGGTCGGGTCATATACAACGCCTGGCATGCCGTGGCTCGGCGCTTCTGCAAGTCGTACATTACGTGGCACGACTGTTTTGAATACCTTGTCACCAAAATGCGCTTCAAGTTGCGCTGAGACCTGTTGCTGCAAGGTGACACGCGGGTCAAACATGACGCGCAATAAGCCAATCAAACTGAGGTCTGGATTGATGTTGCGATGAACTCTTTTAATCGTGTTGACCAGATCAGACAAGCCTTCGAGTGCAAAATATTCACATTGCATTGGAATAATGACGCCATGCGCCGCGGCCAACCCATTAAGTGTCAACAGTGAGAGCGTAGGAGGGCAGTCGATCAACACAAAGTCGTATTGCAACTCAACCTTTGCGAGTGCCTGCTTAAGTTGTAACTCTCTGTGATCCATGCCAACCAAATCAATCTCGGCTCCGGAAAGTTCGCGGTTAGAGGGCAGTACGTCATAGCCACCGGTTTCTGAAGCCACTACTGCGTCTTGAATCGTGGCCTCACTAATCAGCACTTGATATAGGTTGCGCGCGAGGGTACTTTTATCGATCCCACTCCCCATTGTTGAGTTGCCTTGGGGATCAAGATCGATCAGTAAAACGCGTCGCCCGAGCTTGGCCAAGCCTGCGGCGAGGTTGATTGCGGTGGTGGTTTTTCCAACCCCGCCTTTTTGATTCGCGATACAAAATACTCGTGCGGTCGTTGGTGTGACAGGTGTGTTCATTGGGTTCCTTTCCGTTGCATCCAAACCAGGCAGCGCTGGCTTTCAAGCTCAGGAACGATCAGGGGATGGACTGTATGTGCAGACCAAGAGGTAAGAGTTTGAAGTGCGTCAATTTCTTCGACTGGGGGTCGGCCTTTCATTGCTAAGAGAGCGCCGCCGTCGCGAACATGCCGGCCTGCGAGCTGGGCAAAGTCTTCTAGGGACGCGAAGGCGCGTGAGGTCACGATCGTGCTTTCAAGAGATTCGAGTGTTTCAATGCGTGCATGCAGAGCTGCTAGATTTTTAAGCGCTAAGACACCAGCCATTTGTCGCACAAACATCGTTTTTTTTTCAACCGCATCCACACATGTAACTTGTACGTTGGGCAGCATGATTGCAAGAATGACGCCAGGCAATCCGCCGCCCGACCCGACATCTACGATTGTTGCTTCCTCGGTTGGGTAGGACTCCAGCCTTTGGTTAATCGGGGCAACGAGAGAGAGGCTATCAAAAATATGATGAACAAGCGCTTGCTCGGGATCTCGAATTGCCGTTAGGTTGTACGTTTGATTCCAGCGCAAGAGTTCTGAGAGGTAGCGTAGCAACGCCGCTTGTTGTTGAGGCGTTGCGGTTAGACACAGCTCAGCAAGCGCGCGCGCGAGACGCTCTGGGGCGCTTGTCTTGGCGTTTGCCCTTGCGGTGGCAGCAGCTGGCGTTGGCGTAGCCGTTGCTATGGGCGACACGTTACGCGGCTTTGCCATATTGATGGCGCTTTAAATGAATCAAAAGCAAAGAGATGGCGGCAGGTGTCATTCCAGAGATTCTTGAGGCTTGACCAACAGTTTCTGGCCGATGCTGGTTTAGCTTTTGGCGGACTTCGATGGACAGGCTTGTAACAACACCAAAATCAAGGTCTGGCGGTATTTCGAGTGTGTCTTGTGCCTGATGTCGGTCAACTTCCTCTTGCTGGCGCGCAATATAGCCCTCGTACTTGATCTGCACTTGTACTTGCTCGGCCTCATCGCCAGGCAACAAACCACTCGGTAACGCGAAGCCACTTAACAACGGCAGACTCATGAGGCTTTGATAAGAAACGTTGGGGCGCTTCAATAAATCAGATAGTAAGTACTCGCGTTCTATTTCTTTTCCGAGCGTTGCGGCGGCAACAGCCGGGTCTAACATGCGCGGATTTACCCAGGTTGAGCGCAGGCGGGCAACCTCTTTTTCAACGGTGTCTCTCTTCTTTATGAAGGTGTTCCAGCGGTGATCATCAACGAGTCCAAACTCTCGTCCCATTTCAGTCAAGCGCCAATCCGCATTATCCTCGCGCAAACTTAAGCGATATTCAGCTCGTGAGGTAAACATGCGATAAGGCTCTGTGACGCCTTTAGTAATTAGGTCGTCTATCAAAACACCCATGTAGGCTTGATCACGTCGCAAGATAAAAGGGCACTCGTGCCTAGCGGCGCGGGCCGCATTAATACCAGCAATCAACCCTTGGGCCGCGGCCTCTTCATAGCCTGTTGTTCCGTTGATTTGTCCGGCAAAAAACAATCCTTGAATGCTCTTGGTTTCAAGCGTTGCTTTTAGTTCTCTGGGGTCAAAATAGTCATATTCGATGGCATAGCCAGGACGGACAATATGGGCATTTTCTAGGCCTTTCATTGAGCGGATCAGCGCCAATTGAATATCAAAGGGCAGGCTTGTTGATACCCCATTTGGATAGATCTCGTGAGTTGTTAGGCCCTCGGGCTCGAGAAAAATTTGATGTGCGTCTTTATCGGCAAAGCGATGAACCTTATCTTCAATAGATGGGCAGTAGCGTGGACCAACTCCTTCAATGACGCCGCTATACATTGGCGAGCGATCAAGTCCACTTCGGATAATGTCGTGAGTTCGTGCATTCGTATGGGTCACCCAACAAGGCACTTGTTTTGGATGAAGGGCTTGGCTACCCAAATAAGAAAATACCGGCACGGGATCTACATCACCTGGCTGCTCGGTAGTTAACGCGTAATTAATTGTTCTTCCATCGATGCGAGGAGGGGTGCCTGTCTTTAGACGGCCTTGCGGCAGTTTTAGCTCTTGTAACCGAGCTCCTAGCGAAGAAGCCGATGGATCCCCCGCACGGCCAGCAGAATAATTTTGTAATCCAATATGAATCAAGCCATTTAGAAAAGTGCCGGCGGTTAGTACGAGAGTCTTTGTTTGAAAGGTGATGCCGGATTGAGTTACTGCAGCCACGACACGATCGCCTTCAAGGATCAAGTCGTCGACTGACTGTTGAAATAACCAAAGATTGGGTTGATTTTCGAGTCGGGTACGAATGGCTTGTCGGTATAGCACTCGGTCAGCTTGGGCCCGAGTGGCACGTACGGCAGGTCCTTTTGAGGCATTTAATATTCGAAACTGAATCCCGGCTTCGTCCGTAGCGATTGCCATTGCACCACCAAGCGCATCAATTTCTTTAACCAAATGACCCTTGCCGATGCCGCCAATGGAGGGGTTACACGACATTTGCCCAAGCGTTTCAATATTATGCGTAAGCAAAAGAGTCTTTGCACCGCTTCTCGCCGAGGCAAGTGCGGCCTCAGTCCCAGCGTGACCGCCTCCAACTACGAGAACATCAAAGACAGTAGGGTGATTCATTGTTGGTAAGTTTAATAGGTTCGGGGGATGGATTATAGACTTGTCGCTTTGAGTTGATGCATTGTTTCACGTGAAACAATAATAAAAACATCTTGGTAGATGGTGGGTCGTTGAAAATCACTGTATTTGAAGAAAAGAATGGTGCCATAAAGAAGGAGGTGCTCGCGCACCGC
>Ga0209769_1000520_pt1 | contig 14971 bp, 13 predicted proteins | sample LauGreSuBDMM15DN_2_FD_187569 | JGI IMG/M metagenome (GOLD analysis project Ga0209769, IMG submission 187569) | Freshwater lake microbial communities from Lake Michigan, USA - Su13.BD.MM15.DN (SPAdes) (version 3) | ecosystem: Environmental > Aquatic > Freshwater > Lake | place: Lake Michigan, USA...
GGGTTGCACTGCACGCTCAGGGTGCGATGATCTGCGCACGGTGCACGGGCGCCCGCAGGGTGCCTGGGCCGGAATGAATAAGAGGTGCACACGATGCGAATCAAGTCAGCACTCCTCGCGCTGATCGCTGGGGCCGCCATTGTGGCTGGCGCTTGCGGCAGTGCAACTGAGCCTGTGGCGAGCGGCGAGGCCCGCTTCCCTGAAGGCTCCTACTGCGCACAGGCTCTCGCCTTGGGTGAAGACGTTCAGGGCACCCTGCTCTGGAAGGTCTGCGACGCTGGCAAGATTGTCATGGCGACGGACCCTGCCTACCCACCATATTCGTCGCTCGACGCGAGCGGCGAATACGTTGGCTTTGACTCCGACACCTCGCGCGAAGTCGCGAAGCGACTCGGCGTTGAGGTTGAGTGGGCAACTCCAGACTGGTCTGCAATCACCGCCGGCAACTGGGGCGGTCGATGGGACATCTCCATCGGCTCCATGACCCAGACGGAAGAGCGCGCACTTGTGGTGGACTTTGTTGACCCGTACTTCTACGAGTCGGGCTACCTGCTCGTGCCAACGGACTCAGCGGCACTGACCGTTGCAGACCTTGCGGGGGCGACGATCTGCGCCGGCGAGAGCACGACGCACAGCACGTGGATTGAGGGCGGGTTCGCTGACAGCAGCGTGGTCGTCCAGTACAACGCACAACCAGAGGGCGCCAAGTTGAAGACGTACCCAACCGACTTCAACTGCATTGAGGCCTACCTTGCTGGTCGAACGAACGACTGGGACGCCATGGCACAGAGCCGTGAGTTCATTGAGAACGCCATTGCAGAGTCGGACGGGAAGCTGCGCTTCTTGAACGAAGATGCAAACTTTGCGGGACAGATCTCGTTCGCGCTTGACAAGAGCGGTCCGTCGACGAAGTCAATGCTGAACGCGTTGAACGCGATCGTTGCAGAGATGCATGAGGACGGCACACTCTCTGGCTTCGCGATGACGCACGTCGGTCGCGACATCAGCAAGCCGTAAGGCTTAACTCGGCGCGCGGCGCCGAATACGCACTGGGGGAGTCGCGGGGAAACCTGCGGCTCCCCCAAACACATCAAGGGAACATACTGATTTCAGACGCTAAGGAGGGAGGCGCTAGTGGAGCATGATGCACGGACACTCGCGCAGGCGGTAGCCGCCGACGAAGCGCGACGCGCCTCCCGCTGGCAAATGCGTTTCCGACTCGGCTGGGGCTTCCTGATTGCCCTCCTGGCCGCGTTCATGGTTATCTCCCTCAATGTAGAGATTGACTTTATTGCTCGAGCCACGCCGTTCATCCTGGAGGGGATCTGGATCACCCTGATCGTCTCGGCGGCGTCGATTGTTCTTGCAACCTTCCTCGCCGCGGTTGGAGCGCTCGGGCGACTCTCATCAAATGCCATCGTCAATGCGCTCGCCTCGTTCTATGTGAGCTTCTTCCGCGGGACCCCGCTCCTCCTGCAGCTGCTCGTCTGGTACTTGGCGCTGCCGCAGGTTGGGATCATCCTTGACCCAATCTTCTGCGCCATCGGCGCGCTCGGCATGAACTACGGCGCCTATATGACGGAGATCTTCCGCGCCGGCATTCAGGCGGTCCCGCTCGGCCAGCGTGAGGCGGCGGCGGCGCTCGGCATGTCCTCACGAACCGCCTTCCTGCGCATTGTCGCCCCACAGGCGTTCCGGATTATCGTGCCCGCAATCGGCAATGACTTCGTTGCGATGTTGAAGGACTCCGCGCTCGCCTCCACCGTGGCGCTCCAGGAGATCGTCTGGCGCGCACGTAATGTTGGTCAGAAGGAGTTCAAGACGCTGCAGACCTTCATGATCGCCGCCATGATCTACTGGGCACTGACGATCATCTTCAGCACTGTCCAGAATCGCATTGAGAAGCGACTCGCCGCCGGCGATCGCAATAAGGAGAGCAAGGGATGAGTGCCAACGTGAACACTCAGCGCACACACGTGCATCAGATTCACCCCGCAGAGAAGCCAGGCGTGCTGGTGAAGGCGGGCGCTGAGCCGGTGCTCAAGGCAACGAATATGGCGAAGTGGTTCGGCGAGAACCACGTGCTGCGCAGCGCCTCGATTACGGTATGGCCAGGGGAGACGGTCTGCATTCTCGGCCGCTCAGGCTCAGGGAAGAGCACCTTCTTGCGCAGCCTCAACTTCCTCGAGGACCCAACGGATGGGATCGTAGAGATTGACGGCGTGGTGGTTGCTGCTGATCCATTCCACAAGGAGGGGAAGGAGCGCCAGGCGCGCATTCAAGATCTCCGCCTTCGCGCCGGCATGGTCTTCCAGGAGTTCAACCTCTTCCCGCATCTCAGCGTGATTGAGAACTGCGTTGAGGCACCAGTGCATGTGAAGGGGATGGATCGGAAGGAGGCGGAGGCGATTGCTGAGAAGTACTTGGCGAAGGTGGGCTTGAGCGAGAAGCGCGACGAGTATCCATCACGACTCTCTGGTGGCCAGCGACAGCGTGTGGCGATTGCGCGCGCGCTGACGATGCAGCCGAAGGTGCTCCTCTTCGACGAGCCAACGAGCGCACTCGACCCCACGCTGGTGGGCGAGGTGCTGAAGGTGATGTCAGACCTGGCGCATGAGGGGCGCACCATGATTGTGGTGACGCATGAGATGGACTTTGCGCATGAGGCGGCCGATCGTGTCTACTACATGGACCAGGGTGAGTTCGCTGAGGTTGGGCCACCAGAGCAGGTGATTGATGCGCCGAAGGATCCGCGCACCAAGGAGTTCCTCTCGCGATTCCGCACCCTCGGCTCGAAGAAGTAGCCGTGGCGGCGCGCGGCGTTGCGGGCGAGAGCCCTGATCTTCTTGTTGTTGGTGGCGGCGTCTGGGGCACATGGACGGCGCTCCTTGCGAAGAAGCTCGGCGCCAGCGTCACACTGATGGAGGCGTCGGTGCCTGGCCATCGCGACGCAACCTCTGGCGATCACAGTCGCATCTTCCGCCACGCGCACGGCGAAGATGAGCTGCTGCTTGGCTGGGCGCGCAAGTCGCTTGCCGCATGGAAGGCGCTTGGCACGATGAGCGGCGAAGAGCTCTTCGTTGCGAGTGGCGTTGCCTGGTGTGTCTCCGACCTTGGCCTCTGGGAGGCCGAATCAGAGCGCCGCATGCGCGCCGCGGGTGTGCCGTGTGAACGACTCACCGCCGATGAGGCGGTAAAGCGCTGGCCGGCGATGAGCCCCGCCGCACTCGCCTCTGTCCTGTATGAGCCAACCGCTGGATTCCTGCGCGCGGCGAACGGTGTGCGCGCTGCGGCGCGCGCTTTCACCCAGGCGGGTGGCGTGATTACGCAAGGTCGCGCACACCCTGCGGCAGACGGGAGCGCACTCGATGCGAGCGGCGCGCCGATCCGTGCCGGCGCTGTGGTCTGGGCAACGGGCTCATCGCTCCCTGGCCTCTTCCCTGAACTTGTTGGTGCCGACACGCCAGCCGAGATCACGCCCGTGCGGCGTGACGTCACCTACTTTGCGGCGAAGGGGATGGAGGTTGGTGCGATCCCAACCTGGATTGATGCGGGCGTTGGCGTCTGGGGGATTCCCGATGAGAGCGGACACGGCGCAAAAGTCGGTCCCGACTTTGACGCTGGCTCGTTTGACCCCGACGCTCCATGGCCACAAGAGGCGACAGAAGAGTCCATCCAGGTCTCGCGGCAGCGTGCGGGGATTCGCTTCCCTGCACTGTTGGATGCACCACTCAAAGAGAGTCGCGCCTGCCAGCACGAGCGCACCCTCACCTGGCACTACGTCTTGGATCATCACCCTGCGAATCCGAAGGTCTGGCTCGCTGGTGGCGGATCGGGTCACGGTTACAAGCAGGCGCCGGCGGTTGGCGAGGCGCTCGCGCGCGCTGCGTTGGATCGTTCACCAGTCGCGTTGGCAGATCGTAGGTTCAAGATCCTGGAGCGCGAACAGGGCCCAGGAAGCCCGGCGGGGGAGCCGACCGACGAGATCTAGCCGCGCGAAGCGGCGCTTACTTTTGCTTGGTGCGAGTGAGTGATGGTTCGGCGGAGGCGTTGAGCTTTGCGGCGATTGCGGCGCGCGCCGCGTTGCGGTCGCTGAAGTCCACGCCATCCATGTCGCCTGGCGATAACCCTGCCGCCCAGCCACGCGCAGTGCGCTTTCCGTCTGCTGCGTAACGGTCGGCAACCATCAGGTCGAACGCCTGGACGCTCGCCTCAAGTTCGCTGTACCGGCCAGGCTTCAGCCGCTTTGAGGCGGTGCCACGCTGCTGCAGTTCGCAGACGTGCCAGTCCTGGCGGTTGGTCATATCCCAGAAGCCGTGCGCGTCGGAGAAATCGTAGTTCGGCGCCTTCATCGTTTCTGGGTGGAGGTACCAGTCGCAGACGATGCGCGAGCGACCAGGACCGAGCGGCTCGATCATGTGCACCATTAGGTAGTCCGGATGCAGCGAGAGGAGGAGGTTTGGCCAGACGGCGAAGTATTGGATGCGCTTTGCATCTGTCTCCGTCATGCCCGTCAACCACGGGCGCTCGTGCGAACCCTTGTCGAGTCCCATCGTGAGCGCTTCGCCAACGAGCGGCTGCCAGCCGCCCTTCCACATGCCGCGCGCCGGAATGTCTTCGCCGAGGTCGTACGGCGTCAGTGCGTTCAGTTGCGGGTGGACACCTGGGCAGTGGTAGCACTCGGAGTAGTTCTCCACCAGGATCTTCCAGTTCGCCGCGACATCGTACGTTTCACGCTTCGCGAGCCGCAGCGGCGCAAAGTCGAATCGTGCGAAGACCTCAACAAGATCGTCGAGGTAGGTGAGGAGCGGCTCCGCATCGTTATCAAGGGTGAGGAAGACGAAGCCCTGCCAGGTCTCACAGCGCACCTTGCTGAGCCCGTAGTCCGTGGGATCAAAGCGCTTCAGGTCGTCAGTGTGCTTTGCCTTGAGAAGCGTGCCGTCTGGCGCGTAGACCCAGGCGTGATACGGGCAGACGATCTTCTGCACCTCGCCGCAGTCCGGCTTCCCATCAGCTGGTCCCTCAATGAGGGTGGCGCCGCGGTGGCGGCAGGCGTTGATGAAGGCGTGCAGCGTGTTGTCTTCGCCGCGCGAGATGATCAGCTGCTCACCAGCGAACTCTAGGAGCCGATACGAGCCAACGTTCGGTGTCTCCTCTTCGCGGCCAACACAGCGCCACTCATGGGTAAAGATCTCCTGCGCCTCCCAGTCGAAGATCGCTGGGTCGTGATAGACGCTCGGCGGGAACATGTCCGCCTCATCAAATGGGCGGCGAACGGCGGCAATCCGCGTAGGGTCCAGAGGTGCTGGTCGCGATGCCTTCAACATGCCCCTGATTCTCCCACGCCGTGCCTCTATTTGAGCAGGCCGTTGAGGCGCAAGAGGGCGCCGAACGGGTCCCGAACCTCGATCTTTACCTTGCCGTCCCGCGTGATCTCCGCACGGCCGCGGCTCTCGTCGCTGCCGTGCAGGTCGAGGGAGCCATAGCCGCGGACGCGACTTCCGCTGAAGGAGGGGGCGAGCTCGGTGGTGATCGTCCCCCGTGCCGTCCCGCGCCACGCTGCGAGTCCTGCGCGGCGACCACTCGCGTCAACCTCGAACGAGAATATTGATGGGGCGGGCATGCCGAGTCCGCGCAGGCTGACCGTTGTCCCAAGGATACGCTCACTTGATTCGTAGACGCCGATCTTCGGGAGCGATGCGCGAAGCGTTGCCGCAATCTCGCGGTTCGCCCCAGTATTCGTTGCGCTGATGAGCGCGTTCGTCTCTCGGTCACGCTCCTCTGCAATCCGCTCACTGGTGAAGTTTGGTTGCTGGTACCCCGCACCATACGATGTGGCTGCTGCGGTAACGAAGTAGGCGAAGCAGGCGAGTGCACCGGCGTACTCTGGGCCGCCAGCGCGTTGCTCGCGCAACAGCGTGGCGAGTGGGAGGAGCACGCGTGTCTTCGCGGCGCGCCTGGCAAGGTACTGCAGGAAGGTGGTGCCGTGCGTCTCATACGGCGCACGCGCATCTCCCGATGGGGAGAAGTAGGGCGAGGCGAGCCGTTCATCTAAGCGCAGTTCCATCGTTCTATCGTACCTACTCCGCTACACTGCGGCGAATGACTCTTGGCAGCGCGAAGCAGACCCCCGCACGTAGCGCGCCCGCCCTTGACCTCTCCGCCGCCGCAGCACTCTGGGGTGGCCTCTACGTCATCTCCGCCGCCACCTTTGAGGCAATCCCTCCCGCCACACTCACCCTCGTCCGACTCGGGCTTGGCGTTGCCGTGCTGCTCGCTTTTGGTCGACTGCGCGGCGTGAGTATCGGCTGGTCCGACGTGCCGCATCGCGCCGCTTGGATCGCAGCGCTCGTTGCCGCAACGAGCATGTTGCTGCAGTTCGGTGGAACGGCGCTCACCTCCGGCGTTGAGGGTTCGGTGGTGACGATGGCGACGCCGATCTTTGTCTTGCTCTTCGGTCGACTCCTTGATGGTGTGGCGATCCCGCGACGCGCGTGGGGCGGCATCGCGCTCGCCGTTGCTGGTGTACTGCTCCTCTCACTGCGTGGGAGTGGCGGCAGTCTGAACGTGAGCGATCCGTCGCGACTTCTTGGCATGCTGGCGCTGATTGGTGCAGGCGCAACCTGGGCGCTCTACTCGTCGCTCGGACGTCCGCTCGTTGCGGCGATCGGTGCGAGTCGCGCGATCGGCCTCACCGCCGCACTCGCCCTTGTTTTCATCACTCCTGTTGCAGGGGTTGAGCTGCTGCTCGGTGGGATTGATCTTGCCGCCGCCACTACCCCCGCCGCACTCGGCGCTGTGGCCTATCTCGCGATCGCCGCAACTGCGATCGGATGGTCGCTCTGGTATCGCGGCTACGCCGCCGCCGCACCACGCGTTGCCGCCGCGGCACTCTTCCTCCAGCCACTCGTTGCGGCACTGCTCGGGGTTGGACTTCTTGGTGAAGCGGCCGATCCCGCGCTCGTCGCCGGTGCGGTGCTGCTCCTTGGTGGCGTTGCACTGATCTCGCGCGGCGAGTCGACGCGCTGATGCAGGATCTGCGCCGCTACCGGAACGAGACGCCACCCGTCACGGGGCTCGCTTCCATCACGCACGACGATCGCGGCGTTGAACAGAGTCCGGCAGACGGCGATCGCGCCGCATGGAAGTCGTGGGTCTCCGCATCAAAGACGCGCAACTGGCTCCGCCGCGATCCGCTCCTTGACTGGCTTGAGGTGCACGGCGAGGCGAAGGGCTTCATCAAGGATGCGGAGGTGGACGCCGATCCGCCGAGCCCCTACGACTTGCGCAGACTCCTCTTTGCGAAGGGGAACGCTTTTGAAGAGGGGATCTTCAAACTCCTCGAGCCGAAGGTCAGCACATGGGTAAAGATCGCGAACGGTTGGGAGGAGACGCGCAGTGTAGAGGCGGCGCAGCGCACCTTTGAGGCGATGCGCAGCGGTGTAGAGCTGATCGCTCAGGCAGTGGTGCGCAACCCAGAGGATCAGACGTATGGCGCAATCGACCTCCTTGCGCGAAGCGATGCGCTGGCGAGACTCTTCCCTGGCATCGTGGATGCGGGCGAAGCGACGCACCCAGCACCGGCGCTCGCTGGTGACGACGGCGTTCCGCCGCCATGGCACTACGTGGTGGTGGACGTAAAGTTCTCCACGCTGGATCTCAGCGTCAACGGGCTGGTGAGCAGTTCACATCGCCACTATGCGGGGCAGGTGCTCGTCTACACCGCCGCGGTGGCACGACTGCAGGGCTACTGCGCCGCCGAGGCGTATCTGCTCGGTCGCACCTGGACGAGCACGAAGGGTCGCGGCCGCGGAGCACTTGATCGTCTCGGTCGCGTGCTGGTAGAGCGCGAAGAGACGCGCGACTCGGCGACGCCACTTGCAATAGAGGTGGGCCGCGCCATTGAGTGGATTCGCAGCGTGCGCCGCGACGGCGCGAGCTGGGATGCGCTGCCACGACCAACACGACCGGAGCTCTACCCGAACACTGGCGCGAACGAAGATCAGCCGTGGAGCGGTGCAAAGAAGAAGATCGCCGATACCATCGGCGAGTTGACGGTCCTCCCCGGGGTGAATCCAGACTTGCGCGATGCGGCGATCGCGCGCGGCATCCTCCGTCGCGATGAGCCGAACCTTTCGCCAGAGCTGCTCGGCGTCACCGGCGATACGCGGCCAAAGCGGCTCGCCCTTGTCTTGGCGGCGAATCATCCTGATCAGGTGGCGCGCATCGCGGCGAGCCCTGGCGCCGCCGTGATCCCAGAGAAGATTGAGTTGCTCCCAGACCTTGAACGACACTGGCGCAGGCCGTGGCGACTCGAGTTCTGCGTTGACTTTGAGAACACGCAGAACCTTGATGATGACTTCAGCCGACTCCCCGAAGTTGGTGGCAACGTCTGCATCTTCCAGGTTGGCTGTCTTGTACAAATTGACGGGCGCGTCCCGACCGCGGCGGAGTGCGCTGCCGCTGGCGTGCCGAGTGAGTTCGGCCAGTGGACGGCGAAGCGCCTCTCACTCGCCGGTGAGCGCGAAGTCTTGGACGCGTGGCGCGTCTTCATGGACGCGTGGCGCGCTGCACTCAACGTGGGCTGGAGTGACGCGCGCATCATGCACTGGTCGCCAGCCGAACCGAACCTGCTGAAGAACTCCTACAACTGTGCCGCCGACCGTCACCCCGACTGGTCGCTCCCCGACGAGCTCGGTTGGTTTGACGCGCTGGATGAACTTGTCCACCGCGTCCCAGTTGGTGTCCATGGTGCATGGGGCTTCGGGCTGAAGCAGATCGCGAAGGGGATGCATAAGGCTGGACTGATTAAGACGGTGTGGGGTGACGGTCCCGCCGATGGGCTCGGCGCGATGGCTGCCGCTTACGAGGCCGAGCGGCGTGCGGCGCTGAGCGGCGGCGCAATGAGTGACTTTGACTTCATGCAGGCGGTCGCCGAATACAACCAGGTCGACTGCCGAGCGATGTCCGAAGTGGTGAGCTGGCTCCGCGCGAACCGTTAGCGACGGCGGTAGCGCCGCGCGATCACACTAAAGAGCGGGAGCTTCGTCAGCAGTTCAGAGATTGGTCGCGCCTCGCGACCCTCACGCCCCTCGACGGCAAGGAGACGGTCGGCAGCATCGCCCTCAACGTGACGTGGGTCGCAGGTGGCAAGGTCGATCGCCACTTCACCGGGAATCGGTGTGCCGAGCTGATCGAGCAGGTTGGCGGGAATCCCTTCGTCACCGAACTCGGCGCGCAGCTCCTCTTCAAGATGCCAGCGCGGCTTGCGGAAGAGGACGGCGCGCCACGCCTCCGCAACGGCGGGGGTGACGGTGCCGTCGCCTGGCTTTGGCGATGGAGAGAGATCCTTGCCGCGCGACCAGCGCGCCGCCTGGTGCAGAAGGGTGTATTCGTCGAGTTCGAGATATGCGGCAAGGTCGTCTGCTGGTGAGGCGTCGCCGAAGATGGCACGAATCCCTGGCGCGAACGCCTCTTGCATGTCGAGGTCGATTCCACGCACCGTGCGATGCAGATAGACCTGCTGGTACATGAAGTGGCGCGCATTCAAGAAGCTCTCCAGCGCGCCGACTGCGGGCTCATAGAGGGTGAGACCGCGCGGCCCGATGAAGCTGTAGCGACGGAGTCGCTCCACATCTACAGCGCCAATCTGCACGCCGGTCATGTACGCGTCGCGGCGGACGTAGTCCAGGTTGTCGACGGTGAAGACGCCTGACAGCAGCGGCTGCATGATGCGCAGCCACTTTGGCGCTGCTGCATCTTCAAGCGGCGGCTTGGAGATGAGGAAGCTCACCCAGGTCGGGTCAATCGACTCGCCCTCGTTGAATCGATCGCGTTCGGCGTGTTCACCCGGTGCGCGGCGAAGTCTGCCGATGATCTCGCCAACTTCGTGCTCGATGATTAGCGCCGAGAGATCTTCGTGCGCGAGGCGCTTCCCTGGCGCGCGGCGCGCGTCATCAGGCGCTGGGAACTTCTCCAACACTTCGTGGTCAAAGAAGTGAGCGAATGGGCCATGGCCAACGTCATGCAGCAGTCCGGCAACGCGCAGCGTCTCGACAACGAGCCCCTCGCTTGGGATCAGATCGCCACTGGCGCGCAACTGCTCGGCGAGTGAGCTGTACAGGTGGCGTGCCCAGAGGCCCGCCTCATGCATCACACCAAGGCCGTGCGCGAAACGACTGTGTTCGGCAGTAGGGAAGACCCAACGTGCGCTCTGCAACTGACTGATGCGCCGGAGTCGCTGCAACCACGGCGTGTCAAGGAGATCCTCTTCGGCCGCCTCCTCCGCGAGGTAGCCGAGCGCTGCGGCACCCTCTGGCGTGAGTCGCTTCGTCAACTCGATGTAGCCGTGGATCGGATCGCTGATCAGGTTGACCGCCTTAAAGCGCGCTGCCTCACCGGCACCGTTGCCGCTCATGCGCCGGTGTAGCGCGCTGCCGCGGCGCGCAGTATCTGCGCAAGATCGTCACGGAGTGCCTGCGGCTTGAGCACTTCGGCCCCATCGCCCCAGCCCAAGATCCATGAGCGCACTTCTAAGAGTCCGGAGACACGCGCGCGCCAGAGGAGTGAGCCATCCGCTTCACGTTCGCTCGTTTGTGACGGATGCCAGCGCGTCTCAGATGCGCGCGACGCCGCCTCAGGTGTGAAGCGGATCACGATCTCTTCAAGTGGCTGATCGGCAACGATATCCCAGGCGGCGGCGAGGGTGCGCTCTAGCTCAACATCTTTCGGCCGAACGAAGGTGGACGGCGTCATGCGTGGATTGACAATGCGATCCACACGGAAGGTGCGCATCGCGTTGCGCGTCTCGTCAAATCCAATCAGATACGTTGCGAGCGTTGCTGATGACGGTTCGATCAGATACGGATGCACGCGCGCAGTGCGGGGGGATCCTGGGTTGCTCCAGGCGGCGGCATATTCGAACTCCACGACACGGCCGTTCACCCAGGCGTTGGCCAGAACGCGGAGGCGCGACTGCGCCTCTGGTTGATCGCGCAGGTTGCTCAGTTGCGAGACGGTGCGCTCTACCGCGGAGCGGAGCGGCTCATCGAGCATGCCGCCGAGCTTCATCAGCGCCGCACCCAACTCTGGGTCGTAGCCGGTGGCGAACTTTGCGAGGAGTCGCGCCGCCAGCACAATGGCGAGCGCTTCGTCGCGGCTGAATCGAAGTGCAGGGAGGAGGCCGCTCTGTGAGACACCCCAGCGGCCGTGTTCATTCCAGATCGGAATGTCGACCTCCATCTCGAGCGCCTTCAGGTCACGGTAGGCGGTGCGTCGACTGACGCCGAGCTTCTTCGCAAGGTCGCTCGGCCGGATCCCCGACTCACCGACCGCCTCAACGTATTTCAGCGTGCGGAGGAGGCGCGCCGAGCGATCGCTCTTAGTGAAGTCCTCGTCTGGGTTGCCGTGTCGGCTCGTCCGGGTCATGTCCCAGACTGTGCCACACCACTCCCTGCCGCACCAGGCGTGCTCGCCGCCGCCGCAACGAAGGCGGCCCAGACGCGCTCAAGATCGGCTGGCGAGCTCTCGGTGCGCTCGGGGTGGCACTGCACTCCAAGGACGAATCGATCTCCTGGCTCCTCAAGCCCTTCAACCAAGATCCCGCGCGGTGAGTCGGCGTAGGCGGAGGGGATCAGTGTTGCGGCGAGTCGCTCTGGTGTGACCGCTTGATGGTGGTAGCTGTTCACCGCGAGTGGCGCGCGTTGATCGCCGAGAATCGCGGCGAGTCGTGTGGTGGGCTGCACGTTGAGTGGATGCGTAAGTGCAGGTGTTGCTGGATACGCCGCACCAACTTGTCCATCCACATGCTGCAACAGGCTGCCGCCGCGATGCACATTGAGGAGCTGCATGCCGCGGCAGATGCCAAAGATCGGCAACTGTCGCGCGTCGGCGGCGGCGATCGCCTCCCACTCCAACGTGTCACGCGCCGTGTCCATCTCCACCGCGCCATCGATCGGTTCGTTGTAGCGATCGGGATGGATATCTGCACCGCCGGAGAGGAGCAGCCCCTCCGCGCTGGCGAAGGCGGTGGCACGTTGCGCCGCGGTTGCGTTTGATGAGATCAGGATCGGCAGGCCACCGGCGCGGCGGATGCCGTCGGCGTAGCGGGCGTTGACGAGCGCGACGCGCGCTGGATCAAGATCGGCGTCGTGATCCGCAACGGTGATCAGGATGATCGGCGCGCGCATGATCAGCTCTTGGATGCGGCGAGTGCCTTGAGTGAGGCGAGGAGTCGCTGCACCTCATCTGCGGTGTTGTACGACATCAGTCCCGTGCGCAGCACGCCACCCTTCTCGGTGAGGCCGAGGGCGTCAATGGCGTTCGGCGCGTAGAAGTCGCCGCTCCAGACCTGAATGCCGTCGTTACCAAGATGCTCCGCCGCTTCGTCTGGCGTAGCGAAGTCCATCGTGAACGAGACGATTGAGGTGCGCTCGTTCAGTCGCGCTCGATCAGTGATGCCGCGCACCTGCACGCCGCTGATCTGGTCGACACCATCAAGGAGGAGGCGCACGAGCTCGGTCTCGTAGCGCGTGATCGCCTTGAGCCCGGCGCGAAGCTGGCCGCGGCGACCGCTGAGTGGCGCCTGATCTGCAGGGTCGCCGAACTCGGCGCCGATCCAGGCGATGTGGTTGATCGCCGCCGTCACGCCCGCCATCGCTTCAAAGGCGGGCGTCCCGGTCTCCCAGAGATCGTGTGCGGGGCGCACCTTATAGCGACCGAAGCGCTCCAGGAGCGGCAGCTTCCCGTAGAGGAGACCAGCGTGCGGGCCGTAGAACTTATACGGCGAGCAGAGGAGGAAGTCGGTGTCGAGCGCCTGCACATCAACGGGGTAGTGCGGCGCGCTGCAGACAGCATCAAGGACGGTCAGCGCGCCAACCGCGTGTGCTGCCTCCACGATCCTCTTCGTTGGATTGATCGTGCCGAGCGCGTTGGAGGACATCCCGGTCGCCACGATCTTGGTGCGCGGACCAAGGAGCGACGCGTAGTGCTCCATGTCGAGCGTCCCGTCGGCCGCGTTGAGGCGGATCGTCTTTAAGACAAGCCCGTGATCTTCGGCGAGGAGGCGCCACGGGCTGTAGTTCGCGTCGTGATCAAGTTGCGTGACGATCACCTCATCGCCAGCCTTTAGCTCGCGCGCGAGGGAGCGCGAGAGTTGGAAGTTGAGCGTGGACATGTTTGCACCGAACTTGACGCTCTCCTTTGGTGCGTTGAGGAGATCCTCAGCGGCGCGGTGCGCCGCATCTTCACCTTCACCCTGCGCGCGTGAGGTGCTGAAGAGGCCACCGTTATTCGCATTGGCGCGCAGGAAGAAGTCGGCGTACGCGTCAATGACGCTCTGTGGCACCTGCGTCCCGGCTGGGCCGTCCAGGAATGCGATCGGGCGACCGTCGGGGAGGGTGTTGGCGAGGGATGGGAATCGCGCGCGAATCGCGGCAACGTCATATGGCTTCATGGGCGCATCGTAGTCGCCCTGCGGCGTGCGCGGACGACGACGCTCACAACGAAGGCAATCAGCGCCCCTACGGCAAACGGGAGGGCGAGTGCGCTGAGAAGCCCCGCCAGTCCGCCAGGCCCAGTCGCAACGCCACCGTTGCGCGCATCTCCCGACTCGCCACTTGCCGCTGTCGGGTCTGGCGCGGGACTCGGTGACAGCGCGGTACCCGCTCCGCTCGTCGCCTCGCTCAGCAGCGCGGCGCTACCGATAAGAAGAAGGAGTAGGCCCGCGATCAGTAGGAGGAGCGTGAGTAGGCCAGCGGCGAGACTCGCTCGTTGACCACTCCCCAAGATGCGGAGCGCCTCACGTCGATCGAGTGTGGTGAGGACGAGCGGCTGTCCAGCGCCGCCTGCGGTGAGTGCGCCGCCACGCAGCAGACCCGCGGCGGTGCCGCGATCGAGGGTGCTGATCTGCTCCAGGATCACGCGCGCACCGGTCGTTGGTGCAGCGCTGGCGAGTTGCGCCACGAGCGCCGCACTCTCAGGGTTCTGGTAGTCGCGATGCGCTGCGGCGAGCTCCGCCACGCTTCCATCCCACTGCCGTTCAATGACGACGAGTCCATCGCCAAGTTGCGCCGCATCAATAGTGAGCGAGTGATCGCCATCACTGATGACAAACGGCACGCTGCGGACCACGCGCTCAACCTCGCGCCATGTAGCGCCATCGGCAATCAGGACGCGTTCACGTCGGTAGACGAGCGGTCGGTGGCTCTCATCTTCGAAGGCCTCAGCGGCGTCAATGTTGCCGCTCACCGCAAGGTAGTGTCCATCGCCAACGAGGAGCGCCTCGCGCGGTGAGACGGGCGCAACGCCCGCCATCAGACGTGCCGCGCGCGTGCGTGTGCCACCACGGCGACTACTCCAGATAGAGAGCGCGATGAGAAGCGCACCGCTAGCAAGCAGCAGCACGCCGTTCATCGGAGTGCTCGTTTCATTTCAGCGCCCGTCCAGTTGCAGGATCAATCGATTGCGTTGCGCCTGAGATGCTGGTGAGGATCAGCTGCCCGCCGAGTAGTTCAGCGGCGCCAACAACGTCGGTGTGGGCTAAGCGCCAGCGCACCTCGCCATCGGCGCGAATCGCCCACGTCTCCACCTCGCTCTGCACAATGACGTGCTCGAGTCGCGGCGATGCCATCAGCGCCACTACGGGTGTGCCGGTCTGGTGCAACCAGGCCATCTCTCCGCTACGCGATGCAAAGGCGTAGACGGTGAAGCCGTAGCCCACAACAAAGAGTGCCCCTTCGTCCCAGTGAATGGCGCGCGGCTCGTCATAGATGACGGAGGCGAGACGCACCGCCCATGCGCCGCTCGGATGCTCAATGCGCATCTCCATGCGGCAGAGTCGATCCGGATCCTCTTCGGCACCAGCGCCGAGTGCGCCGTGATCCACCAGTGACGCGCCAGCTTCAGAGAGGGCGAAGACGGCGGTCGCCTGACCGCTGCTCCCCCAGGTTGCGCGGACGCGCAGACCGCCGGG
>Ga0209769_1000523_pt1 | contig 14943 bp, 16 predicted proteins | sample LauGreSuBDMM15DN_2_FD_187569 | JGI IMG/M metagenome (GOLD analysis project Ga0209769, IMG submission 187569) | Freshwater lake microbial communities from Lake Michigan, USA - Su13.BD.MM15.DN (SPAdes) (version 3) | ecosystem: Environmental > Aquatic > Freshwater > Lake | place: Lake Michigan, USA...
CTGAGAGTCTCTATGGCTATGCTGGGATACAGTTTTTCGTCAACTGACACAATCAACGGCATGCGTCGATTTACACCATCAACTTCGGGCAAGGTGTTTACTATGCCAACACCAGCCGCGGCATTTTCCAAACTTGACACGTTGGCAACAAGTCCGGGATATTGTACGATTTGATCCAACCACTCTGGTCCTAGTATTGCTGAGCCTGGCGCCCTAGGAGCATTCTTTGTTCGGTCACTAGGCACACTTGGAAGTATTACAGGATACTGTTTAAGAGCTGCGGCCAGATCGCGATCCCCGCCAGTACGATCGCGATCAGCCATAAGCACATTGAGCACAACAAGGCCAGCGTTGCGACGATAAAGATCTTCAATAATTTCAGCATAGTTAACCCTTGGTAATGGCCATTGGCCGTATTTGTCTAAGGCGGCTTCGTCTATATTAACTGTGACGATGTTATCTGGAGCAGGCACAGCTCTTGGTTGTGTGACCAATGTGTCAAAGTAGCGTAGTCTTACACTTTCTACAAAGCTAGGATCGGCGATTCTTATACTTGTAATAAGTGCCAATGTTATTAAGGCAGTCCAAGGACTTGTTAGGATTTTTTTCAACATCAATTATTTAACTAAATACCTCGGGGAGTAACTAACCAACAGGTGTTGGTTTTATAGGTCGTCAACACGGTATGCAAATACCCGGTCTATAGACAAAGCAGTGAGACCATAACTTTAAGGAAGATATGGAACTATTCACGCTCCAAGCCCTTTGGGCATTTCTCGCTATCATTTTGATAGACATTGTATTAGCTGGTGATAACGCTCTTGTTATCGGAATGGCAGCTAACAAATTACCAGACCATTTACGCAAGAAGGCGATCTTTTGGGGTACCTTTGGTGCCATTGCCATACGCTTTGTTTCAGTGGCAGCATTGACCTACTTGTTAATGATTCCAGGACTACGGGCCATTGGTGCAGCCGCACTGATATGGATCGGGTGGAAACTGGTATTTGATGCAGGTGAACACAACGTTGACGCCAAGGACACATTCTGGGGCGCTATCGGTACTATTGTTGTTGCTGATGCTGTCATGGGCATTGACAATGCACTAGGTATTGCCGCAGCTGCTGATGGTAATTTTGTATTGGTTATTGCTGGCTTGTTAATTTCAGTGCCAATTATTCTATTTGGTGCTACTATGGTCAGCAAGATTCTACAGCGTTGGCCTGACACTGTGTTCATTGGTAGCTTTGTGTTATTTGCTGTAGCAATGTTAATGCTGATGAAAGAACCATTAATGGCTGCATGGTGGTCAGGACTAGTACCTTGGGCAGCTGCCGTTGTACCTTGGGCATTTGCTCTAGTTGTTACGGCTGTTCAGTACAACAAGGCTCGATTAAATCTACACAAGAAGTTTTTGTTCAAGTCATAAAAAAAGCCCCTTGCGGGGCTTTTGAGGTGGGCTATGCCCGATAGTTATTATTAAAATCGCATAATGCCTCTGATAAACCAACTGTTGGTAGCTTGGCTATCTTTGGCTTGCCTGTTAGCATATACACCGATAGACTGATTTTTCTCAGGACTATAAGCAACGCCTGCCTCTGTGTTTGTAAATCCGTTTGTGGTTGCTGATACTTCGCCTGTTAATTTAACTTGGTCAATATCTTTGGATACACGGATACCTGCTTCGCCAAAACTAAAATTATTGTTAACACCTGCTACTGTTCTAGCACTTTGTATATCGCCTGCTTCTGTATAACCATTGCGAGTTGTACGTCCAACGGTATAACCAATGAACGGGCGAACATCTGCATTCGTTTCCTCTTTGATTGTAGGAGTATATACTCTGTTGCTGATCCACATGTCGGTGCCTTTGGTGGTTGATGAGTTGTTAAACACATTCTCAACTGTGCGATTAGAGTTGATATTATTTTTAGCATATCCTGCGTTTGTTGATATAATAACATCGTCTTCTGTGGTATAGATACTGTATACACCTACTGCTTCTTTGCTTTGTGAAGTATAGCTATCGCTGCCTGGCATCTTGGTGTTAACACGACTGTACTGAGCACCTAGTCTCCAGTTAGGATCTATTTGCTTGTCTCCGCCTACATTAAGCAAATCGCTTCTAGCACTGTATCCATTGCCCATTGCTGTCTGTAAGCCACCGCCTCTTAAAAAGAAGTTGCCTTCATCAGTTTTATAAACATCCATACGGAATGGATTCATATTTAAACTTTGATTGATGCCCATGTTTAAATCTGACAATTGATTTTGTTGATCAATACGTCCGCTAAAACTTTCGTCGGCTACCGATGTTGCTACACTGTTGCTAATAGTAACCGCAGTTGTGTTAGCACTGTCACTAGATGTAGAAGTGCCATCACTGTAGTTTGTAGTTGTTCTAACTTTGGTAACCAGTGTGCGTTCCATTGGAGTTGTTACATTAGTTGTTGTCTGTCTTGCAATAGTCTGTGTACTAGCAGATTCACTTGGTGTGTGATGTGCTAGACTTGCAGTAATCACTGGCAGTGTTACACTGGCTGCTGTTGTATCACTAACTGTGATAGTTGCTGTTGATGTGCTGGTAACAGTCGGTGCTGTTGGAGTTGACGCTGCTGATGTAGCGGAACCGACGTCAACTAATGTACCAAAACTACTGGTACCTGCTGTGCCACCACCTGCACCGCCATCAATCGCAGTGGTCGCTGCCCCAAATGCACTTGGTCCAAATATATAAGCATATCTGTAAGTTACGATATCACCGATGGCTAACCCTGAGCTATAAAAACCAATACCAACAGTGTAGTCGCCTCGTACAACATCCTGGCCACTTGTATTATTGTAATAGTCTGCAGCATTGTTTGACCATGTTGGACTAATACTGGTATTGGAGTTTGATGCCACAGAATACAAACCTAACGCATAACGTGAAGTTGTTGCTTCCGAGAACACCACGTTGGCTTTGGGAATGATTCCATATCCGCGAACATTGTCTGTTGCTGATGTATCGCCTGCTGCTGCTCTAGCATCGGGATCTGTGAAACGTGCAAAATATAATCCTGGCATTGCAATCTTAGCTTCAATGCGAGTATCGATATCTAGATATTGTTTTCCTGATGGTAAACTGTAAGTATGTTGTAGATTAAAATTACTATGACTTACTGCCCATACCGCTCCAGACGCTGTGGGTGTTCCTACCCATGCTCCACCTGTTACGTTAACAATCCCAGTATTGTTATTGTGATACTGGCCAATAAGGGTTCCACTACCATCTACAATTCTAACTGACCACCCTTCGAAAGGTGAACCGGGTGTTAGGTAATCGTATGACGAGTTGAAAGTACCAGTACCGGTTGAATCATATTGAATGCCAGGATTAGTGGTGCCGCCTGACCCTAAGGTACCTGCGGTTTCGTTTATCCCAATTTTGACATATTCATTTATTAATATTTCATTTCCTGCCATTGCCGACGCCGAAAGCATAGCGGCAACTATTGTTGCAATTAATTTTTGTTTCATTTTCGCTCCCCAACTTTATTATTGTTATAGGTGTTGGATATAATATATTTACAGTGGTATCACTGAAACATAAATGCTGAGTTAATTTTGTGTAACGATTATTGTGCTGGTGCTTCCTTTATTGATATTCTGTATGATGGTTTGTCCATCTTGTATTAGAGTATATGTAGCACTTCTTGATGTGTCAAACGTCACCACAGCATTGTGTGTGCCTGCTTTGTACAAGGTTACCTTGCTGGCATCATCGTTGAAATAATACAACAATCCTAGTGATTTGTTTGCCGCATATCCTGGTAGTACTGGTACGTCTAATTCGTCGCCGAGTAATGATGCATTTTGTCTGTCTAATTCATTCAATGCGTTATAAGCCAGCAAGTCAACGTTAAGGTCGTTTCGATCTAGTTCTCTATTGTTGTCCAACTTGTTTTCATCCAATGCTGAAAATTTTAATAGGTCAACATCTAACTTGTTAAAATCTAACACGCCTTTTTCTTTTTTACTATTGCCTGTTTGTGTATCATCTTGTACTTCTGGAGGTCTACTGATGATCAACATGTTGTTGATATTGGCTTGATCTAGTTTGACTATCACAGGCTGAGTGGGAGGCAAGTTAGCAGAACTTACCATTGTTGCTTGATAAGGCACATCTAATAATACCACACCTGCTAGACTGCTAACTTCAATTGCGCCTGTTACACAGCCCTTGCTGTCACAACTGGGTAATAGTATAACTAGGCTACGGCCCAGTTCGTCCACAGTCATTGAAAAATCTGTACCTCGTACGGCAATGGTAGCTGTGGGAGTTTTAATTGCTACTTGCTGTGGATTATTTTTGGCAATCTGCCCGCTGGCATAGCGAGCAGTGCCCATGGCCATATTTAAAGCCAATTTGCCTGTGCCTTTCTTTGGATCATACACAAAGTCATCTATGACCAGTTTGCTGTGTTCTGTGAGTTTTACTGTGGTCTTATCATCAAAGGTCAGTTCTGCCTTGCCTCGAGCAGTACTGACTGTATCGTTCATTTCTACACCTGTGTTTACGCTCGAAGGTATACTCTTCTTTTCACGTAGTATCTCAGTGGGTCCTGTTTGCTCAGTGACTTTGCCTACACCGGCAAAGACATTAATCGGACTGAGTAACGATAACGTTGTTATTAGAACCGTTGCTGGTAATAACCGCATTCTTGGTCAGTGCTCCGCTTTGTGTTAGTGTTACTGCATTGGCTGCACCGCTTACACCGCTACCAGAAACTGTTATTTCACCTGAATGTAGTCCTGCGCCCGTTGCGGTATGTGTCACATTGTTCCAATTTCCGTTGATGGCAATTGTACTTTTCACAACACCGCCAGTCAACATCTGTATTGTGTTGTTGCTATTACCTGTGATTTGAGAGCTAATTGTGCTGGCATTACAGCTAGCACTCAACGCCGTACCGCATCCAATAGTTTGAGTATTACTACTACCGTCAGCTGACACTACCACAGTGCTTCCAGTGCCGGGATTATTAATAATGAGGCTAGCAATGTTACCACTACCGATCTGACTTACGGTCACATCATTGAGATCGCCTAAAATTAATGCTGGATCGTCAACGAGTCCAAGGCCGCCTACGTTGCCGTTGACCATGTTACCAGCACCAGTCTGTGTGATAGAAACAATAGCATTATCGCCGATCTGTTCCACATAAACATCGTTGGCGAAAGCTCCCGATGACACCATTCCAGATGCCAATAGTATTGCAAGTATTTTTCTCGACAACTTGCCACCGCCTTTGATTTGTTTGTTCATTTTTTTATAAAATTAGAGTTTAGCTCTAATTCGCTCCTTGGCCAATGGCCATAATTGTCATCACCTTTTTTATTTAAATACATCTATCACTTAATAATACTCTGCTGTTATTTTTTCGTTACTCTCAGGTGTAAAAAAATTTACACTGTTAAAAAAACAACACCTAGTATTATCACTGCTGTTTGTTAGTCAGTACATCCTGCTTAACAAAACCTTTACGCTTTTCAGCGTCTCTTACCAAATGCCAACCTTCTGGGCCTGGGGAAATGATGGTTAGTTCAACACCTTTCTTTAATTGCCAGGTTCGTTGACTTTTATCATCTGCTTCTTTATACAAGTATGCGTCTTCCTTCAATACTCTAGTGCCAAATAAATCCACAGGATCTTTCTTTATTTCTGTGGCGGCACTGGGTACGGCTTGGGTTTTGGTTTCGGATTTGGTTTGTGATTGAACCACGACATCTTTTTTCTCCTCTACTTTAACTTCTTCTTTCTGTATCTCTGCTAGTGCAATGGGTACAACCTTAGACACTAGCACTGCTTCTGGTTTGGTTTCAGAGATAGGTTGCGGTTCGACTACAACATCTTTCTTCTCCTCTACTTTAACTTCGGCCTTTGGTTCTTCTTTTACTACGGCTGGTACAACTTTTTTATATCTCCAAATGCCTTTCTTTTCGCCTTCAACAATCATATCGTAAACTGCCTGTTCAATGGCCACACGCACAGCATAGGTAGTGGGCTCATTCAGTGCCATACCATTTTCTAATTCCAGTGCCTTGGTTCCAGCATCGACAAAACGTAGTACACCCACGTTGTGCTGTGTACTAAAAATAGTCTTGCTTACTGCTGTGGTCAACAATACTTCACCACTGTTAACACTGATCAATCTCATGGAGATCACTATCTCATCCACACGATATTGTTGACTGCCACCAATACCTAAAAATCTAGCACCATTACCGCCACTGCGTATATTACTGTCGTAACCAATGATGCCGCCTTCTATCATAACTCCTGCTACTGTCATAGGCTTGAGTGGTCTAGCATCCTTACCTTCGTACACTTCTCTCTGGTTACGTATCAACTGACGCTCTTTAATCAAGTTGTCCAAGCCCACACGCTCAACCACTTTGAACCAATTCTTTGAGTCCTGTAGACTTTTGATTAAAAACACTTCAGCACCTTGTGTTACTGCCTTACTAAATACTGCCAACTTGTCGTTGGGTTTCATTTGCCCCGTTTTATCTTGGAATCCATAAACAGCAATAGTAATAGGTGGCCCATCTAATTCTGGTATTTTTGTAGTTAAACTTTCTCTCGGCTGTAGCGCCACAGGTTCTTCCTTGCCTGCGTCCATGTGTATGGTGGCACAGCCAGACAATGTTGTTGCTATTAATAATGATAATACAAGTCTTTTCATTAGAAGGCAAAGCTCGCTATAGGTACAGTAATTTCAGTGCGACCGCCAGTGGCTTCAATAATAGTCAAAGTCACTTCAGTAGCTGATTTAACCCAACTGATAGTGCTACCTTGGAAATCCATAGTACCGCTGGTAGCACTACCTTCAGTGAACATTTGATCTGCTAATTGTTTGGATAATTGTGCGTAGATACGTGCTTCTACGTTGACTAGGAATTTGGCTAGATTGGTGCTTTTAGCCGCAGTTTCTGCTTTGGCAATGGCTGCAAGTTCTTCTGCTTTGATTTCTTTTTTCTTGGCTTCTTCCAACTGGTGGATTGTGAGAACGTGCTGGCTGAATCCATTGCCTGGTATAAAGGCTGGACTTTGAAAGTTGTGTATTAGTTCGGCAGACATGGCCATTGAAGGCCAGAGAATAGCTGCTACTATTAGTTTCTTCACGGTTCGCTCCCGGTAATTGCTGTTAGTATTTACTACTGGTAGTAGATTTTTTAAGTATGTGTATTACACTTAGGGAATGTTATCGTTTGAGTGAAGAATACTGCTTAGACTTGGTCGACATCCAAATCTTTTCTGGGCGCAGCGGTTGCTATTGATTTTGTAACTTGTGGTGGCTGCTCTTGTTTCTCAGGCGGAATTTCAGTCGTCTGTGATTGATCTGTTTTATTTGCTTTAATACTTTCAGGTCTTCTAAAACGTTTAAATGCCGCCAATTCTTTCATTAATTTTAATGGTTCAATGATATTGTTTGCATATTCCTTGCCTTCTCCACCGCGTCCACGCACACGGATATTGACTAATCTTCCGTTTGGACCTGGGTTATTTTTATCAAAGAACGTCAAACTTGGAGTTTTAGCGCCACCAGTTTTGCTACTAGTTCCAAATGTTAACTGGCAAGTAATATCAATATTTTGTTCTTTGAATAGTTCTGCCAGCCCTTTATAATTAAGTAATCTATAATCACCTTTACCGTGTGTTGCGATTACCTGCATAGCTGGATCATTTTTTGTAGCATGATAATCTGCTAAACGAGCCACCCGAGCTGCCAGTTCTGCGTCTCCTTCTGGCAATTCTAAAATGCTTAATAGTTGTTCCCATGCTTCCTGATATGCTATGTTCATAGCTGGAACAAATTGTTGTTTGATCCCGCTTTTGTCTGCGGCCGCAAGTATGGCTTCTTTGGCAAATTCTAGGTTAACATCTAACGGTCCAAACAATTTGACAAGATTATCATATACTTCTTGTGGATTATCGCCTCGGCCCTGTTGCCCAATTAGCCCATCACTTAATTTGACACTGAGTTTTACCTGTTCATGTCTTTTAGTAGATTGTCCTTTGGCATTTAACACATTGATTGCCACATCCATTTTTTCACCTGCTTTGCCTGCAAGTAGAATACTGATGTTATCTGGGCGATTATTTTTATATAATGCATCAGCATAGCGTTGCCCTAAATCACTATTGGCATACTTGATCCAACTGGCAATTTGATCGGCAAATGCTGGTCGAAATTGTGGATTAGTAAACACTGCTTGCACATCTGTACGCATTTTGATAGATATACTAATGTTATCAGAAATTAGACTATTTCGATCAGTTACAGAATCTCCAACTTCATCATCACCTTTTGGTTTAACTCTATCAACAATACTCCAAATATCTGCTTCGTTGATTTGTGCAGTTAGGTCTCCGCCTCGAGCAACCAGTTTAGCATACATGGCCACACCCAGTAATGCTTCTGCAACTAGACCTTTTACACTAGGGCTGAACTTTGCTTGTGCTTCTTCACCTGTTTTTGGTTCATAGTGTTTGGTTAATCCACCTTGTATTAGATCCTTACCGCCAAATAACATAATTGGTTTTTTTTCTTTGCGGGTAAATTTAATAGAAAATAATCCGCCTTTTGAAGCACTGCCAACACGAGCGAATAATACATCTTTAGGTGGTTTGAAATCATCTTTATAAGGACCTGCCGCACTTACTTTGTATAGTATATCTTCTGGATCAAAATCTGGAATGGCTTTTTGTATGAAGGCTAATAATTTTTGTCCTTTCGCTGCCGAACTGATTTTAACGGCTTGCGAACCGTCATATCGAGGGGCAAAGACCGAAGCTTCGCTTAAAATCTTAAATTCAAAAAATCTCATGCAAATATTTAGCCAATTTCCGGGAACAGGCATTCCTGGATGAAATGTTCAACATCGTCCTCACTTAGCCCTAAACTAACCATTACACGTGGTGTATGCGGGTTACATTTCTGATTTTGTGCGTAGTAGTTCTGTGCTTCTGTGGTATTTTCAACAGTATTGTTGGTTTCAGCTACTGTGCTTAGATAGTGTTCTATGGTAGTTCGAGCAAGATCTGTGATCTGCTCTAATTCTTCTGGATCTTGTACGTTACCCGCTGCCACCATACTGCCGCTGAATATGTTAGTAGCCCACTCAGGTAAAGCACGTTGTTTGCGCCACTCCAACTTAGCAACTTCATTATGAAACCATTGCATCATTGGATGATCAGCATCACCTGCTTTGGAATAATCGTGGAAACAACCTGTGATCTTATTCTTACCGGCTATTACATCAAAGCCGTAAATTGGTGCTGGATTATGCGTATGCGGGAAGATGCAACAGTGCATCATCCACAGACCTTTGCTTTCTCTAGCGTCTACTACATCAACGTGAGCACGACGATACCGATCACTAGTCCACACACGATTAACCCAGCCAGGTTGATTAAATCTTTCCATCCCAGGCTCATTAACCTCTTGACCCGTGCGGCTGAAGTTATCTTCCAGTATATGTTGGATCTCAATTAGTGTGTCCCAAACCTTACTCTCCACGATACAAATCTCGCATCATAGAAATAGCATATTCAAATGCCACACGAGCTTCGTCTCCTAGATCGTCTGTGAGCAGTTCACGTATAGACATTTTCATAGCATCTGCATTTTCAAAGTCGTAGAACTTGCCACTTGAAATATGTGCTACCTGCTTCTTAATGATTTGACCACCGAATAGGTCGCCCATATGGCGGCAGTATAGATGCGCCTTAATAAGATGTTTACGTTCTGGATCATTGCCTACCCTGTGTAAGTATGCTTGGTATTCTAGTGTAGCAGGAGTTAGATAACAATAACTGCCATCATCCAATTCTAGGAAGTCTGCAAGGATGCCTTTTAAGCGAGGAAGGTCTGGCATTGTGATCAGGAAACCCTGACGCTGACAATACCATTCAATTGGATCATAGATTGCAAGTAGGTTATACAGATAGTTTCTGTAGTCTTGTTTTTCAATCTTGCCACTCAACAGCATCTTGGCGAACACAGTAGTTTCTGCTTCGTGATGCAGATCTTTGGTAATCTCTCTTAGACTCATTCTGGATCCACTAACACACGCAACGGTGACCCGTTCTGACGGGCCACTGCTGTGGCTTCCATGCCTTTTTGTTCAGCGATCTCAAAACTATACACGCCTGCAACTCCGCTGCCTGTTTCGTGTATTTCTAGTGTGACTTCTTTGGCAGAAGATTCAGTGTGTTTGAATATGCCTGTGAGTAGTTCTATAACCAGTTCCATTGGTGTGGCATCGTCGTTGAGCAGAACCACTTTCCACAAGCTGGGTGGCTGAAGTGCTACAACTACTGATTCTTCTACTGCGGTATCTGTTGACATATCGTTCCTGTGTTCTGTATTTAATAAGGGAGGATGCCCTCCCTTATATTATACTATTTAATATCGACAATGTCAATAATTTTCGGCTTTGCAGACTCGGGAACGTGTCTTACTAATTTAACAGTAAGCATGCCATTCTTTGTTTCTGCACCAACTACTTCGATGTGTTCTGCCAATGGAAATTCTTTAACAAAATCTCGAGTAGCAAGGCCTCTGTGTAGGTAAACAATCTCCGGATTCTCATGGCGAATAGATTCTTCTCCTTCACCCGTAACTGTAAGAACATTGGATTCTACAGATACAGTAATTTCCGATTTTTCAAATCCTGTCACAGCAATTTGTATCTCATACTGATTTTCACCAGTCTTGAGAATATTGTGTGGAGGGTAATTGTTGTTAACACTGTTTCCATAGCGGCGTTCCATTTGGTCAAACATGGTGTCAAAACCAATTAGTGCTCTATTAATAGCGTCAATTCTATGCAATGCGTTATTGTTCATAATAGTCTCCTTTTAAAGTAAGAACAATTGAGGCCCCGAAAGTACCTCAGTTATGATTAGTCTGCCTTCTTCTCTGTGAAGCTGGCATCAACTACATCATCTGGTCCAGGCTGAGTAGGCGGCGTTTGTGCTGCTTGTTCTTTGGCCTGTTTTTTATCTAGTAGGCTTTTCATTGCTGGGAAAACCTTGTTAAGCTCTTCTTTGATCTTTTCAGTATCATCACCGTTGGCTGCTGTTTCAACTGCGGCGACCACAGTTTCAATTTCTGTGATTTCTGCTTCTGTGAGCTCTGCACGGAATTCTTCAAGATCTTTTTTGACTTCGTGTACTTGTGCTTCTGCTGAATTTCTTGCATCGATCAATTCGCGAGCTTTTTTGTCTGCTTCTGCATTTAACTCTGCATCTTTGATCATGGCTTCGATTTCAGCTTCACTTAGTCCACTGTTAGACTTGATAGTGATCTTGTTCTCTTTGCCTGTGGCCTTGTCTTTGGCAGAAATATGCATGATACCGTTGGCATCAATGTCAAAGGTGACTTCAACCTGTGCTTGTCCTCTACGTGCAGGAGCAATGCCATCTAGTTTGAATTCGCCTAACATCTTGTTGTATTGTACAAGTTCACGTTCGCCTTGGAACACCTTGATATCCACGGCTGGCTGATTATCTTCTGCGGTGGAGAATGTCTGCTGTCCCTTGGTTGGAATAGTTGTATTCTTTTGGATGATCTTGCTCATCACGCCGCCCATGGTCTCGATGCCTAGGCTCAAAGGTGTTACGTCTAGTAGCAACACGTCATTGCGATCACCGCCTAGTACAGCTCCCTGGATAGCAGCACCAACTGCCACTGCTTCGTCTGGGTTGACATCCTTGCGTGGTGCTTTGCCAAACAGCTTCTCAACTTCTTCTTGCACCTTAGGCATGCGTGTTTGTCCGCCTACTAGGATGACTTCGTCGATGTCTGAGGCACTCACGCCTGCATCTTTGAGAGCGATGCGGCATGGCTCTAATGAGCGTGTGATTAATTCGTCAACCAGTTGTTCCAGTTTGCTACGACTTAATTTTATTGCTAGATGTTTTGGCCCACTTGCATCTGCTGTGACATAGGGAAGGTTGACATCCGTTTGTGTTGAGCTTGACAATTCGATCTTGGCTTTCTCAGCAGCATCTTTTAGTCTCTGCAAGGCCAACATGTCTTTGCTTAGATCCACACCTTGATCTTTCTTGAACTCATCCACCAAGAAATCCATGATGCGTTGGTCAAAGTCTTCACCACCGAGGAATGTATCTCCGTTGGTGCTTAGTACTTCGATCTGTTTGTCTCCGTCAACGTTTGCTATTTCGATGATTGAAACATCGAATGTACCGCCACCAAGGTCGTAAACAGCAATTTTCCTATCAGCTTTATCATCTTTATCAACGCCATAAGCAAGAGCTGCCGCAGTAGGCTCGTTAATAATACGCAGTACTTCCAACCCTGCGATCTTTCCAGCGTCCTTAGTTGCCTGTCTTTGGCTGTCGTTAAAATATGCAGGAACTGTGATAACTGCTTGAGTAACTGTTGTACCAAGATAATCCTCCGCGGTCTGTTTCATTTTACGCAGAACTTCTGCTGAAATCTGCGGTGGTGCTAGTTCTTTGTCCTGTGCCCTAACCCATGCATCGCCATTGCTATTTTCATAGATTTCGTAAGGCATTAGGTCGAGGTCTTTTTGCACAGCCTGTTCTTTGAACTTGCGGCCAATCAGTCGCTTGCTGGCATAGATTGTGTTTTTGGGATTTGTTACTGCTTGACGCTTGGCTGAAGCGCCAACGATGATTTCATCTTGTGTGTATGCTACGATTGAGGGCGTAGTTCTTGCACCTTCTGAATTTTCAATAACTTTGGATTTTCCATTCTCGATAACAGCCACGCATGAGTTGGTGGTGCCGAGGTCAATACCGATGATCTTTGACATGATGTCATCTCCTTATAAAGTAAGATCTATATGAGCACTATGCTCTACAAACCGCCCTTGACGGTGCAGTTTGTAATTTTATTTATATCAGATATTCTCTAGATTCTGAATATTTGACCATTTTTTTAGTTTTTCTATTTTAGCAGTTTGGGCACGTTCGATATTGGTGTAGCTAACAATATCCATGCTTTGTAAGATATCAATCATGGCCAGCATATCGCCCAACTCTTCTTCAAGATGTTCACGGTTAGTTTTAGGCTTACCGGGTTTAAAATTGTCCAAGCCAAAACGGCTGATTTTACTTACCGCTTGAATTACTTCTGCACATTCCTCTTGTAGAATGTCCATTACTTCTTTGATTTGACTGTCCATGTGTTACCTTTGATTTGCGAATGGTGCGATATAATTACCGTTGCTCATGGTGCTGGTACGCAGAGCCTTGTATACATTTTGTACACCCACTGCCTGATTCCATGCATCTTCCAGCGCATGATGTTTTAGTACTGGAGGACGGTTGGGATTAATACCTACATCGAAAATTGTACGGGTATCGCGAACTTCCCAAAAACTCCAGGGAATAGCTTTGCCAATTTTACGGAAATACCATTCTAGGATAGTGACGTCGAATCCTGCACCGTGACTCCATACTCGCTTTCCGCCCCAACAAAACTTGTACAGTTGTGTCATTGCTTCTTCGATGGAAACTCTGTTTTCGGGATCAAATGCTTCTTCCTGAGCAGCCTGGCTTTGGTTAGCCCACCAATCTAGAGTCGCCTGGCTAACCGTAGCACCAATCCGATCACAACTATCAACATCAACACGGACATAAAATTTCTCACATTTCTTTTCGTTTACATCATCACCAAATGGATCAAATTTAACTGCTCCGATGGTAAGGATTGTGGCGGAGGGGAGTACGTCAAGCGTCTCCAAGTCGATCATAATATCTGTGTTCATACAGTTATTATACTACCTTTCTGACCAATGGTCAATGATTAAAACAGTTTGGGGGGAAGTTGTTGATCGCGAAGTTTTTTACGCCAACGTGCTTTGGCAGCACCTTTTTTGCGTTTGCGTTCAGTGGTGGGTTTTTCGTAGAATTCTTTGGCACGTAGAGTATCTAGTGTGCCAGCTTCTTCGATTTTCTTTTTAAATCGTCGTAGGGCCTGATTGATGTTTTCGTTTTCTTTGACAACAACGCCTGTGCCTTTTGATTTACTAAATCTATTCATGATGATTTGATACTTTCTCCAATAACGTTAAAATTTCTTCAACACTATATATAGCACGATCGTTGACCATATGTAAATCTTTTAGATTGCCAAAATAGTAAGATCGTGGTTGAGCCGCTACCCAACCTATGATTAATTCTATAGCGCCATTATTTTCAGGCGAAGCATTGAATATAATTAAATCACCCTTGACAATCTTGTCCATTAACCACGCAACAGAATCTCCCATTTTCCAAACATAGTTTATGATTGTGTGAGGCAGCGTGGCCTGCATTAATGCGTTGGAAACAATAGAACTGTGTTCTTCTGTTAGTTCTACGTGAACAATTCGAATACCCTGTAACAAGGTATCGTCAGGCGGTGTAACAACTAGAATACGGTCACTCATTTCTTGGCATCTTGAATTCGTTGCCAAATGGTACTTTCGTTCTGTTCAGCATTCTGTTGATAGTTTTCTTTGATACGTTTGATCTGATTGCCCTGTTCATCATGTTCCATCCACGACACATCAGAGACACCACGTTCTTCAGCCCACTCTTTGGCCTTGGCTGATTCTTCTGTGTTGGGATTTTCGTCAGCCCATTTCTTGGCTTCTACAGCTGCCTCATCCACAAAGTCTGCTTGAGGCTTGAGGTAATCGTACCACGGCAAATGATCTATGATGCCTTTGTCTAACAACTGTCTTTGAAACTTTAGACTGGAATCTGGATTGTCATGTTTCCATGCAGTCATTGCCTGCTTTTCTGTTTCAGGAACAGACGCTAAGATTTCCGAGTCTTCAATTTCACGTTCTTGTTCTACAGCTTTGTCAGCTTCCTCGATCATTTTGTTCCATTGCTCAAGCGGTAGGTCTTCTACT
>Ga0209769_1000533_pt1 | contig 14852 bp, 21 predicted proteins | sample LauGreSuBDMM15DN_2_FD_187569 | JGI IMG/M metagenome (GOLD analysis project Ga0209769, IMG submission 187569) | Freshwater lake microbial communities from Lake Michigan, USA - Su13.BD.MM15.DN (SPAdes) (version 3) | ecosystem: Environmental > Aquatic > Freshwater > Lake | place: Lake Michigan, USA...
CGTTGTACGCCAAGAAAAGCAGATCATCAAGCCCGACGTTGTCGCCGAGTTGTGTAACCTTTAAGCCTGTCTTTCGTTCCCACTTTACGAATTCCGGTGTCGATGCGGTGAACGACTCCGAGTCCCCTGAGAAATATGTAATTGTAATCCCTGTTTTCATGCTCCCGATTTCCTATCTCTTAGCTGAATGTTTCTGTTGGTGTTCCCACTACTTGAAAGGATAGTGAGACGGTCTGTGCATCCGGTGCTGAACCGCCGACATTTGGGAATGTAGGCAAGATATTACAAGCGAAAACTGCGCCCGTGACGGCGGTGACTGATGCCGCTAAAGTTGTGTTTGGTGCGGTTTCTGTGGCTGTCCAAAGTGATTCGCAGAGTGAACTTGCTGCGCCCCAATCGGCGAGCATTTCCACATTGAGCATCCAAGAATCATCTATGGCTTTATAAGCGCGACCATCTAAAGTTTGGTACGTTTCGATGACGTGATCGGCTTCAAGTGAGACAGTTGTGGCTTGTGCGTCGTAACTTACGGTTGCGATCGTCAATACTAGATCGCGTCCGGTGATGACGGTCGTTGGCATAATTACTCCTAATTGGTTTGGGTGTATTGGGTTGAGAGTTCGATCTCGGACATCAGAATCTCCGACGCTCCGATCGTCATTGGGACGGGATTAGACACGGATCCCACCGTGTAACCTGACGGAATAACCGCCAGAATGCTTATGATCAACTTCTCGATGTTGTCGAGTGCGGATGCGTTGGAGTACATAGCGACTCCGATGGTAATTACAAGATTTACTTTGACGCGTGTAGAAGTTCCGATTAGGTTTGGCTCAAGATAGGGCGTGTTAGGTACGACCGCCGCAAATGGAACGATGGGAGCTTCTGGGACGGCGTCGTAAGTGTTAGCGGCTACGCCGGCGATTGCGGTCTTGAGTGCGCCTCGAACGTTGACCGCGATAGATGAAGCGGTCATGCCAACATCGCTCCGGTATCGAGTGATTTACCAAGAATCCCGATGACCCTGTTTAGGAGTGATCGACCCATTCGGTAAGGAGTCACTTGGAAATCAACGCCTTCAATTTGACCACCGGCAGCGGTGATTGATTGGAATACTTCAACCGAGACAACCATTATGGCTTCGTAAACGGCTGGATTTGACGCGTAGATGGTAGCTGCGTCCTTGCCAGAAAGATAAGTGTCGCCGTGTGGGATAACGGCGTTCGCGTTGATGTCCGAGTTTGTCTTTGCATAAGAGAATTGATATTCGTCGACGACGGTGACTGTGTAAGTTCCGTTAAATGTTGCGTCAACATTTGCAACTACGACGCTCGATCCCACGATGTAATTGTGTGGAGTGTTGGTCAGTAGCGTGGCAACGTTTGATTGAACGCGACGATTTGTAACGGCTGACGAATACGAGACAAGAAGTGGCAAGATCACCAGTTCGCTTGTGTCGATTATTTTTTGCAGATAGGCGTCATTGTAGAGAGAAGAACTCACGCCAAGCACCGAACGAAGTTCGGACGGAGTGACTAGCGACATGAGTTCTTCCCTTCTACTGCTGACCCGACTCGGGAGCGAATCGGGTCATGATTGATGTGTTATGGATCAGGTCTTATTTACGCCGAACGCGCCAGCGCCGATCTTTGTCGCCACTGCACCAAACGAGTAGACGCCCACTGTTATGGATCCGTCTGCTGTTGACTCAGCGCGAAGTTGATACGAAGGTGATTCGTACCAAGTATATGAATCTGGGTTGATGATCATGATTGAGTCATCGATGTCTGTTGTTGCCGCTGTGTTAGCAGTTACATACAAATCAAGTCCCGCAACGCGACCGCGTAGCGATGTTGGAGTTGCCAGACCAGGTTGATTCATTGGCTGAGTTACTTCGTTATAGATAGGACGTCCGCTGTCATTTAGTGACATCAAGTTTGACCATTGTGAAGTATTCACCAAGATATTACGAGCGAATGGATTTGCAAGTCCGGCAGTTGCCGCGTAAACACTTGCTGCGCCGCGACCGATAAACGCTAGAAGTTCTGCGGCTGTTGGATACGTTGCGATTGATGTGGCGTCTGCAGTTGCACCAGATACCAAGATGCTATTTGTATATGTGTCTTGCTGCTTTGCCATTGCCGCGACCATATTGCTGAGAAGTTCATTAAAGAACAAGGGTGAAGTTCTTTGCAGCAACTCCACTGAGAATTTCTGCTGTCCGGCGAACTTTTTAACATCCACTGAAACGAAGGCAGAGTTTTGATCTGTATCTGTGAACGCTGCGTCCTCGGCGATTGTTCCGACGGCTGGTGCAACGGTGATCTTTGGAATCTCGAAAGTCATACCGGCGTCTGGAAGTGTGCCGCGTGAGATTGCATCGATTGATGGGCGGACGGTTGTCGATAACCCATTGATTACTTCTGTCAGTTGGCGTGTAGGTACAAGACCCGCATTGTCGGTCGTGTTATCTGCCGCCAGAACGTATTGACGAGCTTCCTCGGATCCAAGTGCAGCCATTACCTTGTTCTCAAGATATTTTGCGGCTGTTACTTCGATGCGTGGCTTTGAATAAGCGACAGATTTAACTGACGCTGTTACTGACTGCGCGGCTTCGACCGTCTCGACGGTGTCCGCGTTTGTGACGGTGTTTTCCACTTCGTCTCCTTCTGTTGTTGGTGTTGGTGTTGCTTCTGCTTCTGCGGGTGCAGATTCAGAATCTTCTTCGCCTTCGGTTGCAGCTACTTCGGCAACACGGGCAGATCGGACGGCTGGTTCGGATACAAGTGCGACTCCGGTAAGTTCTCCGGCTAGTACGCGCATCGTGCCGTTCTTTTCTTGGACGTAGTCATCGACAGCCAATTCGATCGAAAAGCCGTCACGAAGTCCGTCCATAGCTTCGACAAGTGCGTCGGTTCCAGCGGTCGTGTTGGCGATTTTAAAGGTTGCATTGATCGCGCCGTCTCCATCGAGTGACATCTCCATCGTCTTTCCGATGCGACGTGTACGGTCATGCTCAAGGTTTAGAAATACGTTCTTTGGTTCGATTGATCCTTTTGCGAATACCACTTTGCCGGTGGATGCATTCGCTGGCTCTTCAAATGCCACGATGCGTCCGGTGATTGTGCGCGACTCGGAATCAGCCGCGGTGATAGTCATAGGTGTTGTTAGCTTCATCCGATCATGTCCTCTTCTTCTCTTATCTCGTCGATGCTCATCGCACCGATGCGGTTTAGAATTTCGTACACTTGCGCTCTTTCGTAAGGGTTGCCGCGCAAGAAGTCGTCTAGGTCGTACCGGATATATTGTGATGCCGGAGTGAAATCCGTGAGTGAAAGTCTTTGCTCGATGATCGTAAGTACCGGACGAATCGAGAAGTCGATAAGGTCGCGCCGTTGATTTACAGCGTTCGAATACGTCATGCTGGATGGATCAGCGGACGCAAACCATGCCGGTAAACCAATGGCGCGACAAAGTTCAAGCGCGAGATATTGTCTCGCCTCATTCATCTGGAGATTCTTGGGATCGTATCCAATCGTGTCCATTTTGATGTCAGCATTTAAGAACGTTACAGCCTTCGATGCTTTGTTCTTGAAAGCGTTGATTAATGTCGCAACGCGATCCTTTGGAAGTTGTACGCCGTTGCTTGATAAGACAATTTGTGGAATCGGATTCAACGCAAAGTCATACGCGGCTTTTTCTAGTGCGTGTGCGGATCGAACTGTGCGACCAGCGCGATTGAGTAAACCTTCTTGCATATTTCCAAAGACGACTAGATCTTCAGGCGCAATCGAATATCCGTCAACACGATACGCGTCGATTTCCGTACCGAGTCCGTTAGTTAATACTTCAACGCGTTCCGGTGCAATTCTTTCCATCGATTGAATTCTGCCCGTGTCTGCATAGCGAGATAACACTCTCGCATACGCTGCGGGTCTGAAAAGTAAATCTTCCGCAATCCACGCCCAGAACTCAGCGCCGGTGATTCTTGGATCCGGTTGATTGATTACGCGAAAAGATGCGACGGTCTCATTTGTTTCTTTTACTTTTGTCTCAAGTGGCAGCGAAGCAACTGTGGAGCAGATTATTCCGCGAGCGCGAGCGATTACGGGTACACCCATAGCTTCGGCTCTCGTAGCTGATTGGCCATAAGCAAAATACGGCGCACCGAGCGCGTCGATCGAGTTAACCGGCGCAAGTGCGGCATCGACGTTTACTTCGCTCACCGGAGTCGGCGCGGTAATAAAGAAATCTTTGATGGCCATGTCTCTAATTTTAGAGACCCGATACCGTTAGCCGATCATGATGTCAAGATCCGTCTCTGGGCGTGTCGCGTAGTGTGTGACGAGCGCAGATGCAACCGTCGCGCACACAGTCGACTGTGACGCTCTCCGTCCTATTGTCCAGCCACCATCGCCAAAGGGTAATCTCGCCGCCGAAAGAATTTGCTTCGTTAACTCCGCCTGATTGCCGTGTCGTAGTCTTTTCGATGTTATCGCTCCCAAAAGTTCATCGCAGGATTGACCGTAAAGAGCCCCGTCTATATCGGCGATTGGGATTCCGGCTGGTTGAAGTCTAGCCGCGATCGCAGACGATGTACGGCGTGAATACGCGATAACTTCGACCGGATATTCTTGGAAGTGTTCGGCGATGTCGTTAGCAATCGCCTTATCATCTAGCGAGATTGGATTGTGCCAAGTTCGGAGTAGTTTTACAAAGAACTCGCCTTCGGAGATTTGTTGAGCAAGTACAAGAGCTGCGTCGCGTCGATCCGGTGAACAATCCAATCCGAACCAGACGACTTTCTCTCGATCGACTTCAAAGCCGTCCATTCCACACTCAGCCCATTCACCAGCGGGAATCGCGCTGGAGATCGTTTGTACCCACCGGCACAAGACTTCGGTACGGACAACGTCGGCGGGATCGTTCATCACAGCTCGAAGGTTGTCGATGTGAACCGTGTGACCAAGTGCGGGATTTGCCATAGCCGCGCCCGCCCAGAATTTAGGGGAATCGTCAATCTTGTCGTAATCACTCGACCATTCGAAATATCCGATGTCATCCGTGGATCCACCGGCTGCGCCGATACCGCGTTCCCTGATTTGGTTCAAGACCAGGCTGTGTTGGTCTCCGGCATTCGAATACGACCATAATTGCGGATTTTCCGCCGCCATCATTGTGTACCGAAGCGAAGCCCACGTAGTCTCGTCTTTGAGTTCGCGGGTCTCGTCGATGTGAACGGTCGATGGCTTGGATATACCACGCGCCGCCGACGCGCCCGCCTTCACCATGTACCGATTTCCGTTTAGGCACTCGATCTCCTCAGACCCATGCGCCCACCGGATTCGTTTGATTTGTTTAGCCAGCCCGTCGTTAGATTCAATCGTCTGAACGAGATCCCGAAAAGTCTCCAGCGAAGTGGTCAACCGGTGCGCCGTACCGATTTGTAGTTTGTTGTCCCATTCAAAAAGTCCCATGAGAATCCGCTGCTTCATAAATGTCGTCTTGCCTTGTTGTCTGGCTACGACCAATTGGACGAGCGGGTGCAACCACCTACCGTCTGGCTTGTACCGGTGAGCTTCGATCGCCAGCCATTCTTGCCACGGCATCAACGGGAATCCGATCGAATTGCTAAAGTCGATTAACTCCTGACCGCGTGTAGGCAAGTCTGGGCGTAGGCGTGAGTGGATTCTCGGAGTTACTTTGCCATAAAGCGTCTCTACGACGGGCTCCTGAGCCTGTGTGAGCCTATCTGAGCCACTTTGAACCAGTTGGAGCCTAGTTGTACCGTCTTGATCCATCTCAATGCCTTCTTGATTCGTTTGGTGGTGAAAGAGAACCGCGGGAGAGATGGGCGGTGGAATCACCCTTAGAAAAAAGACCCGCCCTACTCAAGACGAACTCATCTGGCATCTTGTCTTGCTTCGAAAAGTTACATCGACGACAAGCAGCGACTAGATTTTCGGGATCATCTGACCCGCCTTTAGCCACTGGAATGATGTGGTCTACCGTTGTCGCGTCCATGCCACACCAATAACACTCTCGACCATCTCTTGAGAGTATACGTAGCCGTAGCTTCTTCCATTGGGTTGAGTTGCTCTTACGTTGTGAGTGTAGGGTCATTAGTAATATCCCTTCTTCTTGTGGAACTCCCACGCGTTACACATCGAACCATACCGATGTTTAATATATTTGATAGTGGCATCTATCTGGCGATATACGTCGAGATTCCGGTAATGCTTGGATCTCATTTGACCGATGCCGTAATGACTACCGTTTATCGCATAAGGGTTCCATCTCGACTCTTTGTAAAAGATGTTCGATAGGCAAATGAATTGCTCGTAGTTGATGATTCTTGAGTGTGTGTAGAGCTTGTATTGGTCTGTGTTTGTACTAGCTTCCGCTGGTGTTGTGCTAACAACACAGAGCACTCCCAATAGCACCAAACTACGCCTGCGAGCTTTACGGCGGAGCCGCTCGCCAGCGAGTGTGGAGCGTAGCCACATAGTCAAGTAACTGGCAAGCATGTGGATAACTTGAACGGGTTTCCTGCGTGTCGTCCACAGGTTATCCACAGGGCTAATTAGATCCATCACAATTCTCCGAATGGTTCTTAATCGTCACTTGTAGGATCGTAACGGCAACCAATACGCGCTCGCTATCGATTGACCACGTTTTTCCACAGCCGCAGGTGTGTTTGATCTCGGTTCTCATCGAACTATCCCCAATCCGCTCGCTTTTAAGATCTCCACATTCTCGTTACCCATAGCGCATAAGATCGCCGGCATAAAGATGCCCGCTGTCTTGCCTTGACCGCTGATGAATTTGAGATTACTAGGCAACACGCACAACGCGTCTGCCCATTGCCACATCTCGTCGAACCATCGAGCTTTAGAGATCTGAACTAGGGCTATTCCGTTATTGTGTTTGCGGAACTTGTTAGCCCACGGAGTTACATCGGAGTACGGCGGATTCATCCACACTCGACCTTCCCACGGACTCACCAAGCCGTCGTCGATGATCGTGTAGAACCGTTTAGCAGGTAGCCACGGGATTCCGTCCGGCGGTGACGACACATCGAGATCGAACTCCACGCCCAACGCCTCGAATATAAATGGCGGCGTGTAGTAGTCATCCGATGTCTGTGCGTCGATCATTTTGTCTTCTATACCTAAATCCAAGAATTCGCTCATTTAGATCCGCCCCAACCTTTACCCTTAAAGTGGATCGGATTAGCCGTCCACACTCTCGTCATTGGAATCATGCAACCTTCGCAGTACGGGTTGCGTTCGAAGTTATCTTGCATTTCTCGCCGGATCGTCGTGACTTTGCCACAGACTTCGCACCGGTAGTCATACTGCGCCACTATTTTGCGTCCGCCAGTTTGTTAATCCCCATTACGCCACAAGATAGGCATTGAACCCAGACGACCGCTTCGCCTAGTGGAATCTCACTCTTAAAGACCGCGTGATCTTTGACGGTTTTTTCAACCCGACATTGGAAGCGTAGCTTCTCCATGACTGCTCCTTCTCAAGTTCTCGATTGGGTGTAAGTTGTATTGCTCGACCCAATAGGTAGGTTGATCGCGTCTGCGCCACTTTTGATTCTTTGCTATCGCTACCGGTATCCATCCCTTTAGTACGTAGTTCGGGCTTTTACCGGTTACTAGGATGGCGATGTCGGTGTTACGGTCGCCGTCGTAAATGATCAGAGATCCCGCGTCGTACTTCGTCCACTTAACTTCGATGATGGAACCCACATCCGCGGTGCGTTTAAATCGTGAAGCTCTCGGATTAAAGTCTTTGATGCCGAAGTACTTGGCTACGGCTATCTCGGCTCCAACCGATTCCGCAATCTCGCAGATATAGTCATGGAACGATAGATTCTTGTTGTAACGCGAGATGTGATCAGGCTTGCCTTCAATCTCCTCAACGCGTTCGATTGCAACCTTCGCAGCCGTCCACTCCTCATCGTGTGCAATTTTCATTTTCATTTGCACTCCAAGCAGACCCAGAGCATGGTCAAACCTTGCGCCCCGTCGTATCGACCAAATTCGATCGGTTTCCAAGCCTGGCATTTGTCGCACCATTCGAGCTTCGGTGGCTCAACCTGATCCTTGATGACCGATCCATCGATTTGGATCGTAGTTCTTTCTCCGGTGGCTATTTTGATGATTTCTAGATCGCCCACTAGCTTCTCGCCTTCCATCCGCCGGTCGAGTTAACTTCGTACCAGATCGGGCTGCATTGATTGGCTTTTACTTTTTCGGTACAGACGTGTCCACGATAGGGCTTCGATGTCTTTGGAGATACGCCTTCTTTAAGAATCATGTGACCGTGTGCGCAGATAGGTGCTTCGGCTATTAACTCGCCGCCTAGTTTTGTTTGGATCTCGTCCATTGCAGACTTTGCAGTGGAGAATCCGTCCTCACCAAAAGGCTTCGACCACGGATCGTCCTCGACGAACGCCTTTGGCATTGTCTCGACTTGCTCCATTGATTCTAAACTTGGCTTCGTCTCCGTACCGAGTACCACGGACGCGCATCGACCTATTGCGCTGCTGACTGTGTCCTCGACGTACCACCGCTTCATTTGGACGTTATACGCTCCGACCATGCCGTGTGCGTAATCGATAGCCGCCGGCTTCTCGTCCTCGTAGTGACGATAGATCCGGCACTCGATCAAGATGAAGCCCTTTTCGGGTTGCCAATCGATGATCGATGTTTCGATCCGGTTGGTTGGATAAGTGGCGTGTAGCCGAATAACCTTTTGATTTACCGTTTCGTACCCGTCCAAGAATCCCATTAGCGGTCTCCCTTACGAGCTGCAATCTTGCCGCGAACAAATCCTTCGCGTTTGCCTTCTTTTAGCCCTAGCGTGTAACCGCTGATAAAGCCCATTAAGACTCCGATTAGTAACCAAGCGGCCACTTCTCCTAGTGTGTACATATTTGCTCCCGATCCGAGAGTTACTGAACTTCGCTCCCTACGTATAGAGTGAACGAAGCGACCGACATCGTCAAGAATCAGGCGTGTTTTTCGGCGTGTCGGTTGGCTTCTCGGGCGTTCTATCCTTCAACCCGTTCGACGCAAGTACAGATCCGAGTGCGCCGGTTAGAAATACCGTCAGCGTAGTAAGTATGTCGATGAACGCCTTATCGTTAGGAGCCTGCGCCCCGATTGGTTGTGTGACGAATATAAGTGCGTAGAGCATTCCCAAGACGGAGATGGCAAAGACTAAAGCTAGACAAACTCCAATAAAGACAATTAGCCTGGCTTTTAGTTGCTCATTACTTAGCCGGCGAGACGGTTTGGATGTCATCGAAGTTTTCTCCAAGAATGTCCGTAGTACAGATTCCCTGAACTTTGCATTGCGGCGGATTGCACTCAGGCTTTTCCCAATTTTCGAAGAGTTGACAGTCATAACGAGTCCAGCCTTGATAACTACATCCGGACAACCCTAAGAATAATCCCGCGGTTAGAGTTGCCCAGAGTAGTCTCCGAGTCACTTCCCCTTTAACCCGAAAGATGCGTCGTTAGGATTTAGATAGCGCAAGACAACCGGTAGCACCGCAGCTAGTCCAGCGCCGGCGATCGCCTTTGGATCCGTAATGCCTGCCATGTAAACGGCTACGGATGCCGCCAAGAATGAACGCGCCCAAGATGCAGCTAGTCCTTTGATTTCTTTCATTTTTTTTTCTCCTTTTTTAAGATCGAGATCTTTGGAGTCTCGACTTTAACCGATGGATATTCGCCCTTGTAAGGGACATATTTTGGACGACCGAAGCCGACCACTTCCTTGCCCACGGTGCGAGTTTTGACCATCACCATGCCGCCGTTGCGTTGGTCGCCGCTTCCGGATGTATTGCCTTCGATGGTTGTGATCGTCTTACCATCTATGCCGACGACAATTCCCACGTGCGAAATCCGATCAACTCCGTCGTGTGGGAAGTCCATGAATGCAAGATCACCAATCGCCGGTATCTCGTTCCACCGTGAAATCTCCTTGAATTTATGCGCACCCACCGCCGTCGATACGACGGAGTGAACCTTAACGCCAGCTTGTGCTAGCACCCAGTTACAGAATGAGCCGCACCACGGCAAGCCGTCAGCCTTTGTGAATTTGCCGTACTTGGTTAGGTTGTCGCCTTCTTCAATCGTTCCGATTTCGGCTTTTGCTATTTCCAGCGCGTGTGCGGCTGTACCGATTGGATAACTCATGACAGTAGAAGTTTGGCTTCTTCGTCTGTAATTCCAAGACGAGTCAACAAAGCAGCCTTTGCAACTGAATCTGCTATTTTCTGTTGTTCTCTCTCTTGAATCAAAAGATCATTTTTTGCCACTTCGGCTTTTTGCTTTGCGTTATATGGCACTTCAGTAGTCTCACCTGTTGCCACGTCGTAGATTTTCTCTATCATTTTTATCTCCTATGCTCCGTAAACGTAAACTGTGCCAGCGTCAAATGATCCAGAGTCGCACAAAATGCTAATTGAAGAAACCGTGGCTGAACCTGTCCAGCGACCGTTGCCGGAAAAATATTTATTATAGCTTCCGGTTTCGTTGCCCGAAAATGTCCATTGACCAAATTTTTGACCACTTGAGTTGCAGCCTGAAACTTGAATTAGACAATCAGCAGTATTGGCTGCGGCGTTAGGAATTCCTAAAAACCAATTTGATGATGGCAAGGCTTCTGATCCCGTACCTAACGTCGCGCGACCTTGAACGATGTAATCGTAATTGGTTCCAGAATCAGAATTGAAACGTATTCTTATTCCAATGTCGTTACTTGTATTTAATGACAATCCGTCAATAAAAATTGCTAATTCATTTTTACCAGAGATGCTAGAGATCGTAGTAGTACCGCCACTTAAACTCGTACCGCCCGTATTAATTAAGGTGAAATTTTGCGCGCCACCTGCGGCTGCCCATTTCATGCCAGTAGCTGCCGTTGAGTCTGCTGTTAATACAGTGTCATTTGCACCAACTCCCAACCGAGCAAATGCTGCGGATCCTGTTGCCGGTACTAAATCGCCTTTGGTTGTGTAAGCGGTTGCCATTGAGTTGGTAACGGTAACTTCGCCTGATGTACCGCCGCCAGAAATTCCCGTCCCTGCTGTAACTCCGGTAATATCGCCGGTATCATTTGCAATCCAAGTAAAGTCTAGATCTGTAGCTGATGTCTTTGATAAGACTTGACCGGTTGTTCCGCCTTTGAGATCGACAAATGACGCGTCGATACCGTCTCCAAGTGTCTCGATCGCGACTGCTCCGTCTTTGACCAGATCCGTTGATGTGGGAACCGTCCAGCCGAAGTTGGGTGTAGTTGTTGCCATGTTTTCTCCTTTAAGCGACGATGTACGCGTCGTCCCAGATAAGTGTATTTGATAGTGTGTTCCAAGTCTCCGCGCCACTCACATCGTTCCACTTCATGGCTTGAAGCGAAAACTCCGTCGGAGTCAGATACATGGAAAGAGTCAGGGAGTTGATACCGGCTTGAATCTGCCAACCTTCGACAAATCCCTGAAATCTCATCCCCATGTTGATCGGTAGGTCGTTGATCGTTACCGGCATACCCATGAACACGTTTAGAAGGTTGTCTCGGTCGGAATCGTCTAATTCTGGAGATCCGATAGGGAATGAGATCTGATTGAAGTTAGCCCGTGGGTAGGCTCGAAGTCCAAGATAGAAAGCGGCTTGAGCTGTGGCATCGGCTGTGTGTTCTAAAGTCGTTTGAATCGATTGAGCGAGAGTGCCGTAGGTATCAATTGAATCTTGCTCGAAATCGGAGACTTGTTGACCGTTTTTATATTGGATCGTGATTGAGTTGCGAACGTCTCCAGATCTAGTCGCCAATTGGAGTCCAGATGCGAAGGCGTTATTTGCACTTAAATCGACATATCCATTTGTGGCAAGGTACGAGCTTCGATGGGTGCTGTCGGCGTAACTAATCTGACCAGAGCCGTTTTCATATAGGTAGCCCAGTCCAGAGTTTGCTAACGCCGCGACCAAACTATAAGCATCCGTCACAGATGCGCTCCGGTTGGTCAATTCATAGTTACCTGTGTCGATCTCTCCAAGTCCAGAGTTTTGTGCATTTGACCAAGTTGTAGTCGGATCGTAAGCAGCCCACGTAAGCGCAGCCGGTACTTCGTTCCAAGCCCCATAAAGAATTCCTTCAAGTACATCGTATATTTGCTCACCGTCGTACTCTTTTATTAGAACGCCTTCGGTGAGTACCTTTGGAAGCCTGGAAAGCGCACCGAGAGCGGTGATCGAAATCGTCTGAGTGATTCCAATTGAACCGCCAGATTGAACTCCCACGATGATGTCGGTGATAGATCCGCCAAAGAGAGCAACCGGATCGCCATTAGAATCGTTTACGTAAACGGTCACGCTTGAGTTGATTGCTGGAGCGATAGCAGAGTCGTCTAAGTTGATCAGAGTTAAATTGCAATAACCCGCGATGGCTTGCGTATAAATATCATTGCGACCAGATCCAAGATTGAGATTGGTAAGGGACACATCTTTATACTCGACTCCATCGATTTTGATGCTCCACGTCGGAGTCCAGATCGTCATACGAGAGCAAACCTATTCGCGCCTAGAGTTCCACGGGCATTCGACCGGTTAAGTACGTCAACGATTGTTCGAGCTGTGCCTTCCGCATCGATTGCACCGTTCACGGTTATGTTGAAGGTGCTACCCATTCCACCATTTGGAACGATTGTCCCATTTGAACTTGGGACGAACATCTCCGCGCCCCGCTCACCCACCACGTAAGACTTGCCAGCCGATACTGAACCACCTTCGGCGCGAAAGCCACCAAAAGCCGAACTGATCGCGTTACCTATTCCTTTGACGACCGGATTATTAGCAACCAGATTAATCAAAGATTGGATGGCTCCAACGACACTTTTAACTATTCCAAAGAGCGTCTGGAAGCCGCTCACCAGATTACCTACGACATTGATCACTACTCCGAGAGCGATACCAATTCCCTGAACGGCAAGCTTTAACACGCCGCCGAGAAACGGTGCCACGAAGTCTTTTAAGAATTTAAAGAGTGCCGTAAACTCGTCTTTGTTAGCCATAACCGCGTCTTTAATTTGATCGAACGCAAACTTAAAGCCTTCAAGTACAGGCTGGAATATATTTTTGATCAGATCGATGTAGGTCTTGAATGCGTTAGTCAAGCCTTCTTTGCCACCAACCGAATCAATAAATCCAGATACTGCTGGAATGACGGTGTTCACGATTGTATTTATCATCGGAGTAATTGCGTCTAAGACAAAGGATCCAACCGTCTCTTTTCCTTCGCTAAAAGCGTTCTTTAAAATCTCTAACTTGCCAGCGAATGTATCTGCTTTTACTGCGGCTTGTCCGCCAAAAGTATCCGATAAAGACTTCGTTATTTGATCGAGATCCATCGTCTTAAGTTGCGCGGCTGTAAGTCCAACTCCTAATTTTGATAAGGCTCCGGTATTTCCTTCGGCAGCCTTTGCCATTGCATTCGTAACGGCTTCGAGTGACTTTCCACTTCCGGCGGCGACATCAATCGCGACCTTTTGGAGTTTGAGAGCTTCGTCGGAATCCTTAGTGGCGCGGACAAACCTTTCGAAGCTCGGACGAAGTTCGTCATCCGTAATTCCGGTTAGAAGTGAAGTCTGGAGAATCTGGCTTTCTACGGCAGCGATTTGGGCATCGGTTGCGTTGGTAACGTTTTGTAACGTTGTGGCTAGTTTTGCCTGTGCCGCTTCGTCCGCAATTGCAGACTCCACTCCCTGCTTGAGAAGTACCGCACCGTAGGCAAGAGCGGCTGCGCCGGCAACGGCGAACGCCGCACCAGCCATCTTTCCGAACTTGCCGACCTTATCGCCGAACCCTTGAACTTCGGCTTCTGCGCCTTTAACTCCACGCTTTAACTCATCGAAGTCTGCGTCGAAGGTAATCTTAACTTTTGGAATACCAGCCATTAGTCGAGTCCTACCTTTCGAATGATCGTCTGGATTATATCGATGTACTCTTTTGCAACGATTGGCGTGTAGTAATCAACCGCTGGATTTATCCAATATCCGCGCTTGTTACGAGCCGCCTTGAATCGATTGGAATAGGCTCGACCGAGTGAGTCTGTGCCTTTACCGGATCCGTACTCGGTTCCCCAAAGCAGCGCACCGGCTGGCGCAGATTGCTGCCGTACCTTTGCGCCTTTGCCAGACTTGGATTGCTCGCCGCCGTATTTACGTCCGACCTTCTTTGATCCACCGACATCAACTCGAATCAACCGATCTCGTTTAGCGGTGATCGATTGTGCGACAAGTTTAGTCTGTGGCGATGGAGCGGATTGGCTAAACATCAAAAGTTGTCCGGCTAGTCTTTGAGACAACGGATACGCGGCATCTCTTACTTGGCTTTGGGTTTCTTTATCCAACAAGTTAAGAGTTTGGATTAAGTTACGAAGGGCTGCCGGTTCGACTTGGATGGCAAAGGTTCCTTGTTTACTTGCCATTCCTTTTCTCCAATATCTCGATTGCGGTGTAGATCTGCTCCGCCGTTTCCCACTCTTTCATTGGTATTCCCGTCGCGATTGCGAGTTCTACCAAGATTCGATTTAGGCTTCCGGCGGCGTAACTTTTGGGCTATCCACTTCCTCGGATCGAATATCGTCCACCGTATCGCACCAGACTTCGTATGGTTTTATAGGTTGTCCGGCAAGCTCTCTTTTTTTAGCGTTGTACGCCAAGAAAAGCAGATCATCAAGCCCGACGTTGTCGCCGAGTTGTGTAACCTTTAAGCCTGTCTTTCGTTCCCACTTTACGAATTCCGGTGTCGATGCGGTGAACGACTCCGAGTCCCC
>Ga0209769_1000536_pt1 | contig 14808 bp, 11 predicted proteins | sample LauGreSuBDMM15DN_2_FD_187569 | JGI IMG/M metagenome (GOLD analysis project Ga0209769, IMG submission 187569) | Freshwater lake microbial communities from Lake Michigan, USA - Su13.BD.MM15.DN (SPAdes) (version 3) | ecosystem: Environmental > Aquatic > Freshwater > Lake | place: Lake Michigan, USA...
ACTTAAGGTTACGACGAAATCCGCCTTGCTTTCAGATTCTTGGATTATGCGGGCATTTGCTTCATCTGTGCCTTCAGACCAATCCTTAGCAACCTGGGCAGGCTTACCAAATGCGATATGCCTAGCAATTAATCTCTGCATACGTAGCTGATCATCTACCGTTAGATACCACGTCTCATCTAGGTAACTAGCCACATCTTCCCAACCAGATTCGGTATGGAGCAGGTAATTGCCTTCAACAATAACTAACTGTGCCGCAGCTGGGATTACCCCTGCATCAGCAATCGATGCCTCAATCTCTCGCTTGAAAATTGGAAATCTGACATCACCTTCGCACTTCTTGACCTGTGCAAGTGTCTGAATAAAGCTATCAACATCAAAGGTGTCCAGGGATCCCTTACGCTCACGACGGCCGAGCTCAATTAACTCTTCATTACTCATATGAAAGCCATCCATAGGAAGAATGGCTACTAACTCCTGTGAAAGGCGCTCACGTAAGTAATCGGTAAAGGTGGATTTTCCAACGCCAGGCTTACCAACGATTCCTAAGATGAATCGAGGAGATCTCTCTTGAAGCGAAGTCGCACGGATAAGTGCGCTATCGCGAGTCAGGCTTTTCATGTTATTCGATAGTATCGTAACGGGATGGCAACTATCAGTGCAGAACACAAGGAGTTTCTCCTGAAGGAGGCTCACTCCCTACTTAACTTTGCACGTGGCTCGGTCATTGATACCGGTGGGTTTGGCTATCTCACCGCAGATGGAAAAGTAGATTCATCTAAACCACTTGAGTGTTATATGCAGGCAAGAAAGATTCAAGTCTTCGGTTTAAGCCATCAGATGGGTTTGGCAGATTGCACAGAACTCGTTGTGCATGGTGTGCAATCTCTGAGTAACCTCTTTAGAGATAGGAAGAACGGCGGCTTCTACAGCGCTGTCAGCGCTGATGGCGCAGTCGTCAGCGATAGAAAACTTGCCTATGACCACATGTTTGTACTCCTTGGGGCCACGACAGCGATAGAACTCGGTGTGCAAGGCGCTCAAGAGTTATTTGATGAGGCGCAGGCAATAATTGAGAAGTACTTCTGGGAGCCAGAGTTTTCGATGATGAGAAATGATTGGAGCCAGGATTTCTCATCCCTAGATTCCTATAGAGGAATTAACCCGAATATGCATGCCGTTGAGGCGCTGACAGCTGCCTTTGAGGCTACTGGTCAAAGTGTTTTTAGAGATCGTGCCTATGCGATAGCCCAGCGAGCACTAGATGGATTGGCTCGTGACTGTGAGTGGATGTTGCCTGAGCACTTTGATGTGAAGTGGAATGTGCTTGCCAATTTTAATAGTGATAATCCAGCAGATCCCTTTCGCCCCTATGGCATCACCATTGGACACCTCTTTGAATGGTCTCGTCTTGCACTCCAAATAGATCTGACAATGCCCAAGGAGCAACAGGGGCGCACATGGGTACTTGAAAGCGCTCGTGCCATCTATGAGATCGGCAAGAGATATGGATGGGCTGCCGATGGATCTCCTGGCTTTGTCTACACAATTGATTGGGAGAAGAAGCCGGTTGTAACTTCTCGAATGCAATGGGTAGCAGCTGAAGCTCTTATGGCTGCTTTTACTCTCTGGAAAATCACAGGAGAAGATCAATACTTAGATGATTACTACACCTGGTGGCAGTATATTCAAGACCATGTCATCGATAAGAAATTTGGTTCATGGCATCACGAGTTAAATGCAGCCCAAGAGGTCACAACAATGACATGGTCTGGAAAGCCTGATGTCTATCACGCCTTTAACGCCTGCATCATGCCTCTGCTTCCCTTTCAGGCAAGCTTTATCGGTAGTACAAAGAAGTTGGGAGTATCAGCGCTTAGCTAAGAGATCCATATAGTCACTGACAGATGTCTTTGCTAACTTCTCGTAATCCAGTGAGAGGGCAAGGATTTGATCTTGCTGCTCCTTGCCGTAAATGCGAGCAAGGTTGACTTTAAACTTCTCCACAAGAAGAGGGATGCCCTCTACGCGCCTGCGCGCATGGCCTATTGGATATTCAACTGCCTCCTCCCCAAGGATGCTTCCATCATTGAATTCAATAGTGATGGCATTGGCAATAGAGCGTTTTTGGGGGTCGTGATAATCAGCTGAGTATTGTGAATCTTCAACGCAGATTATCTTCTCGCGAAGTAGGTCAATGCGAGGATCTGCTGCAATATCTTCTTCATAATCACGGGCAGTCAGGCGGCCAAAGATCAGAGGTACTGCGACCATATATTGAATGCAGTGATCGCGATCTGCAGGATTATTTAAGGGCCCCTTCTTATCGATAATACGGATACATGCTTCATGAGTACGGATAGTCACCTTTTTAATATCAGCCGCGCTCTTACCGGCTGCAACCATCGCTCGGTGAAGTGTCATGGCAGCTTCGACTGCAGTCTGTGAGTGAAACTCTGCAGGGAAGGAAATCTTAAAGAGGATATTTTCCATGACATATGTCCCGTATTCACGCTGGAAGGTGAAGTGGTTACCGCGGAAAGATGAATCGTAGAAGCCCCAAATCTTTGCAGTAAGAGCTGTTGGATAGCCCATCTCACCGGTAGATGCGATCAGAGCTAAGCGCACAGCGCGGGATGTGGCATCGCCTGCAGCCCATGACTTTCTAGAGCCTGCATTAGGAAAGTGGCGATATGTGCGCAGTGATTGACCATCAACCCAGGCAAGTGAGACGGCTGCAAGAATTTGATCTCGGGTTAGCCCCATCATCTGAGCTACAACTGCTGTCGATGCGACCTTCACAAGAATAACGTGATCGATGCCGACCTTATTAAATGAATTTTCAAGTGCAATACACCCTTGAATCTCATGCGCCTTAATCATCGCTGTGAGAACGTCGCGAATTGTAAATTTCTTATCCGTTGTGCGGCAGAGCCAATCTGCAGTTGCCAGAATGCCACCCAAGTTATCTGATGGGTGTCCCCACTCGGCGGCAAGCCAGGTGTCGTTAAAATCTAACCAGCGAATCATCGCCCCGATGTTAAAAGCCCCTTGCACGGGATCGAGTTCATAGCTGGTGCCTGGAACTTTCACTCCATTTTTAACGCTGACTCCAGGTGCGACAGGTCCCAGTAACTTTGTGCAGGCTTCGTACTCCAAAGCCTCTAACCCACAGCCCAGTGTGTCCATAAAGCAGTTCCATGCAGTCTCATATGCCACATCGGATGTCACCTTGAAATTGATTACATAATCCACAATATCGATGATCTCTTTATCGTAGGCGAGATTTGATTGAACGATATGTGATGACATGTGGATTACCGTTTCTCTATCGGGATAAAGGTGAGATCTTCAGGGCCTGTGTAATTGGCGCTGGGTCTAATGATTTTGTTATCTATGCGCTGTTCAATCACATGTGCTGCCCACCCAGTTGTGCGGGAGATGACAAAGATAGGTGTAAATAACTCAGTAGGTATCTTCATCTGGTTATAGGCAACAGCTGAGAACCAATCAAGATTGGGGAACATATTCTTAATCTCCCACATCACAGATTCAATCCTTGATGCGATGTCATAGAGCTCTGTGCTGCCTTGGTCTTGGGATAGCTCCTTAGCAATCTTATTAATGATCTCATTACGTGGATCAGAGACTGTATAGACAGGGTGTCCAAAACCAATGACGACCTCTTTATTGGCAACGCGAGCTCTGATATCTGCCTCAGCTTGATCTGGATTGCTATATCGCTCTTGAATCTCAAGTGCTACCTCATTGGCACCGCCATGCTTAGGTCCACGTAGAGCACCGATCGCACCTGTAATTGCAGAGTAGATATCAGAATTAGTTCCTGCGATAACACGACCTGCAAATGTTGAGGCATTAAATTCATGTTCGGCATAGAGAATAAGGGACGCATGCATCGAATCTATCCAGAGCTTACTTGGCGCCTGGCCATGGAGCATATGAAGGAAATGTCCTCCAATGGAATCATCATCAGTCTCTACTTCGATGCGTATGCCGCTATTGGCAAAGTGATACCAATAAATGAGTATTGATCCCAATGATGCAATCAAAGTATCGGTGACCTCTTTTGCCTGCACCTCATTGTGATCAAGTGATTCAGGTGCTACGCAACCAAGTGCTGAGACTCCTGTGCGCATAACATCCATAGGATTGGCAGTTGCAGGGATTTGCTCAAGAATATTCTTCACCGATGGCGCCAAACTTCGAAGACTCTTCAATTTAGCTTTATAGGAGGCAAGTTCTGACCGTGATGGCAGAGTCCCATGAATCAATAGGTGCGCTACCTCTTCAAATTCACAGTGAGCTGCAAGATCTGCAATATCAAAACCTCGGTAATGAAGATCATTGCCGCTCTTACCCACGCTACAGAGCGCTGTATTGCCCGCTACAACGCCAGAGAGTGCGACAGATTTCTTCGGCTTAAAATCGACCATAGTGCTCACCCTTTACTTCTTGGCGGAGTTCTACTTATCTTTCTGGAGTTTATCTAGGCGTTCTTCGTACTTGTAGTAGTCAATGCTTTGATAGAGCTCTTCACGAGTCTGCATGGTCTCCAATACTCCAGCTTGAGTTCCATCGCGACGTATTGCCTCATAGACATTTTCGGCAGCCTTATTCATCGCTCTAAATGCAGAGAGTGGATACAAAATCATTTTCACGCCACTTGCAGCTAACTCATCGCGTGTAAAAAGTGGCGTCATGCCAAACTCGGTGATGTTGGCCAGAATTGGCTTCGAAGTAGCCTGACTGAACTTCTTAAAATCTTCAAGAGTAGTAATTGCTTCAGGGAAGATCAGATCAGCACCTGCCTCTATATAGGCGTGCACGCGCTCGAGGGCAGCATCTATTCCTTCGATAGCGATCGCATCTGTCCGAGCCATGATTGCAAAGTTCTCATCTGTGCGCGCATCTACGGCAGCCTTAATGCGATCGACCATCTCTGCTTGAGAGACAACCTCTTTATTGGGGCGATGCCCACAACGTTTAGTCCCCACTTGATCTTCGATATGCATGGCAGCAGCCCCTGCCTTAATCAAATCTTTGACTGTGCGAGCAATGTTATGAGCTGAGGCGCCAAATCCTGTATCAGCATCGACCAAGAGTGGGAGCTCACAAACATTGGTAATGCGGCGTACATCTGTCAGAACATCTTCTAGAGTCGTAATTCCTAAATCTGGGATACCGAGAGAACCGGCTGCTACTCCACCACCTGAGAGATAAATTGCCTTGTAGCCTGCGCGTTGTGCAAGGAGCGCGTGATTAGCGCTGATTGTTCCAACTATTTGAAGAGGGTTCTCATCAGCTAAAGCTTTACGAAATCTAGCTCCAGCAGATGTAGTGGACATGAGTTAAGTATAACTTCCTTCTCTCTATATGCAAGAGAAATTTTAGTTATATCTCCTTTCTCATAGCTACTGTGACTTGATTACTCTTTTGCAAAGGAGAACCAATCAAGATTAACAAGTGACTCACCCTCACCTCTAAAGACTAGATAAATATCCTCTTCTCCCCCACTGATATTGAGGCGAGTTGAAAATGATCGATAACCTTTCCAAGCAAGAAAACCTGGCTCAAGAAGACACGTTCCAAGTAATGGACCATCAACTGATTGTGAGTGGATTTCAATTGTCGTATCAACTGTTGGAGATGCATAGAAGTGAATCAGAGCATTCTTAGGAATATTCCTAACCTTCGGATAGTAAAGATAAGAGCCATCCTTGATATTGGAAACGTCAAAACTTAACCGAGGATTTTCCTTCTTCGAGCAGTTGTGTGCTGCCATAAACCACTCAGCCTCAATTTTGTTCCATTGCGCATCGTATTGACCAACACCCATTTCAACTATGAGGCCATCGGTAACGATCTCTCCATTATCTCTGTAATGAATATAGGTGATTCCACTTGCGCGATGGACAAAGTGAGGATCAAAGATTGTGAATGCATTGAAATCTTGATTATTCATGGAGAAGAAGGAGCCATGATCAGGAGATGCTCCAAAGTTTCCTCGGAATGTGTATGGGCCATAGAGATTTTTAGATGTGGCATAGAAAGATGCCCAGGTGAGGTAATACGTTCCATTGTGTTTATGAAGGGATGCTTTGTCATCTGCATCGTGACCTACTTCAATGCGTTTTGCTTCACCCTTTATGGAAATCATGTCATCACCTAGCTCGGCCATGAAATAGCCAGCGCCTTCACCGTATGCCCACGAAGGCCCACCAAATAAGATGTGGGCAGAACCATCACTATCGATAAATACTGCAGGGTCATACTCGGTAGTTGTTGTCAGCGTTCCATCCAAAAGTGGCTTGCCGAGAGCATCGATGAATGGACCACCCGGTGAATCTGAAGTTGCAACACCTGTTCTTTGATTGCCATCTGAGAAGTAGAGGAAATACTTCCCATTCCTGGTGGCAGCATCGACTGCCCAGCATTGCTCGGAAGGCCCCATATAGAGATCTTCTGGGCGAAGAGTTGATTCCAATTTCCAATCAACTAAATTAGCTGTTGACCAAATCTGCCAATCTTGCATGCGCCATAAGGTGTTATCGCGAGAGAAATCATGGGATGCATAGAGATAGGCCCGTCCGTCAAAGAGATGTATATGAGGATCGCAGACACCGCGCGAGGGGATGATTGGATTCTTCAGGTGTGAAACTTCTAGCTCCATGGTGAGAAATTGCTACACATTCAAACTTAGCGCAGCTAGTGCGCCATTGACGATGGATCCACTATCAAGATCATGGATTCGATAAAGGTCAGCAATCGTTCCTGATTGACCAAAGGTGTCAACGCCCATTGCTACCTGTGGCATTCCCAGTGCTGAACCAAGCCATGACATTGCATGCGATGCGCCATCATGAACTGAAACAATTGGTGCACGCTCAGTAAAGATCGGACGTAGCGCACCAGGAAAAGATGGTGTGCTCGCTGTGCGAATTCCTTGCTTGAGAGTGCGCTGCCAGCTTCCATAGAGGCGTCCAGGTGAAGTTACTTCAACAACGTGGGCAATAACCCCCTCTTGAGCAAGTTCTTGGGCCGCAAGTAATACTTCAGGCATCACAGCACCAGTTGCAACCAGATGTACTACGGGAGCTTGTGAATCTTCAAGTGATACTCCAGGAGTATTGCGACCATCGACTATGCGATAAGCGCCTGCAAGAACTTGGGTGCGAAGGAGAGCATCTCCTAATCGCTCTCGCGCTTGTGTAAATGGAGTTTGATCAATAGGGCGTGTGGTGAGACGGAAATAGAAAGCAAGTTCACTGGGGCGCAGATCTGGAGTTGTATCACTCTTATTGCCGGCAACATGTGCAATGGCATCACAGAGCATCCAATCGAGCGCCTGCGCATAGGCAGGTTCCATCAAAACTACTCCCGGTAGCTCCATACCAACCGAAGGTGTAATTGTTGATTGGTGGGCTCCACCTTCTGGTGCAAGTGTCACACCTGATGGAGTGCCTGCAATAATAAATTTTGCACCTGAATAGACGCTATAGATAAATGCATCAAGACCACGAAGAACAAATGGGTCATAGACAGTACCGATAGGAATAAGTGGTTGATCTGAGTGATCATGAGAGAGGCCGAGCATGCCAAGGAGCATGAATAGATTCATCTCACTGATACCTAGCTCAATATGTTGGCCCGTAGGGCCTTCTGCCCATTTGAGAACAGGATCTTCATTCCATCGGCGTAACTCTTGCGGATGAAATACTCCAGTCCTATTAATAAATCCACCAAGGTTTGTCGAGGTGGCAACATCCGGAGCAGTTGTTACAAGATATGGCCTGATAGCTTCATCGCGACTAATCTCAGTTAATACGCGTCCAAATACCTCTTGGGTTGAAATCATTCCCGTGCTCTTTGGATTAGTCGTCGTTGGTATTACTGCACTGATCTCCTTTGATGAGCTGGCACGTTTCAGCGCTGCATTACGTTTTGCAAGAAAAGTACCTGCAGCGGTATCTAGATCAAAGCCATCCCATTCATTATCTAAGCTCAAACCCATAGCGCTGCGCATGACATCGATTTGCTCAGTAGACATCTGCGCTGAGTGATTACGTGGGTCTCCAGCCATAGGAAGGCCCCAACCCTTTACTGTGTAAGCAAAAACAACGCTAGGGCGGTCAGTAACTGCATCACATGATTCAAATGTCTCAACGAGTGACTCGATATTGTGACCACCAAGATCGCTCAGAATTTCAAATAGTTCAGTATCGGAATACTTCTTTAGGTGCTCAGCAACTCCGGTGGGTGCACCGTCTAGAAAACGAGCCCTCAGATCTTCGAGCTTTTGCCCATAGAGTGATTGATACTGCTCATTAGGAATGTCATCAAACCATTTCTTAAATGGCTCACTGCCACTAGCTGAGAATGCTTTCTTGAGCTTTGAGCCATACTTCACCTCAGCCACATGCCACCCAGCAGCTTCAAATTGGGCACGCCATTGTGCGATACGGATACCTGGAATTACTCGGTCTAAAGATTGACGATTGAAGTCAACGACCCACATCACATTGCCAAGTCCATCGGTTGCAGGATCTGCAACTGCCTCCCAGATATTGCCTTCATCGAGTTCTGCATCACCTATGAGAGCAATAAAGCGAGAGGCCGGTCTTGCGCCAAAGTGAGCATCCACATAGCGCCTAGTAACTCCTGCAAAGAGCGGGGCTGCAGCGCCTAATCCCACTGAACCTGTAGAGAAATCAACAACATCAGGATCTTTCGTTCTAGATGGATAGCTCTGTAATCCACCAGCGCTTCTTAACATCGTCAAATACTTCTTATCAAGATTTCCTAGCAGGTATTGGATGGAGTGAAAGAAGGGAGATGAATGGGGCTTAACGCTCACACGATCATGCGCATTGAGGTGATACATATAGAGCGAAGTCAGAATTGATGACATGGAAGCACTTGAAGCTTGATGTCCGCCCACTTTGATTCCATCGTTATTTACTCTGTCATGGTTTGCATGATCGATCATTCGAACCGCAAGCCATAAGGCGCGAGATTGAATCTCCTCCAGTATCGCGCAATCCTTTTCAGATATGCCCATGGTTATTTAAACTCCGCACGCACCGCAATTGCCAGGGCCTCATAATCTGCCGGAGTGTTATAGAGCTGGCCGGATACGCGCATGAAGTATTGGTCGCATGCAGTCGTGATCGGTACCTCTATCTTGTGAATCTCAGCAAACTTACGTTGCAGCGCAATACATCCATCACGCCCACCATCCATCTTATGCAGGCGTATTACTCCAAGGGGCAGCTCTTCCTCGCGTAGTTCATCGCTACCAACTCCGAGCTCTGTCATCACTAAATCTCGGCCATATCTCATGCGTGCAATATTTGCAGCACGCACTCTCTTCCATCCAATTTTTTCATAAAATTCAATGGCAGAAGGTGCTGCAAGCCATGGACTTAAATCAACAGTTCCCAACATGTCCCATTGCAGTGGATAGAGCTCATGATCTTGCCACGAGACTATAAGTGGTCTCATTCTCTCTTGCCAGCGTTCTGCAACGCGATAGACACCGCAACCTAGCGGCGCTGATGCCCATTTATGAAGATTGCCAAACCAGAAATCAGCATCGAGCTTATCTAGATCTAAATCAAAGTTACCTGGAGTATGGGATGCATCGATTGCAATAGCTATCCCCTTTTCTCGACATACATCACTGAGCGCTTGGATTGGGAATGTGCGAGCAGTTGCTGAAGTCACGTGATCGACAACAAAGAGGCGAGTACGTGGCGTAAAGGATGCTTTGACGATTGCAATGACTTCTTCATCTGTAGCAAGACGTGGAATGACAACGGTGATGAGCGTGCCACCTGCAGCCTCAACTGCGCGCTGGACTGCATAAATTACAGCGCCATATTCGTGGTCAAGGACTATCGCCTCATCACCAGCTTTGAAAGGAAATCCTCTCATCGTGGTGCTTGCTGCCTCAGTGGTATTTCGCACCAGCGCAATCTGTTCTGGCTTTTGATTGAGGAAGGTCGCAATCTTTGCTCGCGCCTCCTGCACCTCAACCATTGCATGGCGAGCAAAGAACTTCACTGGGTTAAGTTGCACTCGATCTTGAATCTTCTTTTGAATTTCTTGAACCACAGTTGGCACAGCACCGAAGGAGCCGTGATTACAGTGGCGAACGCTCTCATCTAATTTCCAGGCGCTTTTATACTCTTGAAGATCAAACTCCACAGTTATCCCTTCACGATTCCGGCAGTCAACCCTGAGATCATAAATTTGGACATCAGTGCGAAGATAAGGACAGTTGGGATGATTCCGATCATGACCGATGCGGCTAGACCGCCCCATTCGATGTAGTAGGCGCCGATAAATGAACGCATCGCAACAGGGAAGGTCTTATTCCCATCTGAGTCAATAAGAATCATTGCCAAGAAGAGTTCGTTCCAGCACTGCACAAAGGCGAAGATAAAGGTTGCTGCAATGCCAGGAAGTGCGACGGGGAATACAACTCTAAAGAGTGCGGTGAAGCGATTACATCCATCGATCATCGCTGCTTCATCAAGCTCTGGAGGAATGCGCTGTAAGAAGCCTCGGAGCATGATTGTGGCAAATGGAACCATGCCACCTACGTAACACAGGGTGAGTCCAATCAAACTATTGAGTAGCCCCACTTTGCTCAGCAAGAGGTAGAGAGGAGCTAGTGCAATGAGCGCTGGAATCATTTGAGTTACAAGGAAGACGAGCATGATTTGTGACTTACCCTTGAATTTATATCGTGCAAGAGCATATGCACCAAGAAGGCCCACAAAGATTACAAATGCAGCAGCTGCAAGTGCCACCAATAAGCTGTTACGTAGATATGTACCGAAAGCGTATTGGCTAAAGAGAGTTCGGTAGCTATCGAGAGTTGAATTTGATTTAGGGTAATAGATTTTCTGTGTTACTTCTCTGACTGGGCGAATTGAAGTAAGTGCCATCCAGTAGAGAGGAAAAATGGTAAATATGAACCAGAGTCCAAGAACAGTGAATTTTGTACCCTTACCGAGTGCCTTCAACATTTATGACTCCTCCGACTCTTTTTCGAGGCGTGTTGCCAAGAGATAGAAAACTGAAAAAATCAAGAGAACGCTGAGAATGAGAAGACCGAGTGCAGAACCACTCCCCCAGTCCTGATCGTAGGTAATCTTTTGGACAAGCCACGATGAGAGAATGTGTGTCTGCTGATTTGGACCACCACTTGTCATACCAAAGATGATGTCTGGGAAATTGGTAATCCAAATGACTCTCAGAAGTACGATAAGAATCAAGGTCTGGCGGATGTAGGGAATGATGACCAAGAACAGAGTTTTAGTCTTTCCGCATCCATCAAGATCGGCTGCCTCAAGCATCTCTTTCGGAACACCTTGGAGCGCTGCCAGAATCATGATGACGAAGAAGGTCACGCCATACCAAATATTTGCAATGATCACAGCTGCCATTGCCCAGTTGGCATTTGAAAGCCAAGGAATGGGAACATCAATAATTCCAGACTTGAGCATCATGTCGTTAAGAACGCCTAGGTTGTCATCAAAGATCCACTTCCAGACCAATCCCATAAGAAATCCTGAAAGTGCCCATGGGATGAAGATAATTCCTTGGTAAATGCCAGAGAAGCGAAACTTGGTACGCAAGTAGAGCGCGAGGCCAAAGCCAATGGTGAATTGGAAGAAGAGTGAGACTGTCACCCACAAGATTGAGTTCTGGATTATTCGGCGAAATGCCAAATCCTTGAAGATTCCGCGGAAGTTTTCAAAGCCGTTATAGAAAATATTGCTCTGATCAAAGAGCTTGTAATTCTTAAATGAGAGATTTGCAGTGGCAAAAACTGGATAGTAAATAAAGATTCCAACTAATAACAGCGCTGGGAGCAAGAACCATAGAGGTGCAAGAACATTCTGTGCACTCTTTCCATCCTTACGAGCCACTTTATGCATTGAACTCTTCACCGCGAAAATACCCCAACTCTCAATGATTCATATTTATGAAGTGTCAACGGTGGCTAGTAAGTAAATTACTAGCCACCGTTGCTTTGCAACTTCTGCCTCTATTTAAGCAGTTTTACTACTTGTTGTAAGGATTGATGCACTTTGTATCCCAGAATGCGCCCCAAGATTTGAGGGCGTCTGATGTTGAAAGTGAACCTGCATACATTGCCTGCATGTCCTTATCTGCCTGGGTGAAGAATTCGCCGTAGCAGGTTTGTGCGACATCTGAACCGTCAAGTTTAATTTCCTTCTTATCCTTGCCGATCTTGTCGTAGATAGCCCAAGCACCAGTCTTAAAGAATGGGTCTGATGCAGCTGTCTTTGTCACAGGACCAACACCATATGCACGAGCAAATGATGAGTGCTGTGGGTCTGTTGTGATGTAGTCAAGGAAGTTAGTAGCGATGTTCTTGCACTTTGAAGACTGTGCAATAGACCATCCACCACCGCTTACATCCTGAGCTGAGTAGCCTGTTGGACCCTTTGGCATTTGAGCCATGATCCACTTGCCACTTTCGAATGGAGCAAACTTCTCATCAACAATCTGGATAACTTCGTTATCCTGAATGAGGTAGTGAGCTACTCCATCAACAAAGCCCTGAACCATTTCTGGGTAACCCCATGAAACAGCTGCCTTTGGTGATGCTTCACGCCAGATCTGCATCATCAGATCAAGAGCTTCTTTCGACTTTGCACTGTTGAACATGCTTGTTGAAGTGCTCTTATTCCAGTATCCGCCAGAGTTTAGATCTGGTGCGTTATAGGCACGGATTACGAAGATTGCCTGAGTAAATGATGCACGTGCTCCGCGCATTGCATACATCGAAGATGTTGCAGTGTTTGAAGACTTAGCAGCAAGAATGTCAGCCCATGTTGCAGTTCCAGCCTGAATCTTCTTAAGAACAGCTGGTGCTCCTGCAGCAATTGGTTCTGGACGAACGAATGCAGCCTTTACGTAGTAACCATTTGGAACCATGTAGGTAGATTTCTTACCAAATAGTTCAGCCTGGAACTTGGAGTAGTCAGTTAAGCCAGCCCAGCCCTTGGTCTTTGAGAAATATGGATAGATATTTGCAAGCTGCTTAGCAGACATCGCTTGACCCAAGATTGCTCCTGCAGGTTCAACGATATCTACATTCTTAGCCTGTAGAAGCTGAGTGATCTTTGCAGGAGAGTCTGCTTGTGATGGAGAAATGATTTCTACCTTCACATTTGGATTCTTAGCTTCGAACTGACGTGCATATGCATTCAGAAGTGGTGTACGAGCTGGTCCTGCGAAGTACTCGATAAGACGAACTGTCACTGGCTTAGCCTTTGTTGGCTTACATGCCCATGTTGCATCTGCAGCAGAGCTTGAACCCATTGATAGAACGCTGATGACAAGTGAAGCAGCAGCAACTGTTGCAAACCCCTTGCGTGTAGCGCGTGAATTAATCACGTTTCTCCTCCTTGGTTAGATGGATATCCCTGGTAGTGATTGAGATTGTCGGAAATGGTATTGAGTCACTCAATAACAAACAAGAGATTTCCAGGGTGAATCAATGCCCACGGGTACTCCCTCGCGCACCGAAGGGGGTCCATCCGTTCACTTTTATATACAAAATGCTCACCCAGGCAATTACTGTGCCTTAAAAGTGGCGGGCACTAATCACCCCTACCTAACATCTAGTTTTGAGGGGATTTTCCTGCTACAAGTAAGTAGTAACTACTTTACGAGTGGGCCCAGAAGATAACCTGCCAGAGTTTCATTGGGATTACTTTGGCGACCATGCTTGCCGTTAAATGATGAACTGCCATCGACGCCGCAGAGGCCACGAATAGCTGATGGGCCTCCTGGATGAGAATTAATCCATTGGGTGAGGTTATAGACGTTGCCGCTAATGACTGACCAGCAACTAGCTGCAGAGTTATTCTCTTTCACCTTTGCCATTGTGTATCCAGATTGTGTGGTGACTTCAGGTGTGGGTGAAGCCTTGGCAGGTTCTTGCGTTGCAGCAGGTGTTGGCTTGGCAGATTCTTGCACTGCAGCAGGTGTTGGTTTGATAGTTGGTGCCGCACCTCGCACTACTTCACCCTGCACTTCACGATCTCCTACCGCCACAGTAATTGCAGCTCTTGCTCGTGATGTGATCACGAAGGAGTAGATACCTGCCTCTGCAGGTTGGCTCACTCTTGAGAGATAGAGATAGGTGGTGCGACTGTAGGGCTCAAAGAATGGTGTGCGCTCCTTGATAGCCACAGTGATCTTCTTACCTGTGGGGGATGTAATCACTAGTTGTGGAAGTAGTGAGTTCTTTAACCCACTCTCTGGCTTCTTATCCACAATCAGATACTGCACAGAAAATAATTCGCCCTCTTTCAGGGAGGCACGAAATGCCTTCTTCTGACCTGACTTGGTAAAGGATGCGCGAATAGCAAAAGAGATAGTGCCATCTACAAGAAGTGGGCCAGCACTCGGTGTGGTGTCGGTATCAAGTAAGACAACTGGCTGATGTGCTGAGGCAGCAGGTGCCAGTGAGATAGCGAGAGCGATGGCTATGAGGGGTGTGAGTCTGCGATACATATGCAGAGATTATTACGGGCGCTTGTGCCACGCTCGTTGAAATTTCTGTGAGTTCCTTGTCAGTGGCATCGGCCTGCGCATAGAGCTTGGCGTAGGTGATGAAATTACTCCGAGTTACCAGACCCAAAAATCTTTCCCATGGGAGTGTCATTTCATTGAAATTTCTATTTTCTCTCTGATAGAAAGAACCCCTCGGAATTAAAACTCCGAGGGGTTCTTTTGCTT
>Ga0209769_1000537_pt1 | contig 14770 bp, 18 predicted proteins | sample LauGreSuBDMM15DN_2_FD_187569 | JGI IMG/M metagenome (GOLD analysis project Ga0209769, IMG submission 187569) | Freshwater lake microbial communities from Lake Michigan, USA - Su13.BD.MM15.DN (SPAdes) (version 3) | ecosystem: Environmental > Aquatic > Freshwater > Lake | place: Lake Michigan, USA...
TCAGGTAATGCTTTACAAGCCATCGCACTGAGCCTGCAAAGGCACTAATGATTGCGATGATTGAGACAATTAAGCCTGCCCAGTTTGCTGGTGTCATTTGCGCGGTTCTCCCGTTATGAGTTAAGTTTTGTGATTTGTGCTTTTAGAACTGCGTTTTCCTGGGCGAGTACGCCGATGGTTTCACGCATATTTTTTAAGACTTCTTGAATGTCTATCTCTTGTTCCATTATTCCCCCTTGAGTTGGTCTATTTCAGCTTTGAGTTCCTTGATTGCAAGCGTTAAAAATACTGTAAGGCGATCATAGGAAAGTGAGAAAGGTTCGCCCAATGGGTCAAGAACTACTGCCTTTTCTAAATCGCCGCCAATGTCATAAATATCTTCAGCCAAGAAACCAATCTGTGTTTCGTTTGGCTCGCCTTCAGTTGTGAAATCTTCCCTTGTTTTGTAGGTGATTGGCTTCATCTGCATCACCTTATCAAGCCAACCAGTTGTGTTGATGTATTGAATTTGCTCTTTGAACCGTTCAGATGATGTAACGATTGCAACTCTTGAACCAGTAGTAACAACAACCATTGCAGTACCAGCGCCTGTTGCAACACCAGTGTAATTTGTCTGATTGTTGAGGTTTATGCCACCAGTTGCAGCATTTAGTGAAATACCTGAAGTTGATACACCAATTCCTATGGTGGTGCTTGCAAAAATTGAAGCACCAGTTGAACCGACAAACATTTGCGGGAATGTGCCGCCTGTTGGGTCGGCGGTTGCGCCATAATGAGTTAGAACGCCAAAGGTTGAAAGCGGCAAAATGTGACCAACAACGGTGCTACTTGTTTTGAAACTTAATGAATTATTTGAACCAACAAGGCTTACAGATGAAGCACCTGAGCTAGTGGTGATTGTTCCACCAACAATAAGGCCGCTACCGACACCAACAAGGCCAGTTGAGTTAATGGAGAAACCATTGCTAACTGTTCCAAAGTAACCTGCGGTTGCATTGATCGTGCCTGTAATGGTGGCACCTGTTGCAGTCAATAAACCGCTTGCATCAATGATGGCGTTACCTGCAATGTTCAGAGTTCCACCTGTAATGGTTGAACCTGTAACGCTGCCTGAAAATACCGCTGCACCTGTTGAGGCGCTGATTGAGAAAGTTGCGCCACCTGAGTCAAAACCTGCAAGGCCAGTTGAGTTGAGAACTACACGCGGGCCACTACTTGATGAAGCACCTGAGAAAACTGTAATGCCGTTTGCTGCTATTGCAGTCATCTGATTAGTTGCATTGACAATGGTATTGGCACTTGGCTGAAGTGAGCCGATTGCTGCGGTGTAGGCGGTGGCTGCATTGGCAAGGGCGGTATTGGCGGTGCTTTGTGCTGCCCCTGCAGTTGCTGCTGCCGCATTTGCCGTTGCCACCGCCGCTGCCGCTGCAGCATCAGTTACTGCAAGTTGCTGGGTATTAGCCGCCAACACTGGCAACACATTGGTAACTGTAAAATCTGCAGTAAGTGTTACCGTGATTGGCGTGTTAGTGATCTGCGGGCATAAAGGCATTGTTCCCCCTAGATGGTGATGCTGTAAGGGTTAATGGCTGAAGTGGTGTAGCTCATCATCCAGTTGTTTTGCACGATTACAAACGCCATACCTTCAACAACTAGGTTGTATTGCACGCCTGAGCGCACAACGCTTACTTGATCGCCAAGTTCAGTTGCTAGAAAGTCAGGATACAAAGCACCATAATCGCCAAGTGCCAGTGCGTTAAAGTCAATGCGCTCAACATAGGTAAGCGGGTCAGCCAATTTGCGTGACTCATAAAGAGCTAAATTTTCAGCATTGGAATTTGTAGCAACAGGTGCATCAAAAACTGCCTTAGCAATACCATAAGAACTCACACTTGGGTTATACCTTGATGTGTATTGATTGTTTGCATTGCCACGATCAACCACTGCCTGATTGACAACATAATAAGTGCCAGGGTTGGTGAACAACTCCATGTAACCCACGGTGTTGCTCGCACCTGTATCAGTAAAGAGCAATTGAGTTGGGCGTGAGAACTTATTGGCAAGAGGCACAAGGGTTGCCACATTGTCGCGTGAAATATAGAAACGGCCAGCGATGGCATCAACTGCCTGGTAAATCATTGCCATACAAGAGCGATTCTGTACCGTGGCAAGCATCCCCACTGAACCTGTGAGTGAGCGTGATGCCCCACTTGGCCAGCCCACAATGTCTAACATACGGCCAACGCGAGTGGCTGCGGTTTCAGCGTTCGCGGCAGCGGCTAGTGCTGGTGCCTGGGCATCGGCGATGTAGGCAATGCCATCAACAAATGTCATTGTTACCGATGGGGCTTCGCCTTGATCAACCCGTGTAATTTCCAAAAAGCCGTAGTAAAGGTTGTATGCAACTCCACCGATTGTAGCCACAATGCGCATCTGCAAGCCATCACGCAGGATGCTTACACCGCCTACAACATAGGTGCCGCTGGTGGCATCAGGGTTATAGGTGCCGCTAAAGTTGTTGAGAATAATGTCGGCAGTGCCGCATTGGTCGCGCTCGCTTTGGCGTGTACGGCCACGGCGGATATTTATGCTGATTACATCGGTGGTTGCAACTGTGACAAATGATCCACTCATTAAGAATTGCACTGTTACTGCAGGCGATGTGACTCCATCAAATGCGGTCATTACTCAACCAAAAGATTCGTATTGCCCAAGCTACGCCGACCTTTGCGTTGTAATCCATTTGCTATTGCGGTGATGAGATCACCTTCAGTGGTAACTGAGCCTGCAACATTGACAATGACATTTCTGCCGCCGCCTGGCATATACAACTTGCCACCTTGTCCAACTGCAAGTGATGTTGAACCTGAAAGCATTTTTTGGCGCTCTAAGTTTTTCTTTGCTGCCGCTTCATTGATCAACTGATCTACAGATTTCTTTGCCGCTTTGGTTGCGTTATTCAGGCCGTTGGTAAAATTTTCAAGTCCATCAGTAGCAGGCCCCAAAGGATTAGTAAAAAAATCACGATTGTTTGAGTTACCACGGGGGCTAACTGTCTTTTTGCCCTCTTTAGGCAATGTTGGTTCTAACATACCTTTAACTGCAAAGGCTCCAATGCCAACTGTCGCAAGTGCAGCGGCTCCTAAAGCAATGCTGACACCTGATGTTGCAAAAGCATTTGCAATTGCGGCTCCAATTGCAGTTGTACGCAATAACTTCATTACCCCAATAATTCCTTCAATTGCTAAAATAAATGCAGCAATTCGACCTATTGCAAACATTCCAACAATAAGGGCTGCCATGCCTTTTACGATGCCCATATTGTTTGCGCACCAGTCTGAAAATGAAATTGCAGTGGTAAGTAACTTAAATGCCATTTCTGCAGCAATAGCAAATCCTGCCGCTAACTTGTCCTTGTTAAGTGCAACAAAGGCTTCAACCTTTGGCAATATCTGTGTGGTAAGCATTGTGGCAAACTTCTCAAGCACTGGCAAAAGCGCATAACCCAAAGTCTCCATCGCTTCGCCAAATGCAATTTTAAGGCCAGCCATCTTACCTTCAAGGGTGCCTGCGCGGGTGGCAGCCGAACCGCCTACAATCTTTGAAACTTGATCTGTAATCTTGCCAAAGTCTTTAGTGGCCAATGTTGCTGCGCTAACACCGGGCACAAGGTTGCCCAAAGCCTTAGTTTGACCCTTACTTGCCTTAATTATTGCCTCTGTCGCGGTAGCGAGATCAACGCCTGCAAATGCGCTTACATCTAAAGCAATTTGCATTGCTTCTTGTGCTGCAGTAGTTGAACCAAACGCGGCAGTTAGTCTGCCAAAGGCAGGCCTCAACTCGTCATCTACAACTGAAAATTGTTTCTGAAGGGCGGTTATGTGTTTTTCTACACCTGCAATTGCACCATCGGTTGCACCAACAGTATTGCGCAAAGAGTTAGCAAGAAGCGCCTGTGACTTTTGATCAGCCATTGCAGCTTCAACTGCATCCTTGCCAATCTTTACTGCAAATGCTGCTGTTGCCAGCGCTGCAATACCAAAGGCTTTTGCAGATTTCTTGGCGAACTTATCAATGTTTGTACCAAGTTTTTTAATGTCTTTTTGAGCAGCCTTTGAACCTTTGTCAGAATATTGGGTGAGGATGCGGGCAACAACTGCGCCAACTGCCATTTATCTACCTCGCTCTCCCTCTAGGTGTTTCTGTAAATCGGCTTTTGCTTGTTCTAAAGCACGATTTACATTTTCTTCAATTCTTGCTCTATCTTTATCAACAACGCGCCATACTACACGCGAAGCCTTGCCACCACTAATAAAAAGATTACGAAGAAACTGAGCAGAACTTGTGCGCCCAGCGCTAGTTTTAGTATTTCGACCAGCAACTTCAAAGATTGAACCCGCTGCAGACTTGTTCAGCAAAGAACCAGCACTTGTTGTGTAATCTCCACGAACCTTGCCCTGGACTTTTGTTTTGGTGATCTTGCTTTTAATCTCACCAGCATCCCACCCAGGCCAACCAGCACCACCGCGAGTGCGGCCTTTGGCAGCATCTGCCTTACGCCATCCCCTCATCGGTGGTTCATCTTTGATGATGTTTTTAGCATCTCGCTCTGCGCCAGCAAGTTCAGTATTGATAACTTTTTTGAAGCGCTTAACTGCATCTTTATCAAACTCTTTAAGTGCATCAAGAGTTTCTTTGATACCTGATAGAACAATTACTTCATCCGCCATTGGCTTTAGCTCGTTCCTTCATATAGATCGTGATTGCTTCAAAGATACCTTCAGGCGCATCAAGCAAATCACTGATGGGAATACCTGTCTCAACCGCAACGGCTGCAATCGTATAAGTTAGGCTGTTGCGGTGGATTCGAAAGAACTATCACTATCCAATTCCGCAGAAACGATACTGTCCAAGAACTCAGGGCCGAAAACTTTTACAACCACTCCATTAACTTGCATCGCTTTCCACGCAAGCCAATAGATGTGTTCAATTTTCTGTTGCTCTCCCAACAACTTAGGCATACCTGCACCAAAGTTTTGCTCAAATGCAACAATAATGCGTGGGGTTAGTTTGTAACTAACCTCATTGCCATCGGTTGTTTTTACCTTGACTGATAATCCATCCATCTTTTCCCCCTAGTTTATGTGATTGATTTTGTTATGTTACCTGAAATTGGCCACGAAACCTGAACAGTGCTGAGGTTTCCCAATTCACCCGATACAGATTGCCATTCGGTGATAACTGCGTTGAATGTATATTTTGGATTGCTTGCACTTACTGCAGCATTTACTGGCCTGATCTGCATTGCAACTGCAGTTCCTACTGTTGTGTTTGCCATTGAAGTACCATTGACAAGTTCTTCAAGGGCATTGTCGGCATAATCTTGATTGAACTGAAAAGTCACAGAATTATCAAACACACCCGCTTGGCGCGTGCGCGATTGTGCGCCAATTTGGGTTGTGTCAATTGTATCCACGCTTGTTTTCAATTCTATCTGTGTCACAAACTCCGAAATATCGTTGCTTGCAAATAGCACATAGGCGTTATTGAGAACAAGGCGTGGCATTTATGCAACTGTTTTTGTGATTGCGCCTGAGATGGGCCACGATGAACTAATCGTGCTTAGCTCTCCCACGCTACCTTGAATTGGTTGCCACTCTGAGCAAACTGCGGTAAAGGCGTATGAAGGGTTGGTTGCACTGACTGAACCTGATGCTGGCTTGATTACAACAGGAACTGATGTTCCAACAAGTGATGCGCCAACTGCGTTGATTGTTATTTCAGGTCCTGCTGCTGCAAAATCTTGGTTAAATTCTAGCGTCACTGAGTTATCTTTTAATCCTGGCAAACGAGTTTTTGCTGCTGCGCTTGACATTCCTGTGGTTTCAATAACATCTACACTTGTTGTAAGTGTAACGCTAGTCAAAAAGGCGCTGAGATCAACAGAATTTACTGTAACTGAAACATCTGTGAGAACTATGCGTGGCATTATTTTACTTCCTCTACTGGTTTGATTACTGCATTGTTTTTTAGGTGTCCACCTGCAACTAGGGCATCAATGTTGAGGCCTAGTTCAAGCAATTCTTTTTGGGTGATTGACTCACCCTTTTCTTTTGGTGTAAATACATCCGATGTGACTGTGTAGTTCATTTTTTTTCTCCTATCCGTAAACGGTGATTCGGTAGCGGTACGAAAGAAACTCAATATCGCCTGATGAGTAATTACCCGCTTCGGCAGATGTGACCCGCAAAGTGCTGCAAGCCCCATCAAGAGTTAGATCAGATTCAATTGCTGCCTTGATTGAGAAATCCCCGCTACCTGCAAGGTACTTATCAAGTTCGTTTTGGCCTGAACGCTCTGTGAAGCGCTGCACCAAAACAACAACATCTAGGTTTGCCTGGTCAAGTCCACGGGCATTGTTCAAGTCAAAGGTAAAGTCCAACTGGCCAACAATGGCTGCTGGTGCCACTGGCACTGTTGGGATTAGTTCGTAAACACGCATCCCTTTAATAGTCTCTAAGTTAGTTTTTAAGCCGTTTCTAACCTCACTGGGCAACATTTTACTTAGCCAAGCCATTGTTCTTGCGTAGGGGGCGCAGTAGTGCCTCTACATCGGCATCTAGCTTTGCAGCCAATCGCACTGTTCCTAAATCTGTATTGCCAGCAATTCCAAATGGTGACTGGTTACGCAGAAACAGGCGAGAGGCTTGAATCTTTGCGGCGGTCTTTACTTCGTATGGCACCGCTGACCAGCCAAAGACACCTGTAACTCGCACTGATTGTGGCAAGTTGAATGGGAAAACATAAGAGCCAACGGCGAGCAAGCGCGACATTGGCCACCCGCGAGAAGGATTATTGACAGGTTCAAACATTGCATCATCTGCAGCAAAGATTGTGCCGTATGTTTGATCAAAGTTGTCATCAGTTGCAATCTGATTGATGCTCACAAAATCATCAATAGGCAAGATGTAGTAATCGGTTGGTGTGTAGTAGCGGATGACTGGTACCGCAGTGGTACCGTCCTTGTAAAAGAAACGGCCACAATAATCATCTATTTGGCGTGAAGCGGTTGCAATAGCCATTTCAAGGGCTGCATTGTCAATTGAATCCTCAAGATTGAGTGCATCCTTGACTTCATTCAGGGTTACATACCCGTTAGTGATCGCCACGCTTGGTTCTCGTTTCTACTTTGGGAAGCATTGCGCGTTCCAGTTGTGGAACGGCGGTAGCGGTTTCCTTTGATTTTACCTTAATTCTTAGAATTCTTTTTATGCGTTCCATATATCGTGCTGCCTATCATCTAACCAGTAGCTTTTTGAGTGAGGCAGTATCGCGCCAGTGTGAACATAGATTGGAAAACCTAGTGAGCGAACACGGCGGCAAAATTGTAAATCTTCGCCTATCCATTCACCGTTGATAGGTCCATCCCAAAACCAGCACCAATCTTGCCCCTGGTGTGGGTCAGCATCTGCCTGAATTGCCTCAAGAACGCTGCGGTGGATTAGCAAACATCCAGTGCCTGCGGCATCTACTTGGAAAACTGAATCTTTATCGTACTTATTTAGTGGCAAGAAACCTTCAGGGGCATCTTGAAAAATCGTTGGCACTGGTTGTGGGTATGGATAACCTGTTTCAAAACTAGCAAATACCAACCCTGCTACAACTGGGCGCTCTTTATCGTGCGCCGTTTCAACTAATTTATCAAATGCTTCAACAGAAAGTTGCTCATCTGAATCCATCATTAGCAACCAGTCAGATTTGGTTTCTAAAAATTGCTTCACTAAACGGTTGCGTTGCTTTGAAAGCAAACCTGAACCCTTGATGCGAATGAATGGGCCAAGTCGTGCTGACCGTGATTGCGCAACCTGAACCAAACTAAATGCAAACCCGCCGTTAACTGTTCCTGGGTCGCAACTTCCGATTGAAACCTTGTGTGCTGATTTCATTGATTCCCCCGAATCATTTAAGAAGTAAGAGGCGGGTTAGTCGGGGGAGAAAAACCCGCCTCTTACAATTTGTTAACTTTCGATTAGAAAGTTGGAGCTACCAAACCAGTGCCTGAAATAATTGAGGCTGCTAGTGGGTAACGCTCTGCAGAGAAGGCACCAAATCCGTAAACAACAGACTTGATTGTGAGAGATGAAGCACCAGTTGCATCAAATGACAATGCGAATGGTGATCCTGGCTGCTCCCATAGGTGCATTTCAGGTGCTGCTACGCAGTAAATCTGATCTTGGTTTGTTGCCGCACCAAGATTAGTTACAACATTTGCATCAGCAATGATTGGCAAGCCCATCATTGAGTAACCTGAGTTGGCGTATCCTGCAGCGCCTGCGCCAGTTGCTACGGCGTTTGTTGGTCCACCAGCAGTAGGAACTACTAATGGGCGATTGCTGCCATCTACTGCTGCGAGTAGAAACGCTAGGCGGCGTGGGTGCATAATCCAGTGTGTTGGTGTCTCAAAGACATTTGACTGAATCTTTTGAATTGCATCAGCCAACTTTGGATATAGCAAAGCAACTGTTGGTGTTGTTGCAGTAAATGTTACTGCGTTTCCACCTGAATTTTGGATTCCCTTGAACTGGCCGTTTGAGCCTGTTCCGTTTAGAACCTGGTTATCAAGTGTTGTGTGCCATGAACGGATTAGGTCAGCAACAACAAATGTGTCAATGCCTGTTCCGCGCTCAATTGCTTGGCGTGATAGGTCTTGCTGACCTGCGATTGTGCGAACTGGGATGCTCAAAAGTGTATCGTCAGCATCAGTTTCTGATACTGCAGTGTTCTGAGTTTCCTGAATTGCAGTTGATGTGCCTGTTGTCATGCGGCTAATTTCTAGCGACATTCCAGCGGGCGGTAGTGTGTGCTTTGAAGTTGCAAAATCTGCAGTTGGTCGGCCTGCGCGTGCAAATGGTGCAGCGAGTTCAACTAAGTATTGTGGAACAACTAATCCAGCAAAGTTTGATGTATCAACATCGCGGCGCTCGATTGATTCTTCCTTTGTGTGGCGAGCAAGGCGCTCTTGTGCTGAGTAGTCACCACGAACCTGAGCATTGAAAACATCCTTTACGAATGAAACAGTTGCTTCAGGTGTGTATGTGCGTGCTTCGCGTGTGATTGATGTGCCACCAACGCGTGGTGTGATTACTGCTGCAACTGATGAGCGCATTTCTGCAACCTTTACATCTGCTGCTGCCTGTGTTGCGAACTTTTCGATCTTTGCATCTAGTGCGCGTGACTCTGTAACGAGAGCATCAACCTTTTCGGTTTCCTCTGCAGTAAGGTCGGTGCGTGATTCTGCGGCTACTGCCTCAAGAACTGCATCCATTTCTGCCTTAACTGCATCACGGCGCTCAAGAGCTACATCAAGGTATGACTTTGACATTATTCTCCAATGAGTGTTGTAATTGTTTGAGGTGGTGGCAATGCTCTCCACGGCCCGAAGGTGTGGGATTTGCTCCGACTTCGATCTGCTACTTGTGCAGCAGAAACTTATTTTGTGTTGTTGATAATTGCTTGAGCAAGGCGCAATGAAATCTTGCGGGATGCTTCTTCAGGGGTTGGTTCAGTCAATGTTTCAATAGATGTAAGGGTTGATGCCTTATGACCAACAAGAGTATCTGTTGCAACATATCCATCACGCAACTCGCGGTAAAGGCGAATCAAAACGGCTGGGTCATCTTCTTCAGCATTGATTGTGAAATCTGTATCAGGAACCTGCAATGTGCCTTCGCGTACAACTCGCTCAATACGCCCGCGAGCAGTTCCACCTGATGAATCCCAAGAAACATAATCCCCAACAACATCTACTGCGCGGTTGTTCATTTCTTCTTCATCATCTTTGTATGTTGAATCCTCTGTTAACATAAACTCGCTCATCATTTCTAGCGATCTCATTATGTATTCGTGACCCTCTGACAAATCAGAAAAAATCATCTTGAGTGCGCTCATTGCTTCGGGGCTTATGTCGCGCCCTTCCTTCATTGCCTTTAATGCTGCTCGCATTTGTTCACGCGCCTCAACGCTAGTTTGCGGGTAGGCAGGGTAAGTAACCACTGAAACATCTCCATCTGCTAGTGAAACTTCAGTAAGTGTGCGCTGAGAACGATCATCATTGTATTTTTGACGAATCACACGAAAAGCAAAACTCATTTGGTCAACATCTCCGCGCTCAACTAACTTGTAAAGGTCACGCCCTTCATTTGTATCTGCAATGACTGCATCCATAAACAAGCCACGATCATCTTCAGTAAGTGTCAGGGTGCCATTCTTTGTGCGAGCTAGTGGCAAACCTTCATGGTTGATAAGCAAGCGCACATCAGGTGTTTCGCTGAGTGTCTTACGAAACGCGCCGGGGGCGATTGTTTCAATGAATGGTAGGGGAACGCTGGCCTCATTAAACACTGCAGCGTATCCGCGAAGTGTCATTGTGCCATCATCGGCCTGTCTTGCTTCAACATCGCGCACTGTAAATGTACGGCGTTCAATCTTTTTCATTTTGCTCCTTGAGTCGGCTTCAGCATCTAGTGCATCAATCTTGCTCTGCGCCCAGTTTTGCGCTCTATCACTGAAGTTGGAATCTCCGCCCCATAACAACCAGGCAACTAAACCTGCGCCTGGGTATTGGGCATCTGATGGATTGCTATTTTTTGGGGCTTGTCCATCTACCTTATGACGGGCAAACCACGGTGCCATTTTGCGAACTTTGTTGTCAGATATATTTCCCGCAGCCATCTCGCGTGCTTCACGCTTTGTGCCTTCAGTTAATCCATCTCCCCCAAAACCTTCATTAAGATATTTCAAGCCTCTTGCTGCATTTGCTTGCATGTATTCAGGTGCAGAAAACGGCATTACCCAACCTCATAAACTGATGCTGGGTCGGCTGGGTCAATCGTTGAAATCTGTTGCAACTGACTTGAAGGCAAACCAGTGTGCTTCATGTCAGGTAAGCCAACTGCCTGTGTTACCGCTGCTGGGTCAAAGCCAACTTGAATCAATGCTGCAGCAATTTCGGTGCGTAGCTTCAGGCCAACATCCTTAGCATCTTCAGCATCAATGTTTTGTAGTGGCACACGGTACTGATCGCCAGCCTCAATTGGTGCCATATCTTCGTAAGCGTGAACATCGTTGAGTGAAAGGAATCCTTCACGCAATCCCTTTGTGTAAGCATCGTAACGCTCATTTGTTGTACCGCGTAGCAGTGCATCAAGGTTAAAGCGAATGAATCCATCAGGTTCAGGTAGCAATGTTGATAGTGATTGTTCAATTCGCTCCAAGATTGGGCGCAATGAATACTGAACGAATGAAAGGTTTTGTGCTTCAACTGATGCAAATGACATTGCACCCGCTACTGGATGGCCAAGAAGTGCCAATGGGATGCGGTAAATTCTAGCAATTTCTTCCACACTAAAGCGGCGAGTATCTAACAACTGCGCATCTTGTGCGTTGATTGTTAGCGGTTTGAAGGCTGCACCGCCTGAAAGAATACCGATCTTGCCAGCGCGGTAAGGGCCAGTGTGGGTGAGGTTCCAATCGCGGCCAATATCTGATGCCTGTTCTTCAGTTAACTCACCTGGTACTTCAATCACACCGCCAGGGTTAGCAGCGTTGCCAAAGTATGAGGCGGCGTAAACATCGGCTGCCATTGCCGCGCCAAGTGTGGTGCGGCAGGCGGCGATTGGTGAAAGGCCGTAGCGCTGACCTGGTAAGCGGAAATCAGGGATGTGTAAAAGTTCTTTATCGGTAAGGCGTTCTTCATACACGCCTTGTGTGTCTCTGACCTTCACATAATAAATTAAAGGCTCGCCTACTCTTGGGCGTTCAATGCGCACTCCAACTGGGTCAAGCACATACAGTTCTTGAACATCGCCCATATCATCGCGCATTGTCAAGATGTAAGCGTTGCCTTCAAGTTTGAATGAAGTAACAATCTGCTCATAAAACTCAAGGCGTGTTGTTTCAGGGTTTGGTCGTGCTACCCACGCTGGTTGATCGCCATAGACAGTTGTGTAAGAAAGGCGCTCACGGCCACGGCGCACATAAGCACCGACTGGCAAAGATGAAACTGTGTCTGATAATAAGCGAACGCAGGAATAAACTGTTGACATACGGATAGCAGTTTCTGAATCTACAGTTACGCCAGCAAGAGATTGGAATTGTGGACGGCCTGGAATCAACGGCTCGACATATTGATTGTTGGCAGATCGCTTAGAACCTGACCCCGCCAAACGCTTTGATAAACTCATTAGTTAGCCTTCTCTGTAATCCATACTAGAAAAACACCTGCGACAATTAAAGCTAATGGCACTGAAATCATTGCAAGGCCAGTTGTTGCAAGCGTTACGCCCACAACTTCAACTGCAACTGATAGATCAATCTTCTTCATCATGCTCCCTATACCTGAATTGAAAAGAATCTTGCAACTGGCGCTGGTGGTTCGGCTGGTTGTGTAGCTCGATCATAACCAAAGATTGAAGCAACGGCGGCATCCACCTTACGCCTGCTACTTGCTTTGGCAACCATAACACCACGGCTAGATTGTTTTGTTACGCAGTTTGCAACATGGCGTGCAAGGCGTTCATCTCCATCGTGAGTAAATGATTCATTCACAACGGCTTCGTAGAACTTTTGTGTTGCGGGTACCATATTTGCAGCACTGTTGGGGTAACTAACAACAGGCAAGCCTTCTTCATCAAGAACCATAAAAGTTCGTTGCCAGCGGGCTGGGTCAAATACGATTTCTTTAACATTAAATCTTTCATCCCTAAATGTGCTGACAATTGTTTGTTCTACTTCAGCAACTGGAATGTGCCAGCCCTGTTCAGCATCATCGGGGCGTTCCCATAATCCAACAACCATCAGGTGAGGCTTTTCGCCACCCAATAACCACATCACAAGTGCAGTTGAGTCATTAGAAAAAGCACCATCAAAGGCAAGAATTACATCTTCGCCAGGTTCAGGAAATCTATCTTTGTCTGCAAGTGCTTCCCAAGCACCTGTTGGCAACCACGCCACTGAGGTACTGACAAAACAGTTCAGGCGTTTGGTACGAAACTCAGCTTCAGGTGTGCGTAAAACCGCGCTCTGCATCTCTTGCTTGTCTAGCAAATCATCATAACCAGGATTTGCCTCAAGCCAATTTGATTCGTCACGGTGATCGGCTTCAGGTTGTGTTGGCTCCCACCACGAAAAGAAAAATGTTGAATCCTTCTTTTCACCCTTAACAATCTGTTGGCCGTATTGGTAAAGAGAATAACAAAGAGAATCTTGGCCGTTGCTTTGTGTCTTAACACCTGCAGTTGTGATGCCCAAGAGAAGTGAATCGGCACGCGCACCACCTGCAAGGCTAAGCACATTCCACAATTCCCAACTAGGTTGGGCGTGAACCTCATCAAAGATTACAAGCGGTGAAGGGTTAAGGCCTTCTTTAGAATAAGCCTCTGCAGAAAGTACGCGGTAAACGCTGCCCTTATCTTTGAACTCAATGGCATCGCGGTATAGCGTAAACATTGAGGATAGTTCTGAGTCCATTTCAATCATCCGCTTGGCAGTTCCAAACACAATGCGTGCCTGGTCACGATCTGCCGCGCAGGAATAAATCTCTGAACCGTTGCCGCCAAGTGTCAAACCAGCCAAGCCCATTGATGCTGCCAATGCGCTCTTGCCGTTCTTTCTTGACATACCCACCAGGGCGGTGCGATGCGTGAATCTGCCATCCTCACGGCGGGCAAGAATGTGTTTGAGTAACTCGCGTTGCCACGGGCGCAGTTCAAGCAACCTGCCTGCAGGTGATGCAACAGAATCTTTTGTTACCCTGCAAACGGCTTCGGCAAAGTTTGCATACAACTCGCCATCGCCACGCATCTGATCTGCAAGTGGCACTTCAGTTAACCAGCGCGGTGGCCAACCTGCAACATCAGCCATTCTTTTTTTGCTGCTCTAACAACTGGGCCAACTTGCCCTTAGCCGTTACTTCAGCAACCCCCAACTTACTGCGATCAATTGGCGTTAAGCCAAGAAGCGATAGCAGTTTAATAACATCACCTTCAACAGTGTTCAACATTCCAAACAAAGGATTCGCATAGGCGTAGCCCTTATCAGTAAATAACACAAACTCTGACTTAGCCATCTTCGCCTGTAGCTCGTACTTCTTATCCATCTTTTCACAAAGTTCAATAAGCAACTTACTGTCGCTGGTTGCAATCCACGGTGCTATCTCGCGCACATCTGTCCACAACTTTTTGCCGGCCGCACTAAGGTGCAATGGCGCATCGCTTTTGATTTGTGGCAATGCAATTACATTCTTGAGATCAGGCAGTTTCTGTTTGCCTGGGTTTCCGTTCTTTCTCTTTACTTCATTCGGCTTTGCTGCGCTCACTTGTTTCCATTCGCTCAGGAATCTAACGCCCCCGTTAGTTTCGATTACCTTGCTTTTTCAAATTCGGACATTTGGTACAAATCAGTTCAAACCAGTTCAAACCAGTTCAAACCCGCCACCCCCAAAACTTCGGCGATGTGCCTCTGCAGGGCATCGGGGTTTATACCCCGCACGCTTAGGCAACTTTGTACCTGTACGGGGGGTTGCCAGCGGGGGGTGTGCTACGAGTTGCCTTTGCGTGAGTTGTGCATCCGACATAAAACTTTGAGATTTGTGACCTCTAGGCGTAGGTGGGGGGCATCACTCAAAGGAATAATGTGATCAACTGTTAAATCTTTATTCTTGCAACCTGGTATAGAACAATAAGGTTGCTGCTGTCTTAAATACTTGCTTAGC
>Ga0209769_1000547_pt1 | contig 14699 bp, 14 predicted proteins | sample LauGreSuBDMM15DN_2_FD_187569 | JGI IMG/M metagenome (GOLD analysis project Ga0209769, IMG submission 187569) | Freshwater lake microbial communities from Lake Michigan, USA - Su13.BD.MM15.DN (SPAdes) (version 3) | ecosystem: Environmental > Aquatic > Freshwater > Lake | place: Lake Michigan, USA...
CTACTAATTTATCTTTCCCGTAAATAACCTCGTCGCGGCTATTAAAAACAGGCACCATCGTGTCATGACGAAGGAAAATGGCCTCTTTTGGACAGGCCTCTTCACACAGCCCGCAAAAGATACAACGAAGCATATTGACCTCATACACCTTGGCATATTTTTCTTCTCTGTATAATTTTTCTTCACCCGGTATACGCTCAGCGGCCACCATCGATATAGCCTCCGCCGGACATGCAACCGCACATAATCCACATGCGGTACACCTTTCGGCTCCCTCCTCATCCTTCTTTAAAATATGTTGGCCCCTGAAAATAGGACCCAAATATCGCTTCTGCTCAGGATAACGAATGGTCACTGGTTTTGAGAAAAAGTGCTTTAATGTCGTCGCCATACCTCCTACAATCGCAGGTAAGTACATACGCTCGGCCAGGGTCATTTCACCCTGCTCCATCACTTTAGTTCGATTGCTTAATTTCATATTCCTAAGCTATTTTTTTCTTTACAAATAACTGATCATGGATTAATAAACCACCGATCAATAAAACAACCCCAACGATGCCGGCAGTGAATGGCTTGCCAATTAATATCCCGAAGGCCGTCACAACTACATTGTACATAGATAATGGAATTAATGTAGCCCAACCCAATCCCATTAATTGGTCATATCGGAAACGAGGTAAAGTCCAACGAACCCACATAAATACAAAAACAAATAAAAGTGCTTTGCCAATAAGCGCTCCCATGCCGACAAACACCGCAATGTTATTACCAAACTGTGCCGTTACAAAATCAATCCCCGGGTAATCATAGCCCCCAAAATAAAGGGTTGCCATCACAGCTCCTGAAATAAACATGTTAATGTATTCAGCGAATAAATAGAATCCCAACTTCATAGATGAATATTCCGTGTGGTATCCACCGATCAACTCAGTTTCACATTCCGGTAAATCAAAAGGAGTTCTATTGCATTCCGCAAAAGCACAAATCAAGAAAATGATGAAGCCAAGCGGTTGGTAAAAAATATTCCAATGCCCATTTTGTTGGCCCTCCACAATCGCCTTAGTAGACAAGCTTCCAGAAAACAATAATATCGCAATGATGGCTAAGCCCATCGCCAGCTCATATGAGATGTTTTGAGAGGCTGCACGAATAGCCCCTAATAATGAATATTTATTGTTGGACGCCCAGCCGCCAATTAAAATCCCATAAACACCCAAAGAAACAATACCAAAAACCCATAAGATTCCAATATTCACATCAATTCCCTGGAGATCAAATGTAACACCGCCTATGGTCACCGTGTCCCCAAAAGGCACAACGGCGGAGGTCATTAAAGCTGTCAACATCGACAAACAAGGTCCGGCGATAAACAACCACTTATTTGAATTGGCCGGAATAAAATCCTCCTTCATAAACATCTTCACCGCATCCGCCAATGGCTGCAATATCCCAAAGGGACCCGCGCGATCTGGACCAATACGATCCTGCATGAATGCAGCAATTTTACGCTCAAAATAAGTGGAATAAGCGGCTATGCCCAATGTGATGGCAAATACAATCCCAATAAACGTGGCCTTAGCAAGAAAAAAATCTGATAGTAAATCCATATTATTTTTTAGCTTCTAATTTAATTTGATCCGTCAAAAAACTTCGATCGCGATCATCATTGATCAACTTATAATCCCTTGCTGCTTGGCTGATAGGGAAGGCTGGCTGAATTAAGTTTACCCCATATTTATTTGCCGAAATAACGGAATGGCGAGAAATTTGAGTTGGCCCGTCAATCGTCCATTCGGATGTTTTCTTGCGATCAAACCGACAAGTATTACAGATAAACTCTTTTACTTCACCCCACTGATTTTTACGCCCCGTAACTCGGATTACTTCGTCTCCCTTATACCATAAAGTCACTTGGCCCGAACACTTTTCACAGTCACAATGAGCCTCAACCGGCTTTGAAAACCAAACTCGACTTTTAAATCGGTATGTTTTATCGGTCAATGCGCCCACAGGACAAACGTCAATAATATTACCTGAAAAATCATTGTCAATCGCCTGGCCAATGTAGGTACTAATTTCTGCATGATCCCCCCGATTCATCACCCCATGCACACGCCCATCTGTAATCTGATCCGCCGTATAAACACAACGGTAACATAAAATACAGCGATTCATGTGCAATTGAATGTTGGGCCCTAAGTCCGTCGGCTCAAACGTATTTCTCTCCTCAGCAGTTCGGGTATTTGAAACCCCATGCTCAAAAGAAAAATCTTGCAAATGACACTCCCCCGCCTGATCACAAACAGGGCAATCTAAAGGATGATTTAATAACAAAAATTCAACAATTCCACGTCTAGTTTCAAGCACTTCTTCGTTGATCGTGTTTTCCACAATCATACCATCTTGCACTTGGGTTAGACAGGCAGGAACTAATTTGGGCATCGGCCTCGGATCCTTTTCAGAACCCGCCGTAACCTTCACTAAACATCCTCGGCACTTACCACCGGAAGCCTTTAATGGCTCATAATAGCACATGGCCGGAGGTGCAATCTCAGGTCCAATTTGTCGGGCCGCCTGCATAATAGTCGTTCCCTGTTCTACCTCTAACGTGATATTATCTATCGTTACTTTCATTTTTACTTATTTTAAACCCATATTTTGCCAGCGCTCCAAAAAACGTTCGGCTGAATATTCTAATGATCTATTTTTTAATTCTAAAGTCATTTCGGTTTGAGCATTCAAATCAGTCTCAAGCCATTTCAATATACGATCCCTCGCTTCCTCTTCCTCTAGATATCCCACTAACATGTCAGGGAAATCTTGTAAAAAATCACTTATTCCACCACTGCCCTTAAAACCCACCAAAGGTTTCTCGTGAAATGCCGCCTCCAGCATAACCAATGGAAAGGGGTCTTCTCTTGACGATAAAAAAAACATATCCATCGCCTCAAAATAGGGTTTTGAATCCAATTTTTGAGGAACTAAATGCACTTGTTTTCCCTCTTCCCAATGCTCCTTTTCAGCCTTTAATTCCGCTGAAAAAACATTATCCCCGACACCCAACCAAATAAAATGCACCTTTGGCATTTTGCGAATTACCTGTCGGGCCACCCGAATAAATATATCGGTACCCTTTCTCCATTCTGCTAATCCACAACCTAAAACCACCCGTGCATCGACTGGAATTCCTAATTGCTCCCGAACCTGAAGCCCGCGATCTGAACGATTTTTAGGAATTTCAATAATGGGGGGCAACAATAAAGTCCGCTCAGCAGGTACTTTGAATTTGTCAATAAGCAAATGGTTTACCTGCTCGGAAACGCCAAAAACCATACTTACTTTTTGTGCCAAAAAATGCATATCCTTTTCTGAAGCATACATGGTCAACGAAAAATTAAGTTCATGCACATACGCCCCAAAAGGAATTTTCATTCCCTGTAATTGCTGCAATAAACTTAATGAAGCCACCGTATTACCCAAGATTAGAGTAAATTTTTCACTCCTAAAGTCCTTTAGCATGGATGCAATCTCTGGCCGATTTGGTTCCCGATCTACCCGATCCTCACGTTTGAGAAAAGGTATTTTTTTAACGATTTTTTCAATCTTATTAGGTCCCTTTCGCCACACCCAAACCTTCGCATATCGCTCATATTCAGCTAATAATTCCCCTCCTTTTTCCAGCAACAAATAATTTTTCTTTCCTCTACTCGCCTCCGCTTTTAACCAATTTAACAATACTATTTGAGCCCCTGCACCATTCGCATCATGACCGACAAATAGGATTTTAGAAGTCATTTCTTTGTTTATTAGGCCCAACTAGCACCCGGACGCATGTAAACAGCTCCCGGCTGAATCGCTAATTCAGGATGTTCTATATGCCACTCAAACTCATCTCTAAAATGTCGTATGGCTGCCGCCACGGGCCATGCTGCCGCATCACCTAAAGGACAAATCGTATTTCCTTCTATTTTTTTAGCCACATCGACCAATAAATCAATATCTTCTTTTCTTCCATTGCCATGCTCAATCCGATAAATCACCTTATCCATCCAGCCGGTTCCCTCTCGACAAGGCGAACATTGACCACAAGATTCATGGTGATAAAAACGAGCAAATGTCAAGGTATTATGCACAATGCACGTGGTTTCATCCATGACAATAAAACCCCCAGAACCCAACATCGTTCCGGTGGCAAATCCACCATCCGATAAGGATTCATACGTCATTAATCTTTTCTCTCCGTCGACCGTATTCAAAATCATCTCCGCTGATAAAATAGGGACAGAGGATCCACCGGCTACCACAGCCTTCAACTTATGTCCATCGCGAATTCCACCACACCATTCATCTGAATAAATAAAATCTTCCACCGTAATTCCCAACGGAATTTCATATACCCCTGGCTTACGAATATGACCTGACGCAGAAATTAATTTGGTACCCGTACTTCTTCCCACGCCAATCGCCGCATATGCATCTCCCCCATGATTTATGATCCATGATGTAGCCGCAATCGACTCCACATTGTTTACCACCGTAGGGCATTGCCAAACACCTTTGACTGCAGGAAAAGGAGGTTTAATTCGAGGATTACCCCTTTTGCCTTCTAATGATTCCAACAATGCCGTCTCTTCCCCACAAATATAAGCTCCCCCACCAGGCTGAATATAAAGATCTAAATCATAGCCAGATCCCAAGATATTTTTACCCAAATACCCTTTATCATATGCCTCCTGAATCGCTTTTTCTAAAATGTGAATGACATACATCAACTCACCTCGCACGTAGATATAGGAGGTATTAGCCCCCAAAGCAAAACTTGAAACAATCATTCCCTCAATCAAGGTATGCGGAGATTTCCACATCAAATAATGATCCTTAAATGTTCCAGGCTCAGACTCATCTGCATTACATACCAAATAACGAGGAACGCCCTCTGGCTTAGCCAAAAAAGACCATTTCATCCCTACCGGAAATCCAGCTCCTCCGCGACCCCGTAAACCCGATTTTTTCACCTCTTCAGTTACCTCATCCGGTGTCATTTTTTTAATCGCCTTTTCCACCGCCTGATAGCCACCATGTTTGCAAAAAACATCAATGGTTTCTATCCCTGGTACGTCTATATGTTCCGTTAATATTTTCATTCTAGCCTATTTTCTAAGTTCATCTATAATCTGATCCACCTTCTCTGCCGTTAATTGCATATAAAACTTTTCTTTAATTTGAAATACAGGACCCCAACCACAAGCCGCCAAACACTCCACTTCCTTAATGGTAAATTTGCCATCAGCAGTCGTTTCACCCGTCTGAATTCCCAAACGTTTTTTCAAATGATCGTATACTTCCACACCCCCCATCAGGCAACATGGACCCGTTCGGCAATATTCAATTACATGTTCGCCAACAGGCTCCAAATGAAACATGGTGTAAAAAGAAGCCACCTCATACACTTCCACAGGGGCAATTGAAAGCAAAGAAGCCACATAATCCATGACCTCAGGACTACACCAATTCCATTCAGCTTGAGCCAAATGCAAAATAGGAAGTATCGCAGATTTATGCTTTCCCTCCGGGTAACGCTTCATTATTTTTTGAACCAATTCCAGCGTCTCCGCCGAAAAAACAATTGTATTTTTCACTTCCATGTATTAAGTATCTAATTCTCCAGCAATCACATTCATAGACGACATCGTGACAATCGCATCTGAAAGCGAAGAACCCTTGACCATCTCAGGGAACGCTTGGTAATAAATAAATCCCGGACGTCTAAACTTCAATCGATAAGGTGTCCGGCCCCCATCTGATACTAAATAAAAACCTAATTCTCCATTTCCACCCTCAACCGACTGATAAACCTCGCCCACCGGCGCATCAATCTCCCCCATCACAATTTTAAAATGATAAATCAATGCCTCCATATTTTTATAGACCTCCTCCTTTGGCGGCAAATAATAACGGGGTGCATCTGCATGATAAGGCCCCTCCGGAAGATTATCCATGGCTTGTTGGATGATGCGCAAACTTTGCCACATCTCCTCCTCACGAACTAAAAAACGATCATAGGTATCTCCCTTCGTTCCCACCGGCACGTCAAATTCAAAATCGTCATACGATGAATAGGGATTCAAAGAACGGACATCATAGTCAACCCCCGCAGCACGTAAATTAGGACCCGTAAATCCATAGTTCAACGCCCTCTCGGCAGAAATAGCTCCCACATTTTGAGTACGATCCATGAAAATTCGATTGCGCATGACCAAGCCCTCAAATTCCTTTAACCCTTTAGGCAATCCGGCCAATAAAACATTTATTTTCTCAATGGCTACCTTAGATAAATCACGCTCCATACCACCAAAACGTCCCATATTGGTCGTCAATCGGGCCCCACATAACTCCTCGTAAATTTCATAAATATGCTCTCTCCACTGATACACATACAAGAAACCCGTTAAGGCTCCCGTATCCACAGCCAAAATCGAGTTACATACAATGTGATCAGCTAAACGAGCTAACTCCATCATAATCACCCGAATGTATTGAGCACGCTTAGGAACTTCAATGCCTAATAATTTCTCAACCGTCAAATGCCAACCCATGTTGTTGATCGGCGATGAACAATAATTCATCCGATCCGTCAACGTAGTGATTTGGTAAAATGGACGACGCTCAGCAATTTTCTCAAAGGCCCGATGAATATATCCGACCGTTTGTTCCGCGTCCACAATGGTTTCCCCATCCATTGTCAAGATATTTTGAAAAATACCATGCGTGGCTGGATGTGTAGGCCCTAAATTAAGTGTCGACAAATCATTCACATAAGGACCACCCTTTTGAGTTTTATCTAAACCGACATTTGGACTATTTACTAAGGCTATTTCAGACATAAAAATTTATCAATAAGTAGGATTATCTACCAAACATTTCATCAATCTTATCATTGCGCGTCGCATCCTCTAACGGATATTCTTTGCGCATGGGGTGGTAATCCATATCATCCACATTTAAAATGCGTATCAAATTAGGATGGCCTTCAAAAATAATTCCATAAAAATCAAAGGCCTCCCGCTCCATCCAATTGGCCGCCGCATATAAACCCGTCAGCGTTGGAAAATTAGGAGCCTCTATAGGCGCATATGCCTTGATCCACAAACGCACATTATTCTCTAAACTGTGTAAATGATAAACAACGCCTAACTCCTGACCTTTCGCTTCCGGAAAATGTATCCCCGCTAAATCGGTCAAAAACTGAAACTTTAAAACTGGGTCCGCATATAAAAAATGCATCATCGGAACGATATTGTCCACATGAGTGGTCAACTGAAGAATCCCATGAGATTCCGCAATGCCATACACCGCATCTTCCCCGAAGGTCTTTTGAAGCGCCTCAATGATTTGTTGGTTATTCAATTTTTCCATATCCCTCCCTTATTCTATTCCGTATGAAGCCAACAAAGCCTTGTATTCTGGCATATTTCTCCTGCGAGTACTCTCTTTTTTTGCCAATTCTTGAATTTGCATAAACCCATCCAAAATCTGCTCCGGACGTGGGGGGCAACCCGGTACATAAACATCCACAGGGATGACTCGGTCAATGCCCTGTAAAACCGAATACGTATCAAAAATTCCCCCAGAACATGCACAAGCACCTACAGATAAAACCCAACGAGGTTCCGCCATTTGTAAGTAAACCTGCTTGAGCACTGGAGCCATTTTTTTGGCAATCGTTCCCATGACCATCAATACATCCGCTTGGCGTGCCGAAAAACTAAGTCTTTCCGCCCCGAAACGTCCAATGTCATAATGTGAAGCCATGGTCGACATGAATTCAATTCCACAACAAGAGGTCGCAAATGGCAAAGGCCAAAGCGAATTAGCTCTGGCCAGTCCCACCAATGAATCTAAACTTGTCGCAAAAAAACCTTGTCCCTCTAATCCCGGTGGCGATTCCACCATACTTATGTTTGAATTACTCATATCAACTAGATGCTGTCTTGAAATCAATAAACCATCAATTCGTTTGAAAGTTTATTTTTCCCAGTTTAAAATTCCTTTTTTAATTACATAAATAAAACCTGCCATTAGCAAGCCCATAAACACAATCATTTCATAAAATCCATCCCATGATAATTCCTTGAAATTAACGGCCCAAGGGTACATGAAAACAATTTCTATATCAAATAGCACAAACAAAATGGCTACTAAAAAATATTTAACTGAAATGGGTGTGCGGGCATCTCCTACTGACTCAATTCCACATTCAAACGTATCATCTTTTTTCTCTGAATGCCTTTTAGGACCCAGCGCATGTGTCGCAAGCATGGTGGCCACAATAAATGCTAAGGCCGCCACGAGTTGTGCGAAAATCGGAAGAAAATCCTGTGGTTGATAGTTCATTACATTAGGCTAAAAAATGAAGCCGCAATTTAATTAAAAATCTAGTTTTTTTGAGTTAATTTTTTAAAAATACTTTGTTTTTCCTGGCACCGCTACTGCATACAAACCATTTGCATCTGGCTTGGATGGCATATCAGCATCCCAACTAAATGTAGACGGAGCAATATTAAGTCCTGAATTAATTGCTTTATCCCACTCGATCACTTGACCTGAATAGGTAGCCATACGTCCTAAAATAGATGTCATGGTCGAATAAGCACCATTTTCAGCATCAGCAAACTTGTATTCGCCTGCTGCCACGGTAGCCCATAATTCATCATGCTCTGTTTGATATGGATTATTTTCCTTCGTCTTTTTATCAAAAGCATATTGCGCATTTCCCTTGTAATCAAAAATTTTGGCCGAATCAAAATGTATCTTTCCTTTCGTTCCGATCACATGCTCATCCACCTTAGTCCAAGTACCTGGAATATGTCGACATTGACTATTCAAAATTGTTCCATCTGCATATTCATACTCGACAATATGATGATCAAAAATTTCACCATAATTCTTCCCTTTTCTAACCTCACGACCACCTGTTCCACGAGCCTTTACCGGATATCCGTTTTTAGCCCAGTTAATAACGTCAATATTGTGAATGTGTTGCTCCGTAATATGATCCCCACACATCCAATTAAAATAATACCAGTTGCGCAATTGATAATCCATTTCAGTTTGACCCTCTTTACGAGGCTTAACCCAAACACCATCATTATTCCACCAACAAGATGCCGATACAATATCGCCAATTTGTCCGTCTTGAACTCGTTTCATCAGTTCCCTGTATGAATTTTGATAATGACGTTGCAAACCAACCACCACATTTAATTTCTTTTGCTTCGCTATCTTAGCCGCTGCTAAAACACGTTGGATTCCCGCTGGATCTGTTGCCACCGGCTTTTCCATGAAAATTTGCTTTCCTTGAGCCACTGCTTCCTCAAAATAGGGAGGTCTAAATCCTGGAGGCGTAGTCAAAATCACCACATCCGCTAATGCCATTGCCTTTTTATAGGCGTCAAAACCAACAAATTTATGGTCTTCTGGTACATCCACTTTCTGGCTTATAGGGATGGCTTTCGCTGAAGCGTCCTTCGCTCTCGATTTCATCAAATTGTTGTAGCAATCATCCAAACGATCACGGAAAACATCTGCCATCGCGACTAATTTGATATTTTCTTTGGTACTTAATGCCTGAGTAATGGCACCTGTTCCTCGGCCTCCGCAACCAATGATGGCTACTTTAAGCGTGTCGCCTACTAGGCTTTGGCCTGCAAATGCATTAGCAGCCCATGGACTTAAAATCAATCCACTCGCAGCTAAGCCAGAATGCTTAACAAAATCTCTTCTTGAATTTTTCATGTATAAATAGTTTAGACTTTCAATTTAAATATTTTTCAAAAAATGTCCTAATTTCTTGGGTGCTTGGCTGAGGATTAGGTCGAATAATTCTAAAACCAACGAAGGGGGCATCCGCATTCCACCAAATACTTTTAGGTATTTGTGGGTCTCTGCGATTCCAAACTGGGTCTGCAGCAAATCGAGCCGTAGGGCTAACTAATATCTTTTCATCTTGAAAATTTCCTCCTCTAACGATCGCATCCGCATATTTATCCGTAAAAACAGGTGACTCTGATTTTTTATACCCCTCAGAATCGTAATGATCTAACACCCATTCAGAGACATTTCCTAGCATATCATACAAACCAAAAGCATTGGGTTTTTTCAAACCCACATGATGGTATTTTTCCTGAGAATTTTTCGCATGCCAAGCATAATCATCTAAAGGTTCTATAGGATTTTTTTGCCCAGCCTTGCACGCATATTCCCATTCTATTTCCGTTGGGATGCGATAGAAAATACCCGTTTTAGCATACAACCATTTACAATACATAATTGCAGAATATTGCTGCATCGAATTGGCCGGGAATCCACCCACTTTTCCCATGCCTAACGTAAAATCGATGTACGGAGGGCTAGGCCTCGTGACCGCATCAGGTCCGGTTTTAGCCGGTTTAGGTTCAGGATCTCGCTCCTCCTCAAAAAATAATTGATATTCATCATAGGTCACTTCTGTTTTCCCTACCCAAAAAGCATTTATTTTCACTTTCTTTTGAGGTCCTTCATCTGCTTTATGCCCGGCATCTTGTGCCGAACTACCTAGTAAAAACTCACCTGCTGGCACAGCCACCATGTCAAATGACACCGTACTTCCTGGGATAATTTGTTGATAAGAGCTTAGTTTTTGTGCGTTTAATAAAGGGGAAATGAGAAAGAAAAAACAAATAATTAAAATGTATTTCATGCTATAATAGATTATGATTTAGTAAAATGTCTAGTTTACCAGCTTTGAATTCCCATACCAGTAAACGAACATTAGGCAATTTTACCAATAATTTTTCAATTTCCTGTATTGGCATAATCGTGGCAGCCGTCGCAAGCCAGTCGGCCAAAGTCCCATTGGGGGCAATCGCTGTGGCAGAACGCCCATGTGTTAAGGCCATACCGGTTCTTGGATCTAATACATGCGAATAAACTTGATTGCCAATTTGAACTTGTTGGTATGTCTTTCCCGAACTAGCAATGGAGCAATTTTTTAACGATAACATCTGATCTGAAATAGCAGTACCTCCGGGGATTTCTAGTCCCACCAACCAGGCTTCCTCTTTTCCTGCTTGCGAAGTCAAACAAATTTTCCCTCCCGCATCCACCAACACATTTTGCCATGAATTATTGATCAAATGGTCTAACACTTTTTGAGCCACAAACCCTTTTCCTAAGGAACCTAAGTCTAACTGACACGCTTGGTTGGCCAACCGTAATTTGGTTGAATCCTCAGAGAACTCAATGCATTTTCCCTGAATGGCTTTGGCAATTTTCCTGAGCTCCTTTTCATCAGGCAATATTTTATCTTTCCGAGTTTTCCTCCAGGCTTGAACCAATCTTCCCAATTTTACATTCAAAGCCCCTTGGGTCACATTTTCGGCTTGCATCGCAGCGACTAAAATCTCTTTTAATGGAGGATGAATAGGAAAAAACTCGCCCGTCCCAGCCCGCAAATTGACCTGGCTCAACTCAGAATTAATTTGATAATCGCTCAATTGTGACTCCAAATCACGCGCCAATTCAAACGAACTTTGAATGACTTTTGAAATTCCAGAACTGTCATTTGTGGAAACAATAATCCTAAATGGTGATCCCATTCGAGACGTTTCAAATGTATATTTACCTGTTTGAGCAAAATTTTGATATGAAATCAGGAGAATGATCAGCAGTAAGAAATTGATTTTTTTAATCATAATTCAAATATTACAAAAAATAATTGTAATTTTATCCCGCAAATAAGGGTAGTATTCGATTCATCAACCGTCTACCGTAACCCGTTCAATATATTTGCTATGCTTGAATCCAATAAATTTCTATTTGAAGCTTTAACATACGACGACGTATTGTTATTGCCCGCGTATTCAGAGGTATTGCCTCGTGAGGTAAGTACGCAAACTAGGTTAACTCGAAATATCACGATCAATATTCCTATCGTTTCTGCTGCCATGGATACCGTTACTGAAGCGGCTTTGGCAATCGCCTTAGCCCAAGAAGGGGGAATTGGAATCATTCACAAAAATATGACGATTGACCAACAAGCAGCTCAAGTGCGCAAAGTAAAGCGTTCTGAGTCTGGAATGATCATAGACCCTGTCACTTTAAAAGACAATAAAACGTTAGGGGATGCTCAGCGCATCATGAAGGAATTTAATATCGGTGGCATTCCTGTGATTGATAATGCGGGAATTTTGGTGGGTATTTTAACTAATCGCGATTTACGTTTCCAAAAGCAAACAAAACGTCCGGTGGCTGAGATTATGACCAAAGTAAATTTGATCACGGCAAAGGAGGGTATTAGCATGGAGGAGGCTGAAAGCATATTGCAAGAATATAAAATTGAAAAATTACCGATTGTTGACAAAAATGGCAAGCTTATCGGCTTGATTACCTATAAAGATATTTTGAAACGCAAATCCCATCCTTTGGCATCTAAAGATTCCTTAGGTCGGTTACGCGTAGGTGCCGCTGTAGGAGTAACCCCAGATTTATTGGATCGGGTGCAAGCTTTGGTGCAAGTTGGCGTAGATGTAATCAGCATCGATACAGCCCACGGACATTCCAAAGGCGTGATTGATGCCTTGAAATCGGTTAAAAAAGCATTCCCAAACTTAGAAGTTATTGTCGGAAATATTGCCACAGGCGAAGCGGCAAAAGCCTTAGCAGAAGCGGGAGCTGATGCGGTGAAAGTGGGTGTGGGTCCTGGAAGTATTTGTACCACTCGGATTATTGCCGGCGTGGGAATGCCCCAATTAACCGCAGTTTACGAAGCGGCAAAAGCATTAAAACCTTATAATATTCCATTAATTGCCGATGGCGGAATACGTTATTCAGGTGATGTGGCGAAGGCGATTGCCGGTGGAGCTAGCACGGTAATGATCGGGTCTTTACTGGCCGGAACGGATGAAGCACCGGGTGAAATGATTATTTTAGAAGGGCGGAAATTCAAATCATACCGTGGAATGGGTTCATTAGAAGCGATGGAAGATGGATCAAAAGACCGTTATTTCCAAGATGCGGAAGATGATATCAAAAAATTAGTACCGGAGGGGATTGTAGGCCGAGTACCATTTAAAGGTTCTGTGACGGAGATTTTATACCAAATGGTCGGTGGATTGAAAGCCGGTATGGGATATTGCGGCGCTTCGTCGATTGAAATTATGCAAGAAGCCAAATTTGTCAAAATCACTACCGCAGGTGTGAAAGAAAGTCATCCACATGATGTGAGTATTTCGAAGGAAGCTCCGAATTATTCGGCAAAATAAAAAAATAAAAGATTGAGTTGAAAAGCCAGCCGTGATCGGTTGGCTTTTTTTATCCTTGGTACCCTTGAACCGTATCCACGAAACATTGTACTTTATCTGGATGAATATCTGGGTAAACGCCATGGCCTAAATTCGCGATGTATCGTTGGCCACCAAAAGCCTTCAGCATCTCCTTGGTCTCAGCTTCTACTGTTTTAAAATCACCATATAAGGCACACGGATCTAAATTGCCCTGCAAGGTTTTATGAGATCCGACAAGCGCGCGCGATTCCGCAATGTCCATGTTCCAGTCTAGGCCAATGGTCTGGCAATCTAATTGGGCCATTTCGGCTCTAGCGAAAAAAGCACCTTTGGCAAATAAAGTGAGTGGGACATTGTCGATGGCATCACAGATTTGCTTCAAATAAGGAATTGAAAATGCACTGTATTGTGAAGGCGATAGAATGCCCGCCCAAGAATCAAATATCTGTAATAAATTAGCCCCAGCAAGCACCTGAGCTTTTAAATAGGCAATGGTAGAATCTGTAATTTTTTGCAATAGCGCATGAGCTAAAGCCGGTTCGGCGTACAGCATTTTTTTTGCTTGAGAAAAAGTTTTTGAACCTTTCCCCTCCACCATATAACAAAAAATAGTAAATGGTGCGCCAGCGAAACCGATTAAAGGAACGCGTCCTGCTAATTCTTTTTTGACAATTTTAATCGCATCTAGGACATATTTCAAATCTTCCTCGGGATTAGCTATTCGAATCTTGGCTAAGTCGGCATGCGAACGAATCACCTCAGGAAACACAGGTCCTTTTTGTTCTTCCATCAAATAAGGCAGGCCCATGGCCTCAGGAACCACTAAAATGTCTGAAAAAATAATCGCGGCATCTACACCAAATCTATCTACAGGTTGTAGGGTAACTTCTGCCGCCATTTCTGGGTTCGTAGCTAAAGCGATAAAAGAGCCTGCTTTTGCTCGAACCTCACGGTATTCAGGCAAAATTCGACCGGCTTGACGCATCACCCAAACGGGTACCCGTTCAACTGGTTGGCCTAACGCGGCACGAATGATTAAATCGTTTTGTAATTTTTCCATTTTGAAGGTACAAAGGTAAGGGAAAAGTCCGAAGGAAAAAGTAGAGACGCGATACCTCGCGTCTAAAAACCGAATTCGTAGAAACCTGCGATACCCTGCTATTAAAGTCAGCATGCTATGGAAATGAATTTAGAAAGAGGGATTACGAGGGGATATCAATAAGCCCACTTAAAACTTTTGAACATTTTAAATGGAAGTAAATCTTAGCGCTTCCAATAACATAGTTCCAAAAAATGGATAAAAAGTACAGATCATTGTTTTTATAAAAATGAATTATCCTTTCTTTCAAATAGGACATAATCCATTTATGCCTCTTA
>Ga0209769_1000549_pt1 | contig 14661 bp, 11 predicted proteins | sample LauGreSuBDMM15DN_2_FD_187569 | JGI IMG/M metagenome (GOLD analysis project Ga0209769, IMG submission 187569) | Freshwater lake microbial communities from Lake Michigan, USA - Su13.BD.MM15.DN (SPAdes) (version 3) | ecosystem: Environmental > Aquatic > Freshwater > Lake | place: Lake Michigan, USA...
GGCTCTTGAAGGGTTGATCCGAAAGGTCAACCCTGACGTTGTGGTCAACGCAGTTGATCCGCGCTTTGTCATGAACATCTTTAATGCAGCTAAAAACGTTGGCGTGAACTACATGGATATGGCGCTTTCGCTATCAATTGCTCATCCAACTGATCCATTTAATAAAGTTGGCGTGAAGCTAGGCGATGATCAATTTGCCCAACATGATGAATGGCTAAGCCAAGGCAATTTTGCACTCATTGGAATCGGTATCGAACCTGGAATGAGCGACATTTTTGCACGCTATGCCCAAGATTATTTATTCAGTGAAATTGATGCTGTCACAATCTTAGATGGATCAAGTCTTACAGTTGATGGGTATGAATTTGCTCCCTCATTTTCAATCTGGACGACAATTGAAGAGTGCCTTAATCCCCCATTAATTTGGAATGAGGGCTGGCACACAACCAAGCCATTTACTGGTGGCGTGACCTTTGATTTCCCAGAAGGTATCGGTCCAGTTGAATGTGTTGATGTTGAACATGAAGAAGTTGCTTTAATTCCACAAAAAGTGAAGGCAAAGAAGGTCAGCTTTAAGTATGGCCTCGGCAATGACTTTATTGAAAAGCTAAAAACTATTCATGCACTTGGACTATCTAATAAGCAAAAGGTTAATTATCGCGGAATGGAAATTGCCCCTCGCGACTTCTTAGCATCCTTATTGCCTGATCCTGCAACGATTGGTCCTGTTATGCACGGTAAAACTTGTGCAGGTGCTCATGTTGCCGGTCTAAATAAAGAGGGAAAGCCATACGCCTGTTACATCTACAACGTCGTTGACAATGAATGGTCGATGAAAAATTATGGCGATCAAGCAGTTGTGTGGCAGACCGCGATTAATCCAGTGATGGCAATGGAGTTAATTGCTAACGGCACCTGGAAACCTGCTGGTGTTGTTGGTCCTGAATGGCTTGAACCAAAGCCATTTTTAGATTTAATTGAGTCATACGGCAGTAGCTGGCACATTCGGGATGAAGATCCCGCAGGAATCGGGGCATAGGTGGGATCGTGGGCGTTAGTTACTGGAGCAACTGCTGGAATCGGTGAGAGTTTTACTAGATTACTTGCAGAAAACAATTACAACATTGTGCTGGTTGCCCGCGATCTGCCACGTTTGAATGAGCGAGCAGCACAACTTCAAACACAGTACAAAGTGCAAACCCATGTTATTCAAGCTGATCTTGCTACTGATGCAGGTTGTGCGGTGGTTGAACAGTACATCGCAAACAACCAGATTGATGTACTGATTAATAATGCAGGTTTTGGAATCAACAAGGCGTTTACAGTTTCAGCATTAGATGCTGAACAACAGCTATTGGATGTTTTAGTCCGCACACCGATGCGCCTTATGCATGTGGCACTTCCCCTTATGAAACAACGCAATAAAGGTGTTGTGATCAATGTTTCTTCAGTTGCCAGCTTTATCGCCGGTGGCACATACAGCGCAGCAAAGTCTTATTTGACTGTGTTGACTGAATCACTTCATACCGAACTTGCTGGAACTAATGTGAAAATTAGTGCGCTCTGTCCTGGATTTACCCGCACCGAGTTCCACCAGCGTGGACGTATGTCCATGAAGGGCTTACCTAACTTCATGTGGCTTGCTTCTGACACATTGGTTGCAAAGGCCTGGAAGGATGCATTGAAGGGTGAGGCGATATCGATTCCTGGATGGCAATACAAACTCTTGGTCTTTGTAATCCAAAGATTGCCACGATCCATTGTCAGAAAAGTTGGCATGAGCGTGCGAAGAAAACAGCGTAAGTAACAGTTATACCTGAGAACTCTCGGCGGGTTATCAGAGTTCTTTAAGCACTTGGTCGCTAGAATTACTATCATTACAACGAGAGGTTCTTACATGTTTCGTAAATTCGCATCATTCTCAGTAGCACTAATTGTCGCAGGCGGTGTCATGGTGGCTGCTCCAGCCGAGGCAGCAGCCAAAATTACAAATGGTGTTGCATGCACTAAGTCGGGATCAACGACTAAAACAAGCGCTGGAACTTATAAGTGTGCAAAGAACCCACTTGTATCAAGCACCAAATTGACCTGGCTGTCAGTTGACTGCATAAATACAGCAAACGCTGCGGTAAAGGCGCAGAAGGAAGCTGTTGTAACAGCTACTAGTTTCAAGGATCAACTTCCAATAATTGAACTTGGAATAACAACAGAAATCGCTAATCGTGCAGAAATTCAAGCTAAGTTAGATGCAGCAAATCTTCGTCTTGTTGCTGCAGAAGGAAAGTTGGCAGCTGCCAAAACTGATGCTGATAAGAAAGTTTTAACAACCGCTGTTGGTTCATGGACATCTGCGACACGTGCTTATGCAAGCAAGATCCGTAGTATTGAGCAGACAATTAAGAGGCTTGAAGCTGCAAAGCTTGTTGCGATTAATAAGCCTGCAGAACTTGCGAGAAATGTTACCAGTGCTAGAGACAGCGCAAAATTAATTTGCACAAAGGGCCTCTAAAACACAATTTCTCTACAAAAAACCCGCTGCCTTCAAGGTAGCGGGTTTTTTCTTACCTATGGATTCCCCTATTTAGTAATCAGTTCAATGTTCCTATCCTCAAAACATGCGAGTAGTCAGATTTTTAGGGATCTGTCTGTTGGCTTTCTATCTCTTTCTTGATCTGCTATTTCCAACAGCGTGGTCTGAATTATTTATATACAACCTGATTGCAACTGCTGCAATTGTGGCAATTGCTTGTGCACCCCACATCAGCGACCGAATTGCCAAGCCAAGTGTTGGTATAGCAGTTTCATTTTGGGCACTTGGCTCAGCCGTTGCCAGCTCTTCCATATTCTTTTCATCATCAACTCTCGCAAATACCGTCTCAAATGTTCTGTACCTACTCTTTTACCCTTTTGCAATTATTGGCCTGCCGCGCCTACTCGCAGCACAACGCAAACTCTCTCTTATTGAGCTCGTAGATTCTTCGATTTTTGGATTGGGTCTAAGCACGCTGGGTTCTACGCTGGTATTAAAGCCGGTGCTCCCACACTTTGATGGCAACCTTAGTGAAACCTTTTTTGCAATTATGTATCCAGCAGCAGACCTCATACTTGTGTGCGTTGTAATTGCGACGGTTGCCATGCAGGGATATTCAAGGCGCGGGCTGGTGCTCTCGATCGGGGTAATAGTTTTTGCTCTTAATGACATTGTCTATCTGTGGCAAAACATCAATGGCAGTTATCTCATGGGTTCAATCTTAGATATTGGTTGGGTTGTGGGTCTTTTGCTTATTGCTGAAAGTTTTTGGCAACCTGGAATTGATAGCAAGGCCCACGAAGGAATTAATCCAATCCTAATTTCGATTTCGGTTTCCCTGAGCGCAACTTTGCTGGCCTTGATCGCAATGCGCCCAGATTACTTTCCGCGATTCATTTTGATTCCCGCAATTGCAACACTGGCACTTGCCTTTGCTCGAATGGCACTTGCCTTAACCCAAGCAAAAAATATAGGCCAAGAACGCATACTAGCTAGAACAGATGAATTAACTGGATTGCCTAACCGTCGCCGCTTGGTGACTGAGATCGATGCCTTTGCGGAAAAAGAAGGCGCTCTATTATTACTTGATCTAGATGGATTTAAGCCAATTAATGATGTGCATGGACATGAAACTGGAGACAAGATTTTGCAACAAGTAGCACTTCGCTTCGAGCGTGCTTTGCCACATGGTGCTTTGTTGGCGCGACTGGGCGGAGATGAGTTTGGAGTTTTATATGAAGGCGGACATGAAAGTGCCGTAGAAATCGCTTTGGCCTTGCGTGCAACGCTGTCATATCCATTTCACATCAATAATCAAGAAATACAACTAGGTGTCAGCATTGGAATTGCAAGGAACACTGGAGAAAAGGATTTATTGGTCCGTGCAGATAATGCGATGTATAAAGCTAAGCGCGAGGGTCTAGGGGTTTATCGGCTTTAATCTCTTGCAAACGAGCCAAGGATTCAAGGCGCTCAATTGCATGATCAACGACCCGCTCTGAATATCCCTTGCTATAGCCATCTAGAAAGAGCCAAGGCTCATGAATTTCAGAGGCAGAAAGATGTGCAAGCTCCGGCACATACCTCCGAATGTAATCGCCATTTTCATCAAAGCGCTTTCCTTGTTCAATCGGATTAAATATTCGGTAATACGGTGAGGCATCGGTGCCACATCCTGCTGTCCACTGCCAACCATGTGCATTAGATGCAACATCGTAATCAACCAAGTGTTCGGCAAAGAAGCGTTCGCCGATTTGCCATTCTAGGTGTAGATCCTTCACTAAAAATGAGGCAACAACCATGCGGGTGCGGTTATGCATCCACCCCTCTTTAATCAACTGACGCATTGCAGCATCCACAAATGGATACCCTGTTTTTCCTTCACACCAAGCTTTGAACTGTTTGCCAGGCTTGTCATATCGCATCTCTGCAAACTTTGGTGCGTAGTACTCAAGATCTGTCATTGGATTGTTAAAGAGAACATCAGCGTAAAACTCACGCCACGCGATCTCTTTACGGAAAGTGTCATGGGCCTTACTTTCTCCAAGATTTTCAAGCAAAGTACGCGGGTGAATTTCACCAAACTTTAAATAAGTACTCATCTTTGAGGTGCCATCGATGGACGCTAAATTGCGATTTTCATCATAAGTATCTAATCCGCTTTTGGTAAAAGCGCTAAAGCGAGTAAGAGCTGCTTTTTCACCAGCAGCAATCACTTGCACGCCTTCAGGAAATGGAAAGTCTGGAAAGTTACGATACTTATCTGTTGGTTCAACTATTTTAAATTTCTTGGGAGTAACAGCTGGGGCTCGGTATCCATGTGTGCGCCATCCCCGATAAAAAGGTGTGTACACCTTGTAGGGGGTTGCATCACTAGGTTTTAGTACTCGGCCAGGTGTAACAGCGTATGGGCTACCGGTGCGAACTAACTTAATGCCCGCCGCTTCAACTCGAGCATCTCGTTCTGCGCCATATCGTTCGTACTCGGCAGAAATATGAACTTCTTGTACCTGATATTGCACAATAAGTTCTTTCAAAACTTCGACTTGATCACCTTCAATAATGTGCAAACGATTGCCAAGTGATTCATCTAGGGCTCTGAGTGATTGCCCCATATAAGCCAGCAACTTCTCGCCGGCTTCCTGTATCTGTGTCTTATCTAGAATAAAAAGCGGAATGACTTGGTCGGCCGATTCAATCGCTGCTAATAATGCAGGATGATCATTGATTCGAAGGTCGCGACGAAACCAGATGATTGATGTTTTCGTCAAAGGCATGGGATAATTCAATCATGATGCAAGAGATTAAGCGTTTCCAAGTCCGAGGAGTGCCCGGCGAAGTCCTACGCCTAAATTTTGGTGCGCGAACCGTTGATTATTGGAAGCCCAACAAAGGATCAGATAAGTTATTGATTGCTCATGATGGGCAAAACGTTTTTGACGGCAAGTCTTCTACCCACCGAGGTCAAACATGGGAGATGGCACAATCGGCTATTCGCGTCAGTCGAGAGCTAGGCATCTCAACTCCGTCAATAATCGGTGTCTGGCACAGCTCTACGAAAGAAAATCCATGGGGGCGGGGCAAAGATCTTGTCCCAGAGAAATACTTCCGCGAAGGCCTTGAAGTCCACAATGATTATGCAAAAATAATCGAGGACAAAACCCTTTTGCAAAGTGATAATTATTTCAAGGAAATCTTTGAAACAATCGTGCCTTCGCTAGAGAGTGAGATTGACCCAAAGAACACTGCAATGATCGGCTCTTCGATGGGCGCTCTGGCAACTCTATATGCAGTCGCGCAAATGCCTGAAAGATTCTCAACAGCATTAGCTCTTTCGCCTCATTGGCCATTTGGTGCTAATGGCTTAGTCGAAAAAACTATTAATTCTTTACCACTTCCAGGTACGCACAAAGTGTGGATGAGCCATGGAACAAAAGGTTTAGATTCTGAATATGCGCCATACCAAATATACGCAGATAAATTAATGCACGAGCGTGGTTATCGCTCTAACAATTTCATCTCTCGTATTTACCCTCGTACTGGCCATAATGAGAGATCTTGGGCTAAGTACTTGGATCAACCACTTAACTTTTGGCTTGACTCTAAAACCCACACACCTTGAGTTGGTTGATCTGTCTCAATCGAAATTGTTGAGCCTGTGCCTGAAATTCCATACAGACTCTCCTTAACCACATAGCCGTATTTGGCTAAATTAATACTTGTTTTTACTTTGCCTCTAGAAATAAAGACCAACACAGTTTCCTTCTTTGATTCTCGCAAAAATGCCAAGCAATCATCTTCGACTAATACCCAGCGTAATCCGCCGTTTATGAACGCATCATGCTTCTTTCGGATAGCGACCAATTTCTTAACTTCACTTAAAAAAACAGTATCCCAAGAACTTTGGTCTTCCCAATTAATGGTCCTGCGAGAATCCTCACCTGAAGATCCCTCTAGGCCAATCTCATCCCCTGCAAAAATTGAAGGCACACCTGGGTATGTCAGCAATAGCGTCATTGCTGTTAGATGCAAGCCCTTGTCTCCAAGTACAACAGTTCGCATTCTGGCTGTGTCATGAGAGTCCAGAAGAACCATGCTCGCAACAAGAGATCTCCACGGTATCGAGCCATTAAATGAGCTCATACTTGCAACTAATTGTTTTCCATTTATCTTTGGCATCGAGAAAGGCAGACCTTGGAAACCCCCGCCAATAGTTGTATTTAAATTAACCCAGTTCCACACAGGTCGCATAAAGCCCTGATAATTCATTGCACCGTGCCAACCAAATCCATTGAGGTCACTTGCAACAAAATCGCCGTTTTCGGCGACAAGCCAGGCATCAGGCTTAACTTGGTCCATCGCTTTACGAATTCCATGCATCACTTCATCATGCATGTCATCGGCACCCAGACGGCCTGTCATGTTGCCAACATCAATTCGCCAGCCAGCCATTCCATATTTTGGCGACAACCACCGCTTCACGATCGACTTCTTTCCTTCATACATCTCTTTACGCAATGCTTTCGAATGAAAATTCAACTTTGGCAAAGAAGCTAAACCCCACCAGCCGACGTATCCGTGTTTGACCGACTTATCCCAGTAAAAATATGCGCGCTCTTTAGATTTCTTATCGCGCTGGGCTTTCGCAAGCCACGGGTGACCAGCTCCGCAGTGATTTGATGTTAGATCCCCCAGTAAGCGAATCTTTCTTTTTTTGGCTGCAGAAACTAATTTGAACATGGCTTTATCCCCGCCTAAAACGGGATCAACTTCTGTAAAACTGCTTGCGTCATATCGATGGTTAGATCGAGCAGGGAAGAATGGTGTGAAGTAGATTCCATTAACGCCAAGCTCTGTTACATAATCTAAATGTTCTTCTACTCCTGCTAGGTCCCCGCCGAATAACTCAGTTCCTGTTGCTTTGCTCCCAATTGAAGGAAGTTCATTCCATTCGCGAGGTATGGCCCACTCAGGGGTTGGTCGTTTCGCAGTGGATTTCGCAAATCTATCTGGGAATATTTGATAGAAAACAGAAGATCTAATCCATGCCGGATAAGCCGGAATGGCAACAATCTGAAAGTCGTTGTTTGAGTGCACATCATGATCATAAAAACCGGAAGCATTCAGCCATTCATACTTTTCTACATCAACAAAAACAAACCTGTACTGGGTGGAAAGATTCTCGATCTTTACCTTTACCGACCACCAACTCTCGGTTTGGCCCTTCTTTTCAAGAGTTAATTCAAAACTCCTTGGTTCTCCATCGTGATACAAGCGAACAAAAGATTTCGCAAATGTATAACTGTGCGGAACACGCACACGTAAAACGACCTTATCTCCAACTTTTGGAGCTGAATTACTTACATAGAGTTCACTACCGTCATGATGAGGCAATAGTGAGCTTGGCAGTTGGTAAGACAAAGCTTTCTCCCTTCGAGTTGCGTGCAATGGCCCGAATTTCAATCTTCTTTTTTGGAAAATCTATCGGATCAAGAAATATTGAGTATGGAGCTCCCGTATCAACACCTTGCGAGATCCACTTGGTACTTCCTGCATTTCTAGCAAAGAATTCAACAGATAAAAAGTCCTTTGAACTAATCCCAGCCTTGACCTTGTAAAAGCCAGTTAAGTCATCCATCGAAGTACTTAGTTTTGTAAATTTAGTAGCGAATTGGTCGATAGGACTGTTTGCCTTTAAGACAATTGTGGATAGTGCAGGAACGGTAAAAGTTACCTTGTTCTGGTTTGTTGTCACATCAGTCGAACCAAGGATCTTGCTCCATCCTCCAGCTGAGGTTGCGGTAGTGACTTCTACGACCTCATCAGTGTCAGAGTTATTAAAAGCAACTAAATACTCTTTATTTTCCAGGACATCCTTCTTTGAAATTACATATAGAGCGTACTTCGAGAATCTTTCAAGCATTGGGCCATTTGCTAGGGCTGGATTTTCCTTACGGATCTGGGCCAACTTGATCAAATACTGGGCAACTGGGCTCTGACTCGTCGCTGTAAATGCATCTCCATTCCCAATTGGAGAGCCACCAATTCGAACTTCGTTTTTCCAAATTTCGATATCAGTAGCAAACATGTCTTGTCGAGCAAATTGATCCTTACCAGAATTTGTACCGGTCATGCCAACTTCATCACCATAATAGACAACTGGAATTCCACGAGAAAAATACATCAGCGCGTTTGCTAAATTGGTTCTTGGCAACAACTGATCTGCAGGTTGAATGCGTTTGCTCGAAATAATATAACCAGCTCGCCCCACGTCATGATTGCCTAAAAATGTTATCAGGTTGCTAGCCGATGATTGCGCGCTTGTGTAATAGTCATCATTTTCAAAAAGAGCGGTCAATGCTGCAGCATTTGAATATCCCGAAGCATATTCCGTAGCCTTTGCTTGAAATGGAAAATCTAAAACAGTTTGAATTTTATTCTGTCTCACATAAGTCATTAAGTTAAAGGTGCTGTAGTCAAAAACTTCTCCAAAGATAGTAAAATCCTTGATGTTTGATTTGTTGGCAGTAGCTTGTATTAATGGTGACCAATTCTTAAAGAACTTGTCATCAACGTGACGAGCCGTATCTACTCTGAATCCAGAAATTCCATAGGTCGATATCCATTTTCCATAAACATCAGCCCAACCCTTGTAAACCACGGGTTTTTCAGTGGCTAGATCATCAAGTCCATAGAAGTCACCGAGTTTGGTGCAATTTCCAACGCCCCAGCAGCTGCCCATATCTCCAACATTGTGATAATTATTTATGTCGTTAAGCCAGGCTGGATTCTTTAACTTCTTGGATTCAGCGGGAATATATGGTGAATTTCCCAAGTACTTAATGACATCACCGGTGTGGTTTGTTACCACATCTAAAATAACTTTCAGGCCCAATTTCTTGGCACACTTAGAGAAGTCAGCCATGTCAGCATTAGTTCCCAAGTGCGGATCAACATTGAGAAAATCAACACCCCAATATCCGTGATATCCCGATCCTGCGCCTATTGCTTCTTGCTGTGTTATTACTGGCGTAAGCCAGACAGCGGTAAATCCTAAAGATTTAATTCTGGCTAGCCCATCATCACCCGGCTCACATGTGCCAGTTAATCCCTTGAGGTCGCCACCGTGATAAAAAGCAGTCAGTGATGTATTGAAACCACCATTGTCGTTGTTCTTCTTATCTCCATCTTTATATCTATCCGGCATTACAAAATAGATCAGATCTTGAGAAAGACCTACCTTCGTGGAATTAGGGGAAGCACCAAATGAAAATGTGGAGAGAGAAAGAAATATTGAAACAAATAGAGCAAGAGCGCCCTTACGTTTCATTATTAACCTTTAACAGAACCAGCAGTTAAGCCGTTAACAATGTATTTCTGTAGGGATAGAAAGATAATGACGATAGGAATAGAAGCAAGTATGGAACCTGCGGCAAAAGCACCCCAGTTACTTGCATATTGACCACCGATGAACTGTTGCAGACCAACAGCAACGGTTCTTCCACTCATTTCTACCAAGAATAAACGAGCAACGATGAACTCATTGAATGTGCCAATAAAGCTAAGCAAACACACAACTGCAAGAACTGGAGTTGCTAGAGGAATAAAAATCAACCAATAGGTTTGCATAGGGCTCGCCCCATCGATCTTTGCTGCTTCATCAAGTTCTGCCGGAATTGAATCCACAAAGCCCTTGAGGAGCCAGATATTGACGCCCATTGATCCACCCAAATAGACAAGAATCAAGCCGGCTTGGGTACCTAGACCGATACTTGGTGCGAATGAGTAAACACGCTCCATAATTACATACACCGCTGAAAGTGCCAGGATAGAAGGAAACATCTGAACAAGAAGTAGTAATTGAATACCGAATTTTTTGCCTTTGAACTTCAAACGGCTAAATGCAAATGCTGAAGCAGCCCCGATTACTACTGAGCTAATTGCAACAACGGAGGCGATGATTAATGAATTCTTCACCCATGACAAAAATGGAATTTTAGGTGAAGAAAAGAGCATCTTGTAGTTTTCAAAAGAAATCTCACGTGGCACAAATGAAGTCAGGTTAAGGCTTCCAGTTGGATTGAATGAAGAAAGCACAACTAGATAAAGGGGGAACAAAGCAAAAACACACATGATTATTGCGAATGTGTGACGCCACAGATTCTCTCTCAGCCATTTTGTCAATTGAAGGTCTCCATTACTTTTGATTTACGTAAGCCATAGAAGGAAATTGAAGCCACGATAAAGAAGATCAAAACCGAAATTGCACTCGCAAGACCAAAGTCAAGAATATTTCGACCGAAGGCAATTTGGTATGTGTAGCTGATCAAAATATCTGTCGCTCCTGCAATTTCACCATCTAAGGTATTTCGTGGACCACCACCTGTTAAGAGATAAATCAGGTTGAAGTTATTGAAATTAAATGCAAAAGATGCGATGAGAAGTGGGGACAAAATCTGCAAGAGTAAAGGAAGAGTAATAGTTCTAAAGACTTGTCGTGGGTTTGCGCCATCAATTGCGGCAGCCTCTTGGAGCTCTGATGGGATTGCTTGCAAAGAACCGGAACAGATCAAATAGAAATATGGAAAACCTAACCAGAGATTTACCAGCAGTACCGCAGCTCGGGAGAAGTTAGCATCAGAGAACCATGCAATATCTGTATTTAACAGATTATTGATTGCACCGAATTCTGTGTTAAACATTCCCCCCCAAATCAAAATACTCATGATGCTTGGCATCGCATAGGGCAAAATCAAGACAGAGCGATAAATGCGTCGTCCGCGCATCTTTTTATTAAGCGCTAATGCCAGCAAAAGGCCGAAAGCGAAGGTGCTTAAAACTGTCAATGAAGCAAAGACAACAGTCCAAATAAAGACTTTAATGAGTGGGGTTCGAACGCGAGAGTCAGTTACCAACTTTGTATAGTTTTCAAACCATACGGGAGCTCGCCATCCTGGCGTCAACATCTGCTCAGGTGATCCTTCAAGAACGAAGTTACCTCTGTTGTTGTCAACATAGATTTCACCCGTTTGAAGATTCTTCATGGTGTCAGACTTTTCATCGTAAGCCAGTGCTTGTCTAAAGACAGCGCCTACTCCTTGGCCTTCGATGACAATGTAGTAGTCATCTTGGTATTTGTATCTAACCTTGGTGTAGGCGTCACTTTTTGCTAATTCATCGGCAGAAAGTTCAGTAAAACCTGGCGCTGTGACCGCAACTCCATACTCATTAATTGTTAGTTGGCCAGCATCCAAGAAAGTTATCTCGTCTTGGGTTGAGAGAAAGAACTTTTGATTTGCAATATCAGATACCAAGACAGCATCAGATCCGTTGCTTGCTTTTCCTGAGACAAGATCAAAAGTAGTTTGATTGGCATCAGGTTCCACGCCACGAATCAGCACTTGCTCGATCGCAGCATCCTTAGCGATGTAGTTTCCGGTTTGATAATTATAGGTAGACATTAAAACTGTAAAGAGAATTGGTGCAATTACAAAGGCAATAAAGAAAAGAATTCCTGGTACAAAAAATTTAAGTGGGATTGAAATTTTTGTGAAGTAGGTAAAATTAAGTGCAAAGATTGAAATAATAAGAAATACTCCGATAGCGATTTCACCCGAGGCAACTGCGCTCTGAGCTAATAAGCTCAAAATGGCTGTTACGCCTGCAAGGATGATTATCTTGAGGATTAATGCAAACTTACCTCTGAAAATACTGCTCACTCTTTTACCGCTTCCTTAGTGTTCAATGCTGCAGATTGTGAAAGTAGTAGCGTGGGCGGGATTTAATCCCGCCCACGCTATTGAACTTTAAGACTGTGAAAGTTTTAACTTCTAACTTTCACTCCCTAAGAAAAATCTCTTAGAGATCAGCCTTTCCTGCTGCGACGTTAGCCTTCCAAATTGCAGCAAGCTTCTTAGCTTCTACAAGTGGATCTTTTCCGTCTACCAAGACTGCAGTCCAATAAGCTGGAGCTGAATCCCAGTAGTTTGCTCCGCCAGCATTAGTGTTCAAGAAAGCACCAATCTGTGGGATAGAGGAGAGACTTGCAGCCGCTCCCATTGCCTTCTGACCACCGAGTACGAGCTGGCTCTTCTGAGCGCCCTTCTCGGCAGGTGGACGGCCTTCTTCTGCCTGGTAAGCAACTTGACCCTTAGTTGAAGCAAAGAAACTTGTTAGAAGTGACTTCGCTGGAACTGCTACTCCATGTGCTTCTGCATATGAAGTAAGGAATGCACCGCTAACAGATCCGAACATCTTGCCGTAAGTTCCGGCCTTTACCCCTGGAACAGGTTGGATGTTCATATCAAAGCCAGCTTCTGCAAATGTGCGCCAGTGCCAGTTACCAATAATTGCAAATGGAACCTTGCCAGCTAGGTAGTTATCCTGGCAACCAGTGTCAGTTGCTGGGAAGAAGCCATTGCTCTTGCCATTCTTATCTAGCAAGTATGTCTTCACGTTCTTAGCAAATGCTGTTGCATCAAAGCTCTTAGTGTAGTTAACAGTTCCATCAGCGTTCATTAGGTATGGCTCTGCACCAAGTGCTGAGAATCCTGAAAGAGCGCCCCATGACATTCCGCCGCCAGCAACACAAAGTCCAGCCTTAAGGCCTAGCTTTGTCTTGTTTGCCAAGTAGAACTTGACCATGTCGCCGTATGTCTTTGGTGCTGTCTTTACCATCTTTGTGTTGTAAACCATTCCAACGTTGTTCACATCTACAGGAACGCCGTAAAGCTTTCCACCATATGAGAGATCAAAGAATTGGCTTGGAGTGAACTGTCCTCTTTGCGCTGCAGTCAAAACTACAGGAGCAAGCTTTCCGCTCTTAGCTAGCGCTGGAACCCAGTCGTTACCTGCAACGAAAATATCTGGACCTGTTGTGCCAGTTGCCTTATCAAGTGCATCTTTCAATGCATCGTAGCTTGAGAAAGATACGACCTTGATTGTGCTTCCTGGAACCCAGTCGCCCTTCTTTGCAAAAACTTTAACTAGGTTTGGTCCGCGTGTTTCATCGGCCCAGATAAGAATTTCACTTGCAGCTTGTGCAGGAACAATTGTCACGCCAGCGGCAAATGACAATGTTGCAGCAAGAGCAAGACCCTTAAGTAGTCTGTTCTTCACTAATTGTTCTCCTTTAAGATCCGGAAGCCTCTTCTTGGGGGTGCAGGCTTCCTAGTGAGCCCATCCCACTCCTTTCAAACCTTAAATGCAACAAACGGCTGCACAATTAGGGTGTTTTAGAGGGGTTTTTATTGAATTGTTATAAAGAGACGGGCTTGCATAGCCGTTTACAGTTCTGCGGTTTTAAGGTGCATTAGCTGACAATCTGGGGTTCGATAGGGCAATGGCCGATGAGATTGTCACCCGTGAAGAGATCAGGGCCATGCGCCGCTCCTATGGTGATGCCGGGCTCGAGACCTTGCCCGATGATCCATTCGAAGCTTTTGCACTGTGGTTAAAACAAGCACATGAAAACACAGTAATTGTTGAAGCAAATGCAATGGTGCTTTCAACATTATCAAGTGATTCGCACATCGAAACACGAACTGTTTTGCTGAAAGATATTTCTGATGGTGGATTTACATTCTTTACAAATTATGAATCTCGTAAAGCTCATGCAATTAGTTTAAATCCGAATGTTTCATTGCTCTTTCCTTGGTATGCAATGGAGCGACAAATTGCAATTAGTGGAGTTGCTGAAAGAGTTTCCGAAAAAGAATCAGATGATTACTTTGCAACCCGTCCATGGGGATCACAAATTGGTGCATGGGCCAGTCATCAATCATCACCATTAGCAACACGCGGCGAATTAGAACAACGATTTGAAGGTGCATCGCAGAAGTGGCCCGAAGGAACTGCTGTCCCACGACCTACATTTTGGGGTGGATATCGCGTGATGCCATTAAATATTGAGTTCTGGCAAGGTCGATACTCGCGTTTGCATGACCGTCTTCGCTATGAGCGGGCTAACACCGCCGCCGATTGGGAACTCAGTAGGTACTACCCTTAGTCTTACCCCATGAGCGCAGAGATAATTATTCCCTCAAGTATTAAGCCGGTAGATGGTCGCTTTGGTTGCGGACCATCAAGGATTCGACCAGAGGCGTTGGCTGCACTGTCGGCAAGTGGTAATT
>Ga0209769_1000557_pt1 | contig 14605 bp, 12 predicted proteins | sample LauGreSuBDMM15DN_2_FD_187569 | JGI IMG/M metagenome (GOLD analysis project Ga0209769, IMG submission 187569) | Freshwater lake microbial communities from Lake Michigan, USA - Su13.BD.MM15.DN (SPAdes) (version 3) | ecosystem: Environmental > Aquatic > Freshwater > Lake | place: Lake Michigan, USA...
TCAAACCTGCAGTGCGAACAAGGCAACTACGCTGGAAGAGGCAAAGGCCTTGCTCTCGGCTCTTGACAACAATGATGATGAGGAGCCAAAGTCGTCTCTAGGCGATGAGCCGTCTGGCAAACATCGTCCGTCTCTTGGCGATGAGCCGTCTGGCAAACATCGTCCGTCTCTTGGCGATGAGCCGTCTGGCAAGCATTGCGCGCCTCCAACAATGACCGGTGTCTTGCGCTACATCAATGCCGATTGCAGCGTGCGCCAAGGCAAATACGGACCGTATGTGTACTACAAAACATCCGAGATGAAATCTCCCATGTTTTTTTCGGCGAAAAAACTCGAGTGGAAAACGGTCAAAGAGCACCAAGTGTTGCAGTGGATCCGCGAACAAAAAAAGTAACCAACCAACATTTATCCATCGGTCACCGTCGTAATCAAATGTGTAAAGTGATTGGCGTACACGACGTCGGCCACTGACAATCCAACAATGGCCGTCATGATCACAAGAAGAATCATCTTGCCCGATCCACCGAGTGTGTCCATAACATTGCTAAAATTCCAGTACACCAGGATCAACACAAACATGAGCACCGTGACAATCACAAATGTGTGTTTCATGAAATCCAATTTCCATTGGTTCGTGCTCGACATTTGCAACGCACGAAAGCGTTTGAAGACGGCATTGGTGGTCAAGACCATGAAAAACGCCGCCAAAAACTCGAGACAGGCGCCCAAAAACAACACCCAGGAGAGGGGGATGTGGAGCCCGCGATTCTTGTCCACGGACACGGACAGCACTTTCAAATACTTTTCATCATCTTGCGTTAAATCAATGCAAATGAACATGGAAAAAATGGTCTGTAACACAAAAAAGGATCCAAAACCATAAATGTCCGTCGGAGGGGAATAAAAACAGAGGAATGATATAAGAAACAAGATCATCAAGAGGCAATATTTTACCCACGGTGCACAGGCCGCTGCCATGGCCTGAGGATAGATGCTCTGTATGGAGAAAAAAGGACTCAAACACAAGTTCCCCCAATCCACCAACAACCAACACAACCATGAAGTTTCACGAATCGCAGTTTGAAGAGTACGTCACTGCGGTTCAAAAGTTCAATTTGCACCCGGAATTGGCAGGATTTCAAGTGCCGAGCAAATTGCCCGATTTCGGCAACTTGATCTTCTATGGACCCTCGGGGGTAGGCAAGTACAGTCAAATGTTGCGTCTCATCCAACAGTACAGTCCAAGCGAACTCAAGTACGACAAACGCATGACGATGCAATGTGAGAAACATACGTACACGTATCGTATCAGCGACATTCACTATGAAATTGACATGGCCATGTTGGGCTGCAACTCGACGTTGATTTGGCACGAAGTGTTTACCCAAATTGTGGACATTGTCTCGCTCAAACCCGAAAAATGTGCCATCATCGTGTGCAAAAACTTTCACGCGATTCACACGGAACTGTTGGGTATTTTCTACACGTACATGCAACAATACAATCATCCGCATTTGTCGATTCAGCTGAAATTCATCTTATTGACGGAACATGTTGGATTCTTGCCCAATTGTATTCTGGATCATTGTTGGATGATTTCCGTGCAACGTCCGCCAAAGGCATTGTACCAAGAAATTTTGCGGGGAATCATCGATGAACAGGTCAAGCGCGGAATCATTGAAACGGAAAAGGACGAAGAACGTATTGTGCAGCGCATCGACGACATTTTGCCACACCAAATTTTGAATTTAAAAGAGTTGCACTGGTTTACCACACCCACGGACCACGAATTACCGCCCGATCTGTTCAACATTGTCTGTGATGCGATTATTCGTGACATGATGGCCCCCGATGCGATGAACATTGCCGATTTCCGTGATAAAATTTACGACATTTTGGTGTACCATTTGGATGCCGTGGAATGTGTGTGGTACATTGTGTCGCATTTCATCGAGACCCATCGTTTGTTGCCTCCGGCGCTGAATGCCGTGTTGGACAAGACGTATGTTTTTCTAAAACAGTACAACAATAATTATCGTCCCATTTACCACTTAGAGAATATCCTCTTTTTCATGATGAATCAAATCCACGGATATGAATCGATTGTTGGCGTGTGAGATTTTAGATCTCGATCCGACGGAAGAATTGGCGGAAGCCGAGATCAAGCGCCAGTACCGACGCAAAGCCTTGCAAAACCACCCCGATAAAAACCCGCATTGTCCCGAGGCCACGCCAACGTTCCAACACATTCACGAGGCGTATCAATATTTGTTGCAGAACCAAAACGCATCCGCGTCGTCGTCGTCGCCACTCTCTTCCTATCAAGAGTTGCTCTTCGATTACATCAATTCCTTGTTTTCCGCCCAACCGCAACAGCATCGTTTCCAAGACGTGGCCACGCAATTGTTCTATACCATTGCCGATCGATTCACCACACAATGTGAAGAAAAGGCCATGTCCATGTTGGAACACTTGGACCGCGGAACCTTTGTCAAGGTGTACAGCCTCTTGAAAAAATGCGGAGACGTCTTGCTGATTCCCGAGGAATGGAAACAGAAACTCGAAACGTTGCACCAGTCCAAGACGGAACACGATCATGTCGTGGTGTTGAAACCTCGCCTCGAAGACTTGTTCGAGGACAATGTCTTTCGCGTCACCATCGATGGACACACATTTTACATTCCCCTGTGGCACCACGAGCTCGTCTATGACCGACCCGGATCCAAAGGAGGAGGAGGCGAGCTCACAGTACAGTGTGTCCCTACCTTGTCCTCCAACATGACCTTGGACGAACACAACAATTTGCATGTGCACATCCAAAAAGACCGTGCAACGTTGTGGGATTTGCCCGACACTCTAGAAATTCCCATCTGTTCCAACAAGACGGTGACCATCGATAAGAAAATGCTGTTTTTGAGAGACTATCAACGCGTGACGTTAAAAGGCGAGGGAATTGCGAAAATTCACGACCGGGACATTTACGACGTTTCCAAACGTGCGGACATCGTGATCCTCTTACGATTCATTTGAACACGCATTGTTATCACAAGGAGTGTCGTTATTAAAAGGAGCGATCAGCTCTGGGATTAAATTTCTCACAACACTTTAAGTTTGATGGTGCGATTTCAACCGGCGAACAAACAACAATTGCATGATGCTATTCATGCAATGGACCCACTGACGGGCATGCATGCAGAACATGGACATATCAACACGTGGGATGTGAGAAGTGTGACCAACATGTCAACTCTATTTCGTGGACTGCAGCACTTTAACCAGCCCTTAGGCAGCTGGAATGTGAGCAATGTGACCGATATGAATGGGATGTTTTATAATTGTGCCTTTAACCAGCCTCTGAACAGCTGGAATGTGAGCAACGTGACCGATATGCATGGGATGTTTTATAATTGTGCCTTTAACCAACCTCTGAACAGCTGGAATGTGAGCAACGTGACCAACATGGCTTGGATGTTTTGTGACTGTCATGCATTCAACCAGCCTCTAAACAGCTGGAATGTGAGCAACGTGACCAACATGACTTATATGTTTTGTAACTGTCATGCATTCAACCAGCCTCTAAACAGCTGGAATGTGAGCAACGTGACCAACATGACTTATATGTTTTATAAATGTTACGCCTTCGACCAGCCTCTGAACAGCTGGAATGTGAGCAGCGTGACCAACATGAATGATGTGTTTAATACTTGTTTATTATTCAACCAATCTTTGAACCGCTGGAATGTGAGCAACGTGAGGCATATGGGTGGGATGTTTGAGAATTGTCTTGCCTTCAATCAGCCTCTGAACCACTGGAATGTAAGCAACGTGACCGACATGTCTTATATGTTCAAGGGATGTAAAGCCTTCCACCAAGATCTCCCGTGGAAACTTCGCGGTAGCGTAGGCACGAATTCAATGTTCGATGGAAGTCGCGGATCGTTGTTGGAGAGGCGCAGCCCAGGCACCATCCGTCGCCGCAACGGGGAACTGGCTCATTCGATCATCAAACGCTCCAACCATCCCACCATGATGCGTATTGACGATGACCACTTTTCGCCCGTCGAAGCCGACGCCCCCGACTTTACCCGGCGTCTCATGGCCAACGTGCGCAAGAAGAGTCCCGAACTCTTGATGGGCAAGACGACGAAACGCAAGCGGTCTCGTTCGCGGTCGCATTCCGAGTCGAGAAAACCATCACTGAAATAGAATTTTACATGGGGACAATTTCCTCATGCAAGATTGATTGTTGGGCTCCGGAGAGGGGGTTGTTTACACGCGATACCCGTCAAAGACGAACGGATCTTGTCCCTCGATTTCCACCAAGTGTGTCTGGATGTTGGAATCGTTGGCTTCGTGGTGGAACCAGGGCTCTTTGGCCGCATAGATGCAAATCTTATTTTCTTGGGCCATGCGCGATAAAAAGGCGTCGATTTGACCGTCCATTTTCTTCCTCTTGACCTCGTTGATCAATTTGCGCGCTCCGTCGCGAGTGATGATATAGCCGCCGAGTCCCCAAAATCCAGTGACTTTTTGAAAATGCGGCGACACATCATTTCCTTCGGAGCGATGACAAATGCCACACAAAATGTCCCAATCCCGAGGGGCTTGTTGGACCGCACGTTTCATCAGCTCGTAGGAATTGGGGAAAAAGTGATTGTCATCTTCCATAATCAGGTAGGCATGGTCGTGCGGATCGTCGACCAATTTTTCCAACACTTTCAAATGACTCAGAAAACATCCGATCCCGCCTCTCGAGAGTTGATAGTGGTGGGTTCGATGACCGCGCTCTTCCACGGCGCGCAACTCCTCCCACGCCTTCTCCGTGAGAAGAGTTTCCGGCGCGGAAACGTCTTTTCCAACAGTCGCGGAAAAACGCGTCATAAAGATGGCATCTGCAAAATCCGACGTCGAATGACTGTCTTGAAACAATTGATATCGTTCCGTGTCCTTGTCCATATTAATGACGAATCCACGCGGAGGTGCCCAATCGTCAAGGTCCAGGCCTTCAACAACACCTTTGTCGGCAAAGAGGAGCCACATGAAAAAGATGCCGAAACCCACCAAAATAGCAAATAACCACCACCAGGACCAGAATCGTCGTTTTGAACCACCTGCCATGCTACAGTACCTTGACAAATTTCCCATCCGACAAACCTAACCCCACTTCCGGTGCCACATCATGTCTCGTTCCGTCGTTCTCACTACGGAGGAATGGACGCCTACGCAACTCAAGACGCTCCCCCCTAAAGTCAATGATCGAGGTGGCAAGTCCATCGGACTGATTAGTCTCGAGACGAATCGAGCACTGCAACTGTCGACGCCCATGATGACCACGTGGGGCATTTCCGACTTTGTGGACAAGGAGACGGGCGAGTCGGACGGCAAGTACAGCATGTCGTTGCAGTTTCCCAATGGCGAGTACAAGAAGCCAGCCACGGACACCTTTTTGGAAAAGCTCAAGGAGTTTGAGACCAAGATCATTGACGAGGCCGTGGCCAAGTCCGAGGTGTGGTTCGACGAGCCCCTGAGCCGCGAGGTGCTCAAGCACAATTTTTTCCCGTTTCTCAAGTATTCCAAGAACAAGGACACCAAGAAGATTGACCCCACCAAGGCGCCCACGCTCAAGTGCAAGGTCCCGTATTACGACTCCAAGTGGGGCGTGGAGATTTACGACACCAACAAGTTGCGCATTTTCCCCAGCGAGGATCCCAATCTCACGCCCTTGGACTTTGTGCCCAAGCAGAGCAAGGTAGCTTGCGTGCTGCAGTGCGGCGGCATTTGGATCGGCGGCAAGGGGTGGGGTGTCACATGGAAGGTCAGCCAGACCGTGGTCACGCCTCGTCAGAACATGAGCATTGCCGGCAAGTGCCACGTGTTCTTGTCCGAGGATGATCGCGTGGCTCTCGAGTCTGCCCCTGCCGTGTCCGCCGAGGACGACGAGGAGTTCGAGGAGACGACGACGCCGAATGAGGTCAAGGAGCCCATGGATACTTCTGCGCCAGATTCGGACGACGATGAAACGTCTCCTGCCGTCGCCGCCCCCGCCGTGAAAAAGGTGATGAAGAAGGCCGATGTCCCCGTCGTGGTTACCTCGTCTTCCTCGGCTCCTTCCGTCAAGAAGATTGTAAAGAAGAAGGTGGTGACCGCAACGGCGTAACGAACCAACTTCCGCACACTGTAAGCACTCGTGTAAACCAAAACAGAATCGTGTCAAAACCAAATTAAAATGTGCGCTCTCTTCTATACAACAACCGACCCCAACCAACCAACATGCTGTCAAAGCCGTTGCGAAATTTTTTCGTCGGGGCAGACCAAAATGACCCTAAAATCGTGAATCCGACGTCGCCGCACATGGACTGGAAACGACGATACGATGCAAATCCGACGTGTTTAGATGAGCTGAAATCCGCCGAATTGCGCCAAATCTTGAAAGAGTGCAAGTCCAGCATGAATTTCAAATCAGGTCGCATTTTTTCATCCACCGAATTTCATTTCTTGAAAGAACGATTCAAAGTATTGTATGATTTCACGGCGGTAGGAACCAAGCCTAAATTGACGGAACGCATAAAACATCACTTTGAACAACATCGATGCGCACTTCGGATCCAACGACAATTTCGCGGGTATTTCGTGCGTCTGGCGATGCTGTTGCGCGGACCGGCATTGCGCAACCGATCCTTGTGTGTCAATGCACAAGATGGGTGCACGCTGGAACCACTTTCCAGCATTCGGGTCAATAATTTTTTCAGCTACAAGGATCGAGACAATTTCGTTTACGGATTCGAGTTGAGTTCAATTATTCAAATGATGACGGTTTCCACGTCGAAATGTATGAATCCGTTTAATCGTGCGCGCATGGAAAGTCAACTTCCCAAACTCAAGATTTTGATTCGTTTTGCGTGTATGACAGAAGGAGTCGCCTATCCGTATTTCGTCGTTTTGCCCAAACCCATCTATGTTCCCCGCACTCGTACGTCCGTCCGAAGTGGTACGCCGCCATTCACTACTATGATGGTGGATCAATCGTTTTTGCCCCAGGAATATAATGTCGAAAGTGCGATACACCGTATGCGTGAAATCCGGTCACATTCTTTTGGAGATCGCGTGACGACATTATTCATGGAAATGGATCAACTCGGACATTATACGGATCCCTCTTGGTTTTCAATGTTAGAGGCAGCAAGCGTAACTCGATACTTACGCTATTTACAAGACTTTTGGACGTATCGCTCACATTTGTCGCAAGAATTAAAGCTGCGCATTTGTCCCTTGTGGGATCCGTTTATTTCATTGCTACGAGGAGCCGCCAATTTGTACGAATTGTCGGAAGAACATGTGCGAAATATTTGTTTGTCGGTCATGGAAGACATGGTTTTCACCGGAGTGGATGTGGAATCGCGCATGTTGGGGTCTTTCCAAGTTCTCACCTGTTTGACATTGGTCTCGCATCCGGCGCGCCAAAGCATGTTTTATTTGTACGAGTCCGTATCGTATTGAAACCCAAAAATGATGACACGACGACGTCTATAAACTTTCTTCATTTATTGTAGATGGTGCGTTTTACGCCGGCAACCAAAAATCAACTGTACAATGCTATTCGCCAAATGAGTGCAAGCACTGGCATACACAATGAACATGGGCACATTAATGACTGGGATGTCAGCCACGTGACCGACATGTCTTGGATGTTTCATCGGATGCATGAATTCAACCAGCCTTTAGACAGATGGAATGTGAGCAACGTGACCAACATGCTTGGGATGTTTGCTTATTGTAATGAATTCAGCCAGCCTCTGAACAGCTGGAATGTAAGCAACGTGACCAACATGTCTAATATGTTTTATGAATGTTATTATTTCAATAAGCCTTTGAACAGCTGGAATGTAAGCAATGTGACCGACATGTCGAGAATGTTTCGTGCATGTTATGCCTTTAAGCAGCCTCTGAACAGTTGGAATGTAAGCAACGTGACCGACATGGAGAATATGTTTTATAATTGTTATGCCTTCAACCAGCCTTTACACAACTGGAATGTGAGCAACGTGACCAACATGTCTTATATGTTTCAATACTGTCGTGCCTTTAACCAACCTCTGAACAGCTGGAATGTGAGCAATGTGACCAACATGCATGGGATGTTTCAATACTGTCGTGCCTTTAACCAGCCTTTGAACAGCTGGAATAATGTGAGCAACGTGACCGACATGTCTTGGATGTTTGATGAATGTAGTGCCTTTAACCAACCTCTGAACAGCTGGGATGTGAGCAACGTGACCAACATGGTTGGGATGTTTCATGATTGTCGTGCCTTTAACCAACCTCTGAACAGCTGGAATGTGAGCAACGTGACCGACATGTCCATTATGTTCAGGGGATGTAACGCCTTCCACCAAGTTCTCCCGTGGAAACTTCATGTCCACGTAGACACAATGTCAATGTTCCGCGGAAGTCACGGGTCGTTGTTGGAGAGGCGCAGCCCAGGCACCATCCGTCGCCGCAACGGGGAACTCGCCCACTCGATCATCAAGCGCTCCAACCATCCCAACATGATGCGTTTCGACGACGATCACCTGTCGCCCATCGAAGCCGATGCGCCAAACTACATAGAACGTCTCATGGCCAATGTGCGCAAGAAGAGCCCTGAACTTTTGATGGGCAAGACGACGCGACGCAAGCGGTCTCGTTCGCGGTCGCATTCCGAGTCGAGAAAACAACCACGCAGAAAAGTGAAATAGTAAAGGCCAAAGGCCGTTGAATGATTTGTAATCTTACAACAAACACAAGCGAATCTTGCGCTGCGTCTTTTCCTCATTTTCAAACACCAGGAGTTTACAGTCCACCACATCGTAATTGCACAGCGATTTCGTAGAGCGCACGCGCGAGAGGAGATTTAAAGATTCAATATAGACCATGTAATTGTAGTATCCACTTTCGCGTTCAATGCGATCAAATACATTCCCCGAATGCGTCGTTTCCAACAAGGATGGATCCTTGGTACAGCGGTACAAGAGTTGACACTCGTTTTGCACTTTTCGGATCGAACGCATAGAAACATTGACAAAGTCCATTTTACGTTTCCACGTGTCCAAGAATGTTTGCGCAGATTCGCTCAGGCCTATTCCGAGAAAACGCTGCATAAACATCATCTGATTCAACAAATCCACCAAACGTCGAATCGGACTGGTCATGTGCACGTAGACGTTTTTCTTGAGAACATCATGTTGCAACATCATCGAGGAGGTTGCCGCGCAGGACATTAACACGTATTGTCCCGAGGTATTACTGCTCCACAACTGAATTGTGCGACGACAATTGTCGGACAATTTGCTCACCGACTCGCCGTCCTCTTGGGGATGAAACACGACGCTACGGAAAATACCCAATCCATGCAATGCAAGATGCGTGGCACATCGTGCATTGGTTTCAATCATCCAAAATGCGACCATATCATGACTGTCCTTGCAGTTGGCGTCGAGTACATGGGTAATGGCCAAGAGAGTTTGATACTGTGGCAACGCCACCAGACTCGCTTCTTCATAACGATAATTCTTGGCGACTCTTACGTGGGCATGTCGAAACGTGGTTTCGGTAATGACTCCTTCCGTGGTGACGATCATATCACATACAAAGGCAAAGCGGTCGACGCCTTGCTGCAACGAACAGAGAGAATCGGACAGCACCGTGGGGAGCATGGGTCGACGTCGATCGGGGAGATAAATGGTCGCCACACGATTTGTGAGCGAGTTCCACAAATCCAAGGTTTCCAACCAACATACGACATTGGCAATGTAGACGGACACTTTCCAGCCTTGTCCCCCCCGCAACGTTTGCACACTGAGTGCATCGTCAAAGTCCAGACTCTGTTGCGGATCAATGGAAAATATAAAGTGGTCGTCGGTCTTGCAGTCAAACTTTTGTTGGATGTGTGCAATGTACGATTCCAGCGGCAACCGGTTCAACGACGATCGCGCGTCCTGCGTTAGGCGTGTGATACTGTCATGCAGACTTTTGCTATACAGTTGATACTCATAAAAGGCCTCGAGAGATGTCACGTCGCCAAGCGTTTCGACAAGAATCCCATGGGGGTGTTTCTCGGACCACGATGCGTACCGAAAGACTACAAACTTGTTGGACAGACTCTTGGAAAACCCAATCCGGACTTCGTAGGGGATCAAAAAGGCGGGTAGATACTTGTCGTCGGGAATGCACTTGTACAGTAAGCGCTTTCCATCACGGCCATATGTGCGATGATCGGACAGGTGCAGCACGCCCGCCAACGTTGTCAGTGTGCGAACTGGCGAGTGTACCAAGTCAATGTGACCCGTCACCGGATGGCATTGAAATACGTCTTTGGTAAAGAGTTTGGCCGTTGCGGGATGAAAGTCGGAAGGGAGGTGCAAAGGCGGATCGGAGGGCATGTCCGTGTCGACATTTTCAAAAAACCACGCTGTATAAGAGCGATCCGACACCAGAATTCGTCGGCCCGGAGTGGACGGGGAAGTGGACGACATACGTGAAGCTACCTAAATAGGTAGGAAAAACGGAGATAAAGAGATGAAGATGCAAACCATGTATACGAATGTTCCCTACATTGTTTGCGGTTTTCTTTCTGAGTGCGGCATGTCTCGGTTACCACCAACGAATGTATGTGAAACCCCCCCTACGAAAGTATCCCATCTCAAAGCACAACAATGCGTGGTATGTCCAAAAGTTTAACAGTAAAAATGCGACAGAGTTTCTCCCTCACAACGTAGACGAAGACGAAGACGAGGACGAAGACGAAGACGACAACGTAGAACAAGAAGAAGATCCAGTCGGCGCCTTTCTCAAAACTCTGGGGTCAAACACGAGCCGAACTGGGGTTCGTTTTGTGGTGAAAAAAAACATGGTTTACAACGTCGCCGGGCAGCAACATGACGTGGATATATTTGGTCGACCGATGCGTAGTACGTTGAAGAATAAACGAAGTGAAAACTTTGAAGTGAACCCAACATGCGATACGCGATTTGCGGACGTAGGGGGGTACGACAATATCAAGGAGGAATTGATGCAATGTATTGATATTCTGGCAAATTACTCCAAGTATGCGCCCTACAATGTTCGTGTGCCCAAGGGATTGATTCTGGAGGGACCCCCGGGGAATGGAAAGACACTTTTGGCCCGGGCATTTGCCGGGGAGGCAGCGTGCAATTTCATTGCCGTGTCTGGTGCCGAATTCCAAGACAAATACGTCGGCGTCGGCTCTGGGCGTATCCGCGAATTGTTCAAATTGGCCAAGGAGAATGTGCCCTGTGTGATCTTCATCGACGAGATTGATGCCTTGGGACGTAAACGTTCCGGGGACGGTGAGACGTCGGGTAGTGAGCGCGACAACACACTCAACGAACTCTTGATCGCGCTCGACGGATTTAAAAATACAACGGGGGTGTTCGTCGTGGGTGCGACGAATCGTGCGGACCTGCTGGACGCGGCGCTTCTCCGTCCCGGACGGATTGACAAGCGCATCTTCATCGGAAACCCCGACAAGACAACGCGCCGGGCTATTCTGCACATTCACGCGCGCGGAAAACCATCTTCTGTCGTACTCGAGGATATTGTCGACCTCACGAATGGACTGTCGGGCGCCCAAATCGAGAACTTGTTGAATGAGGCCATGTTGCTGGCGCTACGGCGCGACGAGTCCATGTATCGCATGAGTGACATTGACGTGGTGTTGAACAAAATGATGGTCGGATGGCAGCCGAGCGATCACCAATTTACCGCAGAAATGATTGACCAGATTGCGATTCACGAGCTTGGACATGCCATCATGGGACTTCTTGCGAAACACCACTCGAAGATGACCAAAGCGATTATCAATCTATCTTCCCCCAAGTCCCCTGCGTATACGGTATTTGAAGGATCGACTGCCAATATCATGACCCGCGAGGCCCTCTTTGAGCACCTCATGATCCTCTTATCGGGTCGCATTGCCGAGGAGATTTTCTACGAAGTCTCTGTTTCCACGGGCGCCATTAATGATTTCGAGGAGGCACTCAAATTGGCAGAGCGGATGGTCTGTTTTTACGGCATGGGCAAGAACCTCATTTACCCGAGTTCGAGCGAGAAATACAAGGAAATGATCGATTCGGATGTCGCCGCCATTCTCAACGATGCCTACGGCTATGCCGAATTCGTCTTGCGCAACTCCCGCGAGTTGATTGCCGAGGGCGCCGACATTCTCAAGCGCGATCGCGTCATTCTCGCGGAAACCTTGATCGACCTGATGAACCGGAAATATCGCAGCGTTCTCAGTCTGAAAATTTGAACAACCAAACGCCTACTGTTCACACCTCATGTCGCACATCATGGTTACCGTGTCCGTCTCGGACATTCCCGCCCATTTGGTGGGCACCTGTTATTACAACATGATGGTGGAGGATGACACGACGTCGGAAGAGACGATTTGCGTTCCCGCACAATTTTACCATGCACAAACAGTTCCAACATCGTTTGTGCATGGTATGCAAATTCTAGAGACGTTGCGTTTCTGGGGTTGCTGCATCGTCCCCGACGAGTTTTTCGAGGCCATCTTGGCGTCTCCCGACTTGCGTCGAGAGTTTCTGGAGCAGCTGCCTGTACTCCAGGAGCATTTTGAAGGAGGCCACTCCAACGGCGGATCTTCGTTTGAAGCGCTAGACTCTGTCAAATTGGCATGTACCATGGACATTGTCGAAGTCGCGCGCCAAGGTCTGCTCAAACTATTCCAATGCATGTTACGATTTCCCGTCGTCGTGTCGTACGACGCGGGCAACGTCTTTCTCGCCATTGCCGAGTCCGGTTCCGTCGACGAGTTGAACCAATTTGCCCACGTTTCAGAACAGGATCCGGACGAGTCCACCTGCGAGTGCGCCGTCAAGTACGGACACCTGGACATGTTTCGTCGTCTTGTGGACATGGGTTGTCCCTGGGACTCGCGCGTGTTGATGGCAGCCGCCTATTACGGCCACGTCTCCATGTTGCAGTATTTGCGCGACGGCGAATCACAGGATTTTTGGGATTCCTATACCTCGCACATGATTGAGGATGACCCGTGGGAGTGTTTGCTCGTGGACGAGGATAGGCCCGAAAAGTGTTTCGATTATCCGTCGTACTACCAACGATGGGTATTGCCGGTGCCCATCACCGACCACCTGAAAGAACGCAACGACCATTATCTGAAACTGTTTGGAGGTATTCCGGATTTTGTCTTTGAGGACCTTACCCTTGCAGAATTGGCGGCTGCCAATGATCACGTACACGTGTTGAAGTTCATCGAAGAAGATGATGAACTTCATCAACAAAAGGGCAGAGTTTACATGTTTCTTGCGGCACTGACGCGGGGTCACATGAACACGTTTCGGTTTATGCTCGAGAAGTGGGGAGATCAACTTTTCGATGAAGCCGAATATGAGAACAATTGCAACATTATTCTACCGTGCGTATTTGCAGCCAGTCAGGGAAATCTGGAAATGTTGACGTATTTGTCGGAAGTCGCCAACTTTCCGATCACTGTCTTGTCGGTCATGGCGGCCATTTTCGCCAATGATGTTCCCTGTCTCACGTTTTGTGTGCAGCGTATTCAAGATGGGATTGGTCGCTGGGACGAGGATCTGTATCTCTTTGCCATCCGGCATGGTCGATTTGCATGTGTGCAAGCCTTGTATGCGTACCTTCCCACGGTCGATGCTAAGGACCGCCGGTGCATGTTTGCCGCCCAGTATGGACAGGTCGAGATTCTGCGATTCTTGGTGGATCATAATGTGCACACGTCCGACGACGTGGACACTGTGGAATCATTGTGGCTCCAGGCATTCGACAAGCAAAGGGAAAATATGATGTGAATTTTGTACAATTGAACCTTGTTGTTGCTGATGCGCCACGACACGATACGATCGGCAAACGTTTCGAACATTTCTGTTTGTTGAATTTTTTGAGAATCAGTTTCGTGCTTCAAGTGGTTGAAACATTTTTAAGTTTTTTTTTAGGTGTTAGCTTTACTAAAGCTTGATTTAAAGCTTGAGTTAGAATTTCTTTTGTGAGTGTTATTTTCTCACCAGTTTTTGAAGTAGCTATACCATCACCTTTGTAATCTTTTCTGTTAGGATTCATCAAATCACAATCGGTCAACCCCGTATATTCATAGTTAATATTCTTACCCTTACGATTTAACCGAGATACATCTTTGCATGCGAATCCTATAACGTTCCCAGCAGAATTCTGAACACGCTTTGTAATCCCGTGATTTTGTCTCGATATCGGATATAATACCATAAGGTCATCAATTAGTAGTTGAATTTTAGGATCAGGTGGTGCCGCTTGAGTTTTAGGATCAGGCCCTGTTTGTGACGTTGTTCCTTCACGATGGTTTGCTAGCATATACCCTAAAGTGACGAGCAGGAGTATTGCCCCCACCCCGGCGATAAGCAGCATCATTCGTTTGGACGCACCGCGTTTCATTGTGTTATTGTGGTATATTCAGAAAATAAATAGGATTAAAACAAAATTACAATAAAGGTGTATCCGCGCCCCTTCATATCGTTCCAACAACATTTCTGAAAACGCCATTTTCCAAGCAGTATGTTGG